>Ga0181612_174601_pt1 | contig 16858 bp, 11 predicted proteins | sample HoacroProtozoa21_FD_119630 | JGI IMG/M metagenome (GOLD analysis project Ga0181612, IMG submission 119630) | Hoatzin crop microbial communities from Cojedes, Venezuel. Combined Assembly of Gp0051906, Gp0051904, Gp0051908
ATTTATAAAATGTGTAATTTATCACACAAACACCCATCCACCCTTTGCATGTGTATAGTTTCTGTTGTGGCATAACCACCAACAACTTTGATGTGCCATACTGAGTATTGTTTTTTCTTTCCTGTAGCCCTGACTATAATGTAGAGTTCTTCCGCCAGTTTACGTTGGTTATGAATGCTCTGGATAACAGAGGTGAAGTTTTCACTATGATTTTATATTGGAGATGAAAATGCTGTTGCCTGTTCATAGAAATGGAACTTTAATGTGTTCTGCTCTTAGTACTCGTGCAATGTCAGTTAAATCACAAGTATCCTCTTAACCCGGCTGTAGTTTGACTGGTGCCCATGTGCTTCGCGAGAAGCCTGAGAGGGCAGGCGGTGCCTCTACAGATCTTTCGAAAGTAAACAGTAGCTGCTGTGTTGCTGCTTTATGGGAACTGATGAGTGTTGTGTGTACATGCGTAACTTTGTTGAGTTTGCTGTGTTTGATAGTGTTGATACATTGTGTGTTAATTGGAAGGCTGACTTCATGAAAGAGGCGTAGTGCTCTGTGGCGAAATAAGGCACATTAAGGATAAAAGTTTGCATAGGAGGCTGGTTTGAATTTGGAGAAGTAAAACTTTTTTTTTTTCCCCCTAATTATTCAATTTTTTCTTTAAAAACTCTTGATTTGCAGCTGCCCGTAACCATGTGAACAGGATGTGTCTGGCTGCTGATGTTCCTCTTATAGAGAGCGGAACTGCAGGCTACCTTGGACAAGTAACAGTTATTAAAAAGGTTAGGCTGTGTATTCCTCTTGTCACTTTAAGCTTAAATCATTGGCTATTTTAGACAAGAGGGAGTTGGGTGTTTTGAGATACAGTTACAGTTCATCTGGTAATAGCAGGTACTATCAGTTGCCTTCACAGTGTGACAAGTAAATATTTCACTTTTCACCAGGGAGTGACAGAGTGTTATGAATGTCATCCTAAACCAACTCAGAAGACTTTTCCAGGCTGCACAATCCGAAATACGCCATCAGAACCTATCCATTGCATTGTGTGGGCTAAGTATTTGTTCAAGTAAGTGATTTTTTAAAAAAGAAAATAAGGACTGTTGTTCACTCTTCTGGTTTAAAACCTACAGACAGAGAAATAAAGTGGATACATGCTGGGGGGCGGATTTTTTGTGGTTGTTTTTTTTTCTTTTTAAATCAGCGTGGATAATAACAAAACACTCCAGTTCTTTGACCTGGGCTTTTGGGTGGGGTGTTTTATTTTTTCTTTTAATCTAGAGATGGAAGGTTGTTTAGTTCTTAGGCCTTGCTCTGATATCACAGAATATCTGACAGAGTAGTTTGGCACAGCAGTGTGGGTTGACGTTACTTTATTCTTCACCTTTCTGTGAAGTTAAACACGTTTTTCAGTTTAATGCAAGTATTAACAGATGTACAGTTTGCTGGGATCCTGGAGGGTTATAAGCAATGCATTCAGTACTGCAATACAAATATAAGGCTGGGTGAACTATTGAGTGAGTTATACGGAACGGTTTCGCTAAATTCATTTTTGTGTTGGACATTTCGTGTTGTCAGAGTTAAGTCCGTATGTGGTGAATCCCAACACATTAAAAAGCAATGTATGAAGTAGCACTCTGATAGCAAGAATTCTAAAGTGGATATGTATCCGTTAGCAAATATTTCAGTCTTTAACCACATAGGATGAAATTCTAGTGTTGTGTTGTTGCTCTTGATTATTATATAGCCAGTTGTTTGGAGAAGAAGATGCTGATCAAGAAGTCTCTCCTGACCGAGCTGATCCTGAAGCTGCCTGTGAGTGTGACATAAGCTGGTAGCTTACCCTGTTACTGAAACATTCTATTTCAGAGATTGTGGCTTGTTTCTTGTAGGTTTCGTGAGGTTAGAGAGTTCAGTTCTGTTTTCTTTTAAGAGGATTCAATTTACTGGACCCTTCAACAACGACAGTTTGGGGTGTTAGCAGTAGTTCCCCATACAGGCCTTCCTGTACACTGTGCATCATTTGGTTCCTTCATACTGCTGCTGATTAGATATTTGAAACAATTTCAGTGTTTTTTAGTGGACTTGATGCATAGTGCGTACCAGAGGTTCTTGCATGGAGAATGTGCAAAAAATACTCTTCAGAATGACCAACAGTTTAATAGTTTCACATGTCAGAACTGTGGCCCTTGTGGGCAGCCTAAAACATTATTAAAATGATTACTTCAGCTGTTGTGAAAACTTTCTAATACAGGGTAAGATGGGTCAGTGGCGTTTGCTGGTTGTTCTCAGCTAGTGTGGGTAGAACAGCTGGGAGGAACACAGTCCATGCACTTGCTAATCATTAAGTTCAGTTAACACATCCAGGTGCAAGACACATGACTTAGATCAACAGGCTTGTGTCTGTTTGGAGACTCCTGTTCCCTCTGCAGCAAATGGTCTCCCCCGTGTGCACAGAAACCTGAACTGAGAAGTGAGCTTGAAGTACAGATTAAATACAACTGGTCTTACAGGGTGGCCTTTTTTTCCCCCATATGTTTGGATTTAATGGAGCGCGTCCTTCCCTGCAGCTGGGAGGCTTGTCTTTCAAACTGAGGGATTGCAAGGAAATACAGGAGTTGTATTTGAACTCTTCTAGCCTGAAACACTTCAGTTTTAATCTACATCGGAAATATGCCGATTTTGAGTGATGTTTTTGTAGCTATTCAGTATTTTTCCATAAGGACAGTAACCATAGTTACTGTGAAGGTGAATAAGCATTTTTTGGATACTTTGACAGAAGAATGGACTTGGGGGAGGGAGCTTAGAGGATCGTCTGGCTCTTTAGATTATCCAAATGTCAGATAATGATCACTTGACAGATTGTTCCTACAGGAAGTGCTGAATGAAATAGCTGAGTCTTAAAAAGAGCGGCGTGTAAACTCACATAAAACAACGGCTGCTAGAACACATGGAAGGTAGCAGACACAATGTCGCTTACTTAAAGATGCCAGGGCAATTATAGGAAAGCCTGAGCTGTAACTTCGTGTCTGTAGCGACAGTGCTGTTCAGAATCAGTGGACACAGGTGGTGTATCAGGGAAGAGTCGGTGCAGCCTTTGCCAGGGGAAGTCATGCCTCGTGCGGCTCTGCTGGTCCTGCGAAGGAATGGGCAAACCGGCAGAGAAGCGTATCTGGCTTACGCTGTTCTGAATCTGCACGGGGCCACTCAAAAGCTGCTGGTGAGGAACCTGAAGGAGTGAAGGAGCCATGGGGGGGAAAAAAAGGATGAAGATCCTGAAGTGGATAAACTACTTCAATGATAAGAGATAACTGGGGATTTGAGGAGTGTTTGAGGTTGGGGATGGGACCAGTGCTATTCAGTGTACATGACTAAGCAGTCACTCAGAATAATAAAGATGAGGGCTAACTGCAAAAAGTAGTAGAAGGCTTCACAATGCAGGGCAACTGGGCAACGAGACATTGGGTAGGTTTGGTGCAGATAGATATGAAATGATGCAAATAACGCATTGGTGAAAGGGGGGAAACATTCACAATTTGACATGTAAATTGATGGTCTCTGAGTTGATTTTTCTCATTCAGTCAAGATGTTAATAGATAGTTTTATGAAAATATCGATCTGCTGCTTATTAGGAATCATGATAGTGATTGCTGGATGTGACTGGGAAAGAAACACAAAATTAATAGCATCTGTAAGCATGGAATTTTGTGGTATAAGGGTGACCAGAGGTAAGAAGCTGATTTTTTTTGTGTGTTGAAATTCTAACCAAACTAAGACTCTTCAGCTAGGAAAAGAGACTACTAAAAGGGGATGGTTAGAGATTTATGAAATCACAACGCTATGTGAAGAAAGTTAATAGGAAACAATTGTTCACTGTTTCTGCCAGTCGAGGATTTGGGTGGCATGGAGTCGAGTTAGTGAGCCGCAGTTGCAGAAGCAAACAGGAGTGGTCGCACTGTGCCTAGCACAGCTTTTGTTGGGCGCAGTAAAGCCATTTTATGGTCCCTGCATAACTTTGGTTATTGACTCTAGGGGAAGTATTTGGATGTGATTTTCCTTGTTTTGAATTAAAATACTTGCTTGACACTTTATTAATAGGGGAGCCAGCAGAAGCAGAAGCCAGAGCACGAGCATCCAATGAAGATGGTGAGATTAAACGTGTTTCAACTAAGGAGTGGGCTAAATCAACTGGATACGATCCAGTTAAACTTTTTACTAAGGTATCTTCTTCACCCCCAATAAATGTCTTTATTTGAAGTGTATGAGGTGCTTTAAAGTGAAGTCAAACCCTGGGTTGGACACTTACTGCTAGCCATCAATCATGCAGTTATGTCATGAGTTCCATCAGTTCTACTGTAGAGTTGGTGTTCTACAACACTTGCTTGTTTTACGGCATTCCGTCTGCATCTGTACAGACAGCTTTAGCAGCTTCTCCATACTGTGCAAAAAAGAAAAAAATGTATTTTAATATGAAAAGATAAACTTGAATTCTGTAGGAGTTCCACTGGGCATAATCAGAACCATTCTGAGGACCTAAAAGTTATCAGTTGTCTTCTGTGTATAATCAGACTCTGGGATACAAAAATACAAACTGGTTTAGGGGTTTTCTTTCTGAATAGTTGCTGAGAGTGGATAAATAGAAGAAATTATTATAGAGTGTGATGTTGATAGGTAATAGTAACTTTACTTTGGAAATTCATAATTCATTGGCACATAATTAAGAATATCTCAGGGAGAGTATACAAATCACTGTAGTGATGGCTTCAGTAGGCACGTGAACCCACTGTTTGGACTGTTGTTTCTTGATTTTTACTTTACTCACTCTCAAATTTAGCAGACCTGTGTCTACTTTATGCAATAAGTGTTAGAGAATGGGGAATAAGAAGTCTTTAGAATATTTTTTTTTTTTCTCCTGCGGAGTTTGATTTTTTTATTTATGTGGTGAAAATATTTTCAAGGAGAAAAGCAAAACCTCATAATCTAATGCTGATTTTTCAATTTCACAGCAGATATAAAGTATGTCTCTTTTTTCCTTTTCATTTTAATGTTTGTTCTTTTGTTTTTTGTTTTTTTTTATGTTTTTTTTTTTAAATGGTTCCTAGCTTTTCAAAGATGACATTAGATACCTGCTGACAATGGATAAGCTATGGAGAAAAAGAAAGCCGCCAGTGCCACTGGACTGGACTGAGGTACAAAATCAAGGTAAGTGTCCCTCCTCCCACTGTATATGTGCAAGCCATACCTGCTGTTGAGTAATGCAGCTCTGGGATACGTACATTTTTGTACTGTCACTGTTGAGTACTGATAATGAACATATTCTGAAGGTTTTAAATTTTTCTTCATGTAGAAAATGTTTTTTTCTAAAACTGTGTTGCAGTTGTTATTTTAGGTACTTGGTATTGGCTGTGGAAAATTCATATTTCACAAAATTGGATGTCAGCTTATTCTAGGAGACCTTACCATACACCGATACATTTATCTCTGAAAGCTGAGTTTTGCTGAAAATTTACTGTAATTGTGCATGTCTGGGCAATTGATGCAAGTATAGCTATAGCTGCAGTTTTAAATGCAGATTTGTTGCAAAATGTTGGGGCTACTGTAGTTTAAAGATGCTGTTCTTCCATTTAGAAAATATTTAATTTTGCTGAAATTGGAAAATTCTTAGCTCTTTGGGAGAACTTCTGCGGGATTTATTAAGTATTCTTGATCTTAATTTTTTTTTTTTTTTTTTACCAAAGGGAAAAACACATCTGATCAACAAAATGAATCCTCCGCAGTCTTGAAGGATCAGCAGGTTCTCGATGTCAGGAGCTACGCACACTTATTTTCAAAGAGTGTTGAAACCCTGAGACTTCACCTGGCTGAGAAGGGTGATGGAGCAGAGCTCATATGGGATAAGGTTAGTTTACCAAACTTACAAGAGCCATTTCTACTCTACATGTGTAGTACAAATATTAATTGGACTCATTCAGGTTCATTTCAACGTAGTACTACTTGGAACGAAAATGTCTGGCACCTCACTAAAAGCACTTTCCGTATGTAAACACATGCGTATGTTAAACATTCTGTCTTTTTTAACTCACTGAGTGTAAAGATTAACTATTGTGATGTAAAATAACTTAATTCACCAACTTTAAAAAGCACAAATTAGGAAGTATTTGTCATATTTTGATTTTTGAAAATATTTTAATAATGCAACTTCATTTTTTCCTTTGCTCTAGCTTTCTCTAAAGCGTGCTCTTATACAGTGGTTTGTAGCTAGAGCTCTGCTGAGTTGTACGTAGTAATTAGCTCTGACAGTAGGTGTGTGATACAGTGCGAGTTTTGCTCGAGAAAAACAAGAAGGGAATTTTCTCTTTTGGCACCAGAGACGTTGTAATCTTCCTGCAGTCACTTGTTTGGCATAAGAAAAAAAAGTAGTTTGTAAAGATGGGGGGGGGTGGTAGGGAATGGTAAAATAGTATTACAACAGATGGTAAAAATAATTCTTGTTTCTGAAACAACAGTTTTTGAAACTGAGCATAAAGCTTTGTAAGATTTAGGATTTAGACATTATTTTGAAAATATGAGGCATTTTGTTAATACTAATACACTAAATCACTGCTAAAATACTAAGCACAATTTCTAAACACGTCTTGAAAGTATTACTGCTCTGTCTAAACATACCATCTGGAAGATGAAGTAGATTGACTTTGAAATGGAATACTGTACAGATGGTTTTTTTAAACTTTCTGTTTTTACAATTCTAGGAACCATGAGTTATAAGCTTTTTCCAATGACTAATCTGATTTTTTTAAAATACTTTTTGCATTAACTTCTTGTCAGGATGACCCTTCTGCAATGGATTTTGTCACTTCGGCTGCGAACCTCAGGATGCATGTTTTCAGTATGAATATGAAGAGCAGATTTGATATCAAGTGTAAGGATAAATATATAACATTTAAATAATAATCTAAACTTGATTTTCATTTGCTGTTAAAAATCTGCGTACTCTTGCTTATTTTGCAGCAATGGCAGGAAATATTATCCCAGCTATAGCTACTACTAATGCAGTGATAGCTGGTCTGATAGTGCTGGAGGGTTTGAAGATTTTGTCAGGAAAAATAGATCAGTGTAGAACGGTAAGTGGGAATAAGATCCTTCTGCTGTCTTGTTATTTGTTTAAAAGTCACATTGAACCTGCTTTGACTGTTGTGTAGTTTTACTGTCTCTCACTTGTCGCTTCAGTAGATTATGAATGTGCTGGGAACTTTCAGCATGAAAGGAGCTGTGAAAGTCTTGAGGATCATTAAATTCCTCTGGTTTAATGATAACTGGCTGCTGGATAGGAGAGAGAACAGGCTGACATCCCTCGAAACGCGGTTGTTTCACGCTGCGGATCGGTCTGGCGGTAGCTGGTCGGTCAGCTCAGGTGTCGCGGCGGGCTGGCCGTAATACGCCCTTCCTCCTGTTCAGCATGCACGCCAGAGGGGATTAGGGAGCACAGCCTGTGAGACTAAGGGAATAAATCTGGAGGAAAACAGGTTCTGTCAGCGCTGTTACTCACAGAATAACTGGTTTTATTCTTGTCTGTCCTCAAGATTTTTCTGAACAAGCAACCAAATCCCAGAAAGAAGCTATTGGTTCCTTGTGCTTTGGATCCACCAAATCCTAGCTGTTATGTATGTGCAAGTAAGCCAGAAGTGACCGTGAAACTTAATGTACACAAAGTTACGGTGTTAACACTCCAGGACAAGGTAAATCGTGACTATTAGCTACAGCTTTCATTTTGCTTCTAATACTGTAAATTATTAAAATTAGGGTTTCGTTCAGTATCTTTTAACTGAACATTGGCTGTTTATATTTGCTCTACATTTTGTGTTTCTCTCAGCTACAAGAAGAGCTCAATTAGCCAGTGTGCTTCTTGCTAACGTGAGCTTGTGTATCTTGTGAAAGAGTGTTTGAATTTTGTAACTGTTTGGTGCTTTTAAAGCCTATTCGTATCTAACGGCAAAAGACTAAATTTGTATTTCAGTTGAATAGTTCTGTAGGTGGCCACATTACAGTTGCGTAGTCACAGCTGGTTTGAATTCTGTCACTTTATGAAGTATTCTAAAAAAATTTTCAGCATATCTGAACCTGTAGGCTTCAGACAGCAAAAATACAATTATTTTGTTCATGGAAGGAAAAAAAAAAGTCTAGGCTTTCAGCAGATGCCTGAAAGTGAGCCAGGGTGAGAAAATCAATGTAATTCAGGGTTCTTTCTTTTGTAAGTATTTTTAAGTCGGATATTGATTAAATAATCATATTTGTCTTTTCAGATAGTGAAAGAAAAATTTGCTATGGTAGCACCAGATGTACAAATAGATGATGGAAAAGGAACTATTCTTATCTCTTCAGAAGAAGGAGAAACAGAAGGTGTGCACACTGAAGCTTTTTAGATAAAAGTAGATAAAAACTAGGAAGAAACCAAGATCTACAGAATGGAAGTGTAGCAAATGTTTTGGCGTTTGTCCTGTAGGCTAATATTTGAAGAGAACTAGACTTGCAGGTATTTAAGTGGCTCGAGCGTAGCTAGTGGCATTGTCTCCAAGCCTGCATGTCCAGTTCAGCTTTCCCATGTAAAGCACTTTTCACCTGGCGTGTCAGGATTCCTTTCTGCAGTAGGTATTCAGCTCGAAAAGTAACACCAGGGTTTTTTCCTCTGTTTGCAAGTCCCGTTCATTTTCTTGTTCTTAGATTATGGCCTTTTTATGATGCTTGTAGGCATTATTGGAATGGAGATATTATCTCCAAAATGTTCCTAAATGTAGTAACAGTGAAGCAGTTGAACGTGATGCATGAGGGGTAAATAAGTGAAACGTAGTAGTTTTAACTCCTGATAGGCTTAAATGTCAGCCTTAACTTTAAATATGGCTAATAAATGTTAATCTTGTGTTTCTGCATAAAACTTCTGGGGTACGTGTTTCATCGTACCTATTCTGGTGTAAAGGATCTTTGTATAAATAGCTGTATACATTGCAGTTTTTCATTGTTTTTCTAGCAAATAACCACAGGAAATTATCAGACTTTGGAATTCGAAACGGCACGCGACTACAAGCAGATGATTTCCTCCAGGACTATACACTGTTAATCAATGTGCTTCATAGGTAAGGATTCGGAGATCATTCTTCTTGTGCATATATGTAGAACAGTTCCACAGGGAATTTCCAAGTCATAATTGTAAATTTATGAGTAAAGCTCAAAGATTAAGCTGCAGAAAGATTAAGCTGCAGAAAGCAAATATGGAGGTAAAAGAAGAATTGTAACTTTTTTATAAATTTATAGTGTTTAGGGTTTCTTGGTTGGTTTGGGTTTTTTTTTGTTTTTCTTGTTATTTTTACAACAGTAATTGGAAAAGGGTTTGGTTTTTTTAATAATTTGTCTTTACACAACATAGAAATACAGTGCAAAACCAAATTTACTTTTGGGGCAGTGAACAAGTGAGAAACTGCTGTTTGAAAAACAAAACGAAATGAAAAACGGCAACCGCCCCACCGGCTGCTGGGGTAGAGGATGCTCTGCTCTGCGTGCCTGCCCGTGTTCGGATGCAGCGCCGCCAGCAGAAGTCCCTTCGAAATGGCTGGGGGGGGCGTTTGCCCCTGGGTAGGCAGCGTGCGTGTTGTACGCAGCAGGCTGGCACGCTGCACAGTCGGTGAGAGTAGGAGGGTGACGTCGGGGAGGAAGGGTAAGCTCAGGTGATGATTCTTCTCGTTCCTAAGCATTTTAAGTCATGGCACTGGGTGGAACACTGTTTATGAATAAAGCATACATTATAAAGGAGGACTGAACAAATTTTCCTCTTTTTTAATGTTTTTCTCATTTTGTTGTAGTTGCAGGGTGCTCTAATACTCGAATGACATACTTTCTCAAAAAGACAGGTTTTTTATTTTCACCTAGTTGTTTAAAAGCATATGTGTTTTTCTGCAGTGAAGACCTAGAAAAAGATGTAGAATTTGAAGTTGTTGGTGATGCCCCTGAGAAAGTCGGCCCTAAACCATCAGAGCCAACAGCCAAGAACATTACCAATGGTAGTGATGATGGAGCGCAACCCTCAACATCAACAGGTAAGCAACAGTAAGCAATAATAAATGGAACAAAATAGTCTTTCAGTAGTGCAGTCCAGCTGAAATAGTTGTGTTCAGTTTATGACTTAGCTTTGCCAGCATGAAATAAAAGGCATCTAAGTTGCCTCTCTGTATAAATACAATATTAAATAGAAAAATGCATGTTTAAGATTGTTACAAAGGTTTCCAGTAAAAACACCTTGAAATTACATTACTTAACTTGCAGGCGCTTGGTGAGGTGTCACCTCAAGTGCCTCATTTGCATAGCGATTTAAATAAAGTTAGACGCCTTCTATCTGGTTGGTCACGCTATTGCTTGACAAAAAAACAATCAACCTTCAGATGAAAAATTACTTTGCAGATGTCTTTGATCGTGTTTCATTTTGTTAATTTAAGGGGACATCTTTATTATCTGCTTACAAAATAATTATTTTCACCTGTCCAGCAAAACATGGCAAGAAAATAGTATTTGCTGTGCAGGAAGAAGTACCATCACCTTCCTAATGCAGAGTGTTTCTTGGAACATACTCAAAGGAGTTTAACTTAAATGCATGTGGGATGTTTAAGCACTGAAAGCTGAGGTACTGGAAACATCATGCCACGTTATAGGGATAACGTGTGAATCTGCATACTCCTTGGGACAGCTGCAAGTCGGATTGCTGTCTTGCGCTTTTGGATGATGTTCCTTTGCCTGTCAGGTGGTCCAGTTTGAGATATGTGCCCAAGCATGGAGTCACTCCCACTTGCCTCTTGTTTCAGGGGAGATCAAATGTTCAGAGTATTGCTACAACTGATTTCAAATTCTGTAAAAAAAAAACTAGCATAACATTAGTATTTACAGTGAATTTGTACTTCAAAGCAAACAACCTCCACTAGATGTCTTGAAAGTTCACGTTTGGTTCCATTTGCCCTTCTTTATCCTACGCGTTGTTATCCTGTAGCTGAGTAAGTCTGCTTGCCCTCCCACTCCCCCCCTCTCGGCGTGTCTCGCTCGTGGAGCGTGGCTTCTCGTGGGACCACTGCTGGGTGCCGTGGAGAAAGGAGAGGCTGGGCTACTGCGGATAGCATGCAAGTCTTCTGTTTTGTGCACGCAAAAAAACATGGTGATCAATGCATTTCCCATATTTTGGGGTTACTGCAGTATTTTCCATACCTCTAGTGAAGAGGTAATAACCATGTGAAAAGCCTGTATTTTTACTGATTTCAGAGATATTCAAAATACTCTTGCAGCTGAATGACAAAGACTATGGATAAAGAATGCTTCCAGATGTATCGGTTGTATTGGAGACATTCTTATTTTTATGTATGAAACTCGGTTTGAGAGTAGACTACCTTTACAGTATCCATCTGAATTAAAAACATCTATTCTGCAGCTCCCGATCAAGACGATCTATTGATTGTTGATTCTGACGATGAAGGTACTTCAAGCAACGTTGATGACGATATGGAAAACAAAAGCCGCAAGAGAAAACTAGAAGATAAAGAGCGCGTCAGTACAAAGAGAGTGCGTACGGAGCTGACGGAAGAGCAAGATGAAATTATAGCGTTAGACTGAACATGTGAATGCCCCATGACAAAACAATTCAGATAATGTAATACGGTAACAGCATCTTGTCTTGGGATGTGAAAAATGTCCAGAACTAGACTAATTCGAAGGCCTTTGCTCCGAGTGAATACCAGACCACTGGCTTAAATAATTTGTGTCTGTTTCTCTTGATGATAAAGCTCTCATCTCAATAGACTGTTTCAGAAGTTTTTCCATATTAATTCCATATATTAAATGTAGTGGAAACATAGTTTATAAATACGTACAGATAAGTATTTGCTTAAACAGTCATGACAAAAGCATGTTATTTTTGTGTAAATACCTTTTAGGTACAATTCAATAGGACAGAAAAAACCCTACTCTTGTTTAGTAAAGGGTCATCATCTGATGCCTGGGTTTTAAGTAACTACATTTTTATTTTTTGCTTGAAGAAAACTATTTTTAGCCTAGTCCTAAACATTTTTCACACCCTGAACAAGTAAAGAAGAAAATTCAACAAAGCAAATTAGTGCCATGTTTTAACAGTGTTCTTAAACATCAGCTGGCACTATGTACATTACTGTAAAACTGTTAATTTACTCAAGTTTTTCAGCTCGTACTGCCTGGTATGTCATGTAAGAAGCAAATTTTTGTGTATTGTTACAGTTTCAGGTTATTTATATTTGATGTTTTGTAAACTCAGATACTACTACTATACTGTACATCTGATGGACCAAATAAATGACATCTGAAATACTTGCTATATTTGCTTGCACAGTCCAAGTTTATGCTGACTTATGGGATTTTACAATGTATAGCCTTCAAAAATTACTGTATTATTTTCGTTTTTCTAAACATAACCTAGTAGTACGGAACTTAAGCTTCACTTGTTTGAGGTGAAAGGGGAATTTTTTTAATAAAACTTTTGTGAATGTTTTTTCTCTTGGACAATCAGTTATTGGCCTCTTCAGCTGGAGCATCTGCACCCCCACCCGCGTGCTTTCACCACCTCACGCCTTCAAAAGACGAGAGCTCTGCTTTTTTCGACATTACGCTTCGCGCATAGGATGGAAGTGCAGTGTTTAGAATCATATCTTCAAACCTGCTGTGTTTGTTTGACTATTTGGGTAGCTCTCAAAACTGCCAGTGTTGATTCTTAGAGCGCGTTAATCGGCCATTTCTGTCACTGTACTGAAATTACTTTGCAGCTCTGTGTTAGTGACCCAAACCCGCGTCTCTTCGTGGACAAGTGTGCAGAGTTGGCCCTGCAGAGCGGAGGAATTGAGCAGACGAGATTTTATTCTGTTACAATTGCAAACTGAATGAATTTTAAACAAGATGTTAACTGTCTAGGAGGAGAATGGTAAAAAACCAAGACCAGCATCTTGTTAGATTTTGGTTCCTGCAGCTGGTTCTGTCTAATACGAAGGCCAGCTCGCCATCAGTGTTAAATCGCTAACGCAGTGCAAAACACGATTCTGTGATGCTATTAAAGTGTTATCTCTTCTTTCAGGTAGTAATAGTCATATGCAATGGCTGGTTTGGAGGCGGAGCACTCCAGTGAGTTCTTGGCTGGCATGAGAGAAGACTGAGAGGTAAAGATGTAGGTAAGAGGCGTTACAGAAAGGGTTCTCCGTGCTACAATGGGAAGCATTTGTAGTTCTTGCCATAAACAGCTGAAGCACTAGAATGGAATATGTCTGATTACATCTTCCAAAAGTAGGGCGGCGTTTTCTTTTTTTAAGCTTTACTAAAACTATAATTATTTGTTTATTAAATTAGTTGTCAAAGAGCTTGTGACCTGTGTAGTAAGATGTGCTTCTCATGGTGACGTGCCAAAGCTTTAGCAAAGCCTATGGCGTGTGTTGCGTCTCCAATAGCGCGATCCTATTTCACTACCCGAGAAACTGCCCTGTGTGCACTGGTCATTACACAGGAATTCAGCTTCCTAAGTGTGTTTTGGTGATTTCAACAGTAGAGCCTGTGATCCTGGTAACTTTATTGCATTAGTTTTACTGAAGTTGAGAGGGTTGCTGACTTGGAAGTTGAGAGGAGTATGAGCTGAATCAAAGCAACACATAACACCGACAGATGTGGGGGTGAAAAAGGGGCGAGGGAGCTATTCAGTCTCACTGGCTTCTACTCCTGAAGTTGTTTGTGTTAACGGCGTAAGATGACAGCACTCAAAGGATTTCTGAAAGCATCGGGGATGGTGCTGTCCAAGAAGATCCTCACAATAGCTTTGCAGGGCAGCACGTGGCTCGGTCAACACAGCCAGATCACAAAAATGTGCAGCATGAAGCAGGCATTGTATCTCGGGTGGGGGTACCGCTGCAGGACGCTGCTCGGGTTGAGTTTCAGAGAAGCGTTAGGTAATTTTAACAGTGCATCCTCATGTGGTTTGCAGCCTCAAAGGGAGTCTGGAAGTCAACTACATGAGCAATTACATCTCGATGTATTGAGGAGATGTCATTGCGCTGCTCCCCTGGGGAGTAGGTAGGTGGCCAAAAAATGCTCCTAGAGATCCTTCCTGTAAGACTTTAAAGTGAATGATTTTTGATGCGTTTTCTTTACACAGGCTGCTTCTGTAGAACTTAGGGCAGGCAGTTCATGTAGTGTCAGCTGTTCTGTTTGGGTCTTGTTAAGTTTGGCAATACTGAATGAACCAGTAAAAATGCAAACTGCCTCTGTGCTAAATGAACAACTGCTCTTCCGAACTGATGGAGCATGCGTGTCCTCATTGGCTGCTAGTCCCCAACACGGTATTCACACGGAGTTTTCCAACTTAAGCTTTCTCTTGCCCTTGAGAGCAAATTATTAATCGAAGCATTTATTAAACTTTGAAGTAATTAAAAAAAAAAAATAAAACCAAGCCACTTTTCAGCTGACCATTTGTTCAACTCCTAAAGCAGTAACGCTGATGTGGACAGCAGTGTCGTTGGAAGGCACAGGATTTAAATGTTAAAATGGAGGAGAAATTCTTCCAAGTGCCTTAGCGTGGCAGCCCTGCTGCAGGCTCTGTCTTCACTAAACATTTTTGAGCAGGCTCGTGAAATCAATCTACAGATTGCTATTTGCAGTGATACAAATTGAGTCTGCTCTCCCACAGCGTTCTCTAGCTGCTTGTTTATACTGATGCAAATCTCTGTAACGCAGATAAGGTTTTCTGGCTGGTTTTTGCAGTAACAACTCATTCTCCTCACTTGTATTTTTTATTTACTTAGCGAATCCGAGTGCCATCTATGAAAAGGATGAGAGTAATAGTGGAATATTTTCACGTGGTTGAATGCAGCTGAGGGCGTACCTTGTCTATCTCTGCATGCTGTGAGTTCAATCTCCCTTTTCTGCAGCACAGCACGGAAAGGAACATCGACCCCCATTGATGTACAGCGGTTAACTAGAGATTCATTAAGCTCCTCTGACTTACAGTGAAGAAATTTGTAACAACTTTCCCACAATCTTATTGGGGAAAAGAAAAAGAAAAAAAGCAGACATGCAACCTGTCTGCTTCTTGGAGCAGCTGGAGAGCTGCTCTTAAGGGGCCAGTGACAGCCGTTCAGGAGAAAGGACTCAGGCTGCCCAGGGAGGCTGTGGAGTCTCCTTCTCTGGAGATATTCAAGACCCGCCTGGACGCAGTGCTGTGCAGCCTGCTCTGGGTGACCCTGCTTCGGCAGGGGGTTGGACTGGGTGACCCACAGAGGTCCCTGCCAACCCCGAACATTCCCTGATTCTGTGACACTTACACAGTGGTATGCTTCATTCTGTACAGAGTATCAAATGTAATGGGTAGCTCTTAAAAATGAGACACGGAAATAGAAAATTGTGGCACTCAGGAGAGGTAATCTTTCATTCTGCTCTTTTCCAAAGTCAAGAAAAAAAACACTGGCACATACATGAAGTGGTTGTGCAAGTATTAACGCCACTTTGGAAACATAGGCAAGAGGGAAAAAAAAAATCTCTCTGTATCTTTCTAAGGTTCACTAAAGAGAACTGCTATTTGCAGAAGATGCTGGCTGCAGAAACCTTTCCAGGAAGAGCCCTCAGTTCTTCAGTACCTGCTGTATGTATTCAATGGCAGAAACAAACACATATGTTTTGTTAACCAGCATGCCAGACTCTCAACAAAACGGACAGTTCCAGGATAATCCCAGTAGTAATGCATGCCCAATTTGCTGGAAGAGCCCTCCTTCAAAAACCAACACTCATTATAGAGCCAAGCCTTCCTGACCAAAGCACATCCGTAACAAACCAAAACATTTTGCACAAGGTGTAAGCACAAACTCCTCAGGCCTTTCCAGTCAACAGAACATGCTTGAGAGAAGGGTGAACACTGCACCACAAAATCATCAGTCTTCTTCAGAAGGGAGCGATGTAGTGGCTAGCTGAAACCCTGAAGCTGGACCAGGAGGACAGAGTCACTGGAAAGGAATCTAGCCAAAAAAGGCAAGGTGCATGATGTTAACGGACCAGCAAAATGGGCAGTAATTGCACCCAAACCCAGAACAGTCACTCGGGACAATCTGATCACTTCAGGTGTTTACCAGAAAAAGGATTACTGTTGCTTCACGGTGGCCTAAAAAACCCAAATCGCTTCCATGCTGAAGCCTGTCTTTCGTTTTCTAAGTTGTCCCAGAGATTTGCCATGTGGGGATTATCATGGCTTCGGTATCGTAAAGGACGAGTTCATTCCTGCACATGCATTCTAACTTGAGAGGCAGCACAACCTCCGACGTTGCATGCAGATGGCACCGTGGCCAGTGGTCACATTCCGACTGGTTACTGGACTGCACACTCACACAGAAACACGATGCACAAGGTAGTTCCATGTATGTGTGCTTGTGTGCAGGCACGGACAGGAGACTTCATTGCTTCTCTTTCTGGTTTTGGGAAAGCCACAGAACAAACAAGCACCAAAATCTAACTTGTACTAACACTTTTTGCTTCATTTCTTCCAGTTACATTTTCAATCTCTGACGCTGCCACGCTAATTTTACTCCCAAGCAAGTAAGGCGTTACAGGAAAAAAAAAAGATCTCCAATACATGAATTATTTTTCATTGTCTAATGACACTAAGCAGGTGGGACGCCCTATTCCCTTCCCAACAGAGGGGAAGGGTTCTTCCAGAAGCAGGCGCAGGGAAGGAACGCGCACCTGTGGCACAGGTTTGCCTTTCAGGACTCTTTATGCAGCCTAGGCTGTTAAGCAGATTGTAAAATTGGGCGAACTGGCTTCTCCTGTGGTATCTGTACACAGAAGG
>Ga0181612_167166_pt1 | contig 16854 bp, 13 predicted proteins | sample HoacroProtozoa21_FD_119630 | JGI IMG/M metagenome (GOLD analysis project Ga0181612, IMG submission 119630) | Hoatzin crop microbial communities from Cojedes, Venezuel. Combined Assembly of Gp0051906, Gp0051904, Gp0051908
AGTCTGGCCGCACGCAGGCTGCCGCGGAGGCCGGGCCACGGGGCTCGCGCTGTGGAGCAGCCCCCCGACACTGTGCTGCATCTCTGTGTGCTCTGCAGTGTGCTCTGTGGCACCTTTTGATGAGTCAGACAAATAGTACCAATCCAAAGTTATTTTTGCCCCTTATCTCCGCGGTTGCTGTGGTACGTTCTAACTGAAGGAACGAAAGAAGCAAGGGAAAATAAACTCCAGAGAAACATGCGACCTTTTAGTTAAGGAGAAATATGTTGAGCAGATGCCATTGAAAATAGAGAGGAGAAATGCAGCAAACTGGGTTGCAAAAGACACTGAAAATCAGGGAGAAGTGTGTAAGACCAAAAGGAAAATGAGTTAGAAATAAGAATGGTGAGTAGATGAATTTGTATTTAGGCATCTAATGTGCATTACTCTGTCATTCAAATTTTTGCTACTACATTCTCCTCAGCTGTGTATTATTTTTACTCATGTTTAGTGTGACTAGAAAAATGGACACTGCATTACAGAGAATTGCCAAAATTATTGAAAAGTGTATTCTGGTAAATGTATCTATTTGTAGATGAAACAAACTTCCAAAGGTGTAATTGCCCACACACCCGTGGTCTGTGCAGGATTCGGGGAGGGTGGTCCTCACTGCCTGCAGAGCTTCCCCAGAGCCTCCAGCTGGCAGCCTCAGGGGCCTTTCTGTCTCAGACAGTGTGCGCTGCTGAACCAGGTTTTGTGAGTGCGTATCCCTCCAGATTGCCACTGTGTCCTGTCTCAGAAAGGTTTGTTGTCTCTGTGGTAAAAGTTTCCACTTTGCTTATTCCTCTCACCCTGGTTCAGCTCATTCCACAAAACTAGACAGATTATATATTAAGACAAGTGAATTAATAAAATGCCTAAAATCAAGTTCAGAGTTACAGGAAAAGGGCTGGAAACAAGCAGTTACACAGTGAAATGAAGTGTGATGTGACCTCTACTTGACTGCAGAACATCTTTCTAAGCTGCGGAGATGTGTCTGACCCCCGGTCCTGGTGGTGTGCATCAGCCTGGGGAGCTGGCAGCCCAGTGTTCATGGAGGAACTCTGCCTTCTCCAGTGCCTTCAAGTTCTGGCTGTCTTCCTCTTCCTTCCCCCATTGTCCCTTCTAGATGTGCTTCTCTAGGTGTCTCTCTGTCCAACGTGTAAGCGCTGTCAAAGGCTTCCCAGCTCTAGTCAAAGCTGTTCCTTGGATGCAGCCCTCTTCCACCCGCCACCATGTTTTTTTTTCTCTGTTCAATTGCCGAATATACTTTCTCAAAACTTTGAAGCTTTCAAATACTCCTTGTGTTTTCATTACAGCGTATGTTCACTGAAGGAATGTTCTTTAATGTGATAAGGATCCTAGTACCTTCTTTAGGAGATTACAGTACATTTTTCTCCATTGACTATATTTGCATAGTCTGAAGAGTATATACTGCCATGTATGTCACTTTGGTTTTGTTAATAATTCTAAAAGTACAGCATTTAAAGGTGACCAATAAGTTTCCAAGTGAAAAGCTGTATAAAATCTGTATTTTCGCTGAGACTAAAAGAAACAAATAATGAATTATTGAGTAAATAGGTACACTGTACCCAACAAGCATGGTTTGCTGACATTTTAATTGCTTTCTACAGATAAAAATTGTAGAGTTCTCAATAAACCCTGATTTACTGATGTTGATTATAAAATTGTTATTGCTGCTAATAAAGCCTGTAAATCTTAACAGGTCATATTTGCTTTGCACAATAAAATTCCACATAAAGACTCAGGATGCAAGGCAAATTCTATGCTCATCAAGGTAAACCGTCTACTGGAAATAATTCAACATCTTTAGAAGCTGGGTACTAGATTCAAACAAGTAATGGCTCTGGTCTGTGGCAGTAAGCTTGGGGTTATAAACTCTTTTGGTATTTTCAAGTTAAAGATGACTTGCCCTGTTAAACATGTGGATGACAGATAACTGAGATAGCCACTAAGACTGGCTCAGTAATTGTTATGTGGGTACTGAGAAGTGTAGAAGGTTTCAAAACCCAGTGCTGGCAACAAATCTATGGTTCTGATCCAAGAATTTATTTCATTAGAGTTTGGATGAAGCCCTAGATGAAAACACAAGGCTCGAAATAACTACAGACAAGCAAGCTCGTCTTCCATTTCATTAGATGCAAAATAGATGCTAATTGTGGCATTGTTGTTGGTTGGTTGCATTTTTTTATCCATTCTCTGCATGGACCTGGAAATGCAAACTGAAACAAAACAGATAGGAGACTCCAGCCCCTTTCAAGTTACCATGCCAATATCTGTCTGAATCCCTTGGGAAGATTCTGATTATTCCATCAAGTGCAGAGGTTCAGGAACGTTATTTTCCCAAAGAGCACACATTTCTGTGCTTGCCATAGTCACAAGTTAATCTAACGATTTGTCTCTGACAGAGGCTCGGAATGACTGATACAGTCAAACCTCTAATCATGCAGTGTGACTCAGTAAGAGGCAGACACTTTACAACTGGAATGAAATTTAAGTTCAGCTTGGTTATTTATGTGCCTCGTTATCAAGAATATAAATCTTCATCTCTGGAATTGTTTTTCTGCTGCTTAGAGGTGCTGAAGATTTCTTAAATCTAAGGACAGAAGCATTAAAAGTAAATGTTCTTGATCTATTCTGTAGCTTAATTTGAAAAATCCTGTCATGAGTCCTATAAGAAGTGGAAAGCTGGGAGATTTTTTAGTGATGGCTGACATCATAATTTCCTTGGAATTACCAGGATGAAGAGCCTTTCTTTCCCACTATTCCTTTCCACATTTCTAGTCACTCCTCTAATATTTTCACCTAAGTGATTGTAGCCACTGCTAATGTTTCCTTCTTTCAAACCGAGTGAGGGGATCTCCGCAGTTCTTGCCAGGCAGAGGTACGTGTTACTAAGTACATCAGCATTTCCCAGGCGTATTTATGCCAGTGTGTGCCGTCGCTGGCAACCCCTTACTGTGCGTTTGTGCAGGAAAAAGCGTTTCACCGAGCAGCAGCGTTAGGGGTCCACATCCGAGAATCCCTGAGCTGTCATCACAGTCAGTATCTTGGCCAATGGTGCCTCCCAGTACTACTCCTTTTTTTTTTTTTTAATGTACTTTAAAACAGCAGGGATGATACAGTGATCGTACAGTGATCAAGACCAAACCTTTCTAGAGAAAGGTTCTCTAGATCAAGTTCCATCTTGTTGGGAGAAACTTCTGTTTCTACCATCTGTTCCAGAATGAGTAAGACTTCCATTTCTCATCACCAGTAGCAATGAAAATACCCAGATTGTTTGCTTATATACATTGATTTCCACACACAATATGTATAAAAGGAGTTAAGAGAATGTGGATTAAAGGTTTGGATCCATGGTGTAAAGGTATCTAAACTGTATGTGGCTTAAAACTTGGCTTGTATAAATTAATTTACAAAGAATGGAAGCTCATGTGACATTGTTAATGCTCTGCATGCTCATACAGTTCCGTTTTAGTAAATAGTCTTTAAGCTGAATAACACATTAGTGAAAGCAAACAATCAAGGAGGATTACAATTAAAGAACGGCAGTATTCTAGTTCAGCTTTAATGTTACAGAGGCATGAATCAGGAGCACCAAATCCTGCTGAGGCAAGCCCTGACTGTAACGCTGCTTTGAAACGCACTGTACTGTCTTGATTCATTTAGGAGCAAATGTCAGTTGCTTGTGTCAGCTGGGTCTGAAGTAAAAGACATGTAAAGGGGCATCTCTCGAAATCTGCATTCTCTTTCCAAGAATTTGATGATGCTCTTCATGGAGCCAAAGTCCATCTCTTGTGCAGGAAATACTATTGAATGTGCCTGATTTTACTATTAATAAAACCTCATGTGGCAACGCCACACACCACCTCTTGGAGCACCACGGCTCTGCTCCCAGAACATGCTGCCTTTCAGTGCATACGCGGGTCCAGGTCAGCGGTCTTCAGTCACTCTGTAGCCCACCCAGTATTTCTGTCTCTGCAGTCTTTGTTAGCAGGTTTCCTGTCTCCAGAGTGCCTCTATGAAGAAGGGAACACAAGAAAATTCTGCACATCTCTGCTTCGGGTGGTTACTGAGGGTTTGGGGCAGCCTGGGTGCATTGCCACAGCAGTAAGAGTGTTACAAAACCCAAAGCCTGACACTAAGCAGACTGGAACAAGGTTTTAAATCCTCTTCTCATGCATTCACATCGCAAGCAAAACAGAGCTGGTGAGCAGCTATGCTTGCAGGCATCGGCACCCAACCCAAATAAATTCAGGTTTGTAGGAGTTAAACATCAAAATAAAAAAGAAAATCCAGCATTTAACTAAAGCATCTGATAGTCCCCTGCTGTGGCAAATGTTGATTTAAATATAAGAGTCCCTGCTGGCACAGGCTTGATGGGACTGGAGCCATTTCTTTCACTATTGATGCAGAGTTGGCCTAGGGAAGAGGCAGTTCTGGCTCTCAATCCCCACAACAGATTCTCCCCATAGACATGTTTATTAATTGTGTGCAATAGCAGCCTCATTTAGCTTGGAGTCTATGCAGTGAGGCAGCTGTACAGTACAGAAATCAGCAAAACTCTCTGATGAATCCTTGTCTGCTGGTCATTTGTGCGAGGCTGCCAGGTGGGTACCTTGAGCTCGGATCTCTGGGCCCAGTTCTTGCGTTGCTGAGACTGTTTCACTCCAAGGATATCGGAGGAACTGTTTCTGATTTTCTTTGGCATGATCAAAATGAGAGGAAAGAGAGGGCTGAGTTCTCCGCTCAGAAAATGTGGAGCTGAAGATTGAGTTTGCCAGAACAACATCTTTAGCCTTGCTGCTGCTGATTATCTGCCTCCTTCATAAAACTAACCTTGCTCATTATATACAGCTTGTTGTTTCGGGAACATTTTGAAGAAATTTGTGAAGGGAAGAATGGCTTCTATTAAAAAGACATTTTTAAAAGCGGTGTATTTGACAGGGACATAATACCTGATGTATTTCTTCAAGCTGCCTTATCTGCTGGTCTGAGTTACTGGTAGCCTCCATTCACGCACAAACTTCTGTTATTAGAAAGAAACCTTTACTGCAGCTCCCACAAATACGGGGTCTGGGGCAGAGCAGCTTTGCGTAGCTGAGGTACTACTCGCCTGTTCGGTCACTGTGGCACCCTGGGCTAGTGCGTGGCTACACGCCAGGCTCCGTGAGCTCAGACAGCCCATCAGTTCATCTCCAAAAATATATCAGCTGTATCCGCGGATTCTTGTCCTGGCGGGCAGCCACCCCATGCACGACTCGCCTCAGCTGCTGTTCAAAGGGCATCGCTCTACTGAGGTAAAATGCTTCTCATACTTGGGTTGTATTATTGTTTTTCCACTGCACAGTGCTGCGTTTTCTGTATATGTGTTTTGCACTTGTTTATTGTTGTTTATTAACAACTTATTTTATTACTTTGCATTATTCCTTGGAAAACACAGCAGTTATTCATGATGCACTCCTTTGTCTTGCACCAAGGAAGCATTACACTGGTTTTAGATGACTTTTAGAGCATATCCTTAACCTGCAGCCTTGCATAAAATATACTCTGGGGTCACCAAGGCTCCGAAGTCCTGTGTGTGGCTTATACATGGCTACAGTTCAGCCTTGCACATTGTGAAACAAAGACTGGCTGGAGCAAGTGCGGCATAGCTTAGCCCGTTTCGAAGAAGACAGAATGTGTTGCATGGTGCCTAATGGAATTCAGCAGTCTCTGTTTACTTCCTCACCTTTGCTGCTCAAGTTCTCGGGCATTTTCTCTTCATTCATGCCAATCCTGGAAAACGGTTTATCAAGAGCCAGTTGTGCAGTCTGTCCTGGGATCACGCAAGTAGTGATACAGTGAAGGCAGAGCTTCAGTGCGTGGTTCAGTCAGCAAGTGGTGTAGATTGATTTTGCTGTCTGTTCATGTAATTCTGATGGGTTTTTAGGCAGTGCTCCATTTTATGGAGTATAATACATAACAAGACCTTTGTTTCTTTTCCTGTACATCTTCTCAAGTGAATTTCCTGACATATTCTTTCCTTATCTTCTCTGCTGACCTTTTATTCTTTCTTTAAATAGTTTTTCTCTAGTCTGTGTTCTCTTCAGTTTCTTGAAAGTGTTCTTTTTTGGGGGTGGGTGGGGAAACATCAAAAATAGATCCTCCTTTTTGCTGCATTTGACAAGCTTGCTGTTTTTTGTGTATATGCTGAATATTAGCATTTTCAGTCTGTCCTTCACTTTGTTTAATACTTCCTCCTCCTTCTGCGTTTATGCTTTAGAGAAGAATTCTTTATACTCTTTAAGGTCCTTTTTTTTTTTGTTTGCCTTCAGCATAAAGCTGGCTTCCCCTGGGGCCCTTGTGGGTGTAAACCAGCATTTGTGTGGTTCAGATTGCAGGGCTATGAAACTACAGTGGGGTTTTCTGCTTGGCACCATGTACAGTCTGATGATGAAGAGTTTTAGATGCTGTGACATTACCTAGGATTCTGTACCTCTTTGCACGTGGGTTCACAAAGATGTTTAAAGGAGTTAAACACATCTGGGTCCCTAAGCCAGCCAGGCTAGGTCACCCAGCTGTCTTTTACAAATCTCAGCTTTAAATCGATACGCAAAGTGCAAAGCAGTGGAAATGGAAGCTGCGAGGTTCTAAATAGGTCTTGAGCCCTCGTCCTTGGGAAATACATGTTGTACTGCTATTTTCTGTGTATTACAGTCCTGCCATTAACATGATATAGTGCTGTTCGTACCTATTACCTTGACTATATAAAGTGACTTTGGTAAGATTTCATATCCATAATGCTGGCAGGCTGGTAACCCTAATCATACCTTAGCATTTTCCTGTACTCTTGCCAAAGGATATTTTTCTTTCTATTAATTTTAAGACCATACTGAGCACTGGAGTCACTGCCTCTCAGTGACACGATCATTTACTTTCAAAGCGAAACAATGAAGAATGTGGACAGCTTGATTCTGTCATTTTATGCAGCTCTGTACCAGCTTAGGTGTAGCATCTGGAATCAATATGACTAATAGATCCTGGTGGTTTGCGACAGAGTCAGCAAACAGAACAAATCGTAACGTCCTCTCCAGTTCACTGATGGTAATTCCTTCGTACTGTCTGGTTCTTGATAGTCATGATGTTGCACTCCGTTACTGTTGTCAAACCAGTCTTGAATTGTAACCTGGAAAATACTCAGTCAATATCCATTTAATTACATTTAGGATAATCTCTGTTCTCTATGTTTTACCTTATTAGTGCTTTTTACTAATATTAAATATTAATTACTTTTGGTACATGAACAAAAAAAGTGCTTTCTTATGTAGCTAGTAGTCTTTTTAGACAGGTGTTGTGGTATGTTGGAGGCATATTCCTACTGAATCTTCCACCAGTGACATTAAATTTCTCAAGCTGTCATACATTCGTCCTGTTTAATTCAGTGGACTAGATAATCAGGTTTTTAAATGTTTCTTTAATTGGATAGCGAGCTTCCATATTCTGTACTGAAAGTAGCTATCAGAAGGAGTTTCTGTCACCTTCTTGAGACCTGGGTTTAATGTGAATTTAGCATGTCTTAAATTTGCAGACGGGTGTGAAACTGACGGTCCGTAAGGTGGAGCACCTTGCGAAGCTGCCAGTGGCATGCGCACGGTTGGCCTGCAGCGAATTGCGTAAATTCACCCAGCGTTGGCAGTCACCGTAGATCTATTCCGTTGCTTAGAAATGTCAGTCCCTTTGTACTGAAGTGCCGTATGAACCATGATATTAGAGATAAGTGTTTATAAGCCACAGGCTTTCAAATAAGTAAAAACAAAACAAAAAAATCTTTAGCTTACAAAACACTGCTTATCTGTACTCGAGCAGTGCTGCAGTGCTTGATGTGAGCCTGGCGGAATTAGCTCAGGGGAGCCAGTTCCCAACTAGAAATGCCTGATGGGTAACAGTATTGAAGTCCATTGTGATGCATGAGGGGCAAATCTGAGCAGAAGTTGACCTTAAAATTTATTCTAAATCCCTTTTATTATAAGTAAATACTCTCTGAGACTAAATCTCTGAATAGCTCATATTTGAGCATTAGTAGCAACTTGCAGCTCTTTCTACATCTACTGTCTGCTTTTGTTGGTTTGGGTTTTTTGGTAATAAAAGGGCAGCTGTTGTGCTAAACTATTACTGATGAATGTAAACTTGTGTTGAGTGCTCTGCAGAGGTTTGTGGAATACTCTAAAATATCTTTATCATTTAATATATGCATGTATTTAAGTTTTAAATGTGCTGTATCCTGTGCTACTTTTTCAAATGTTTAACACAGATTTTGACATTTTAATGGACTGCTGTAGATGTTCCAGTGAATATCTGCATGAGTTCCGATGGTTTATTTACCACTATAGCTTTTACTGGAAATGTAAAATCATTTCTCTTCTGGGCAGTACATATTCCATTGCAAACACATCAACAAAATGTGAAACTCGCATAAAATTCAAAAGCTGCAAGTGTTCCAAAAGTAGTGAGAGTCATTGCTGCCTATTTTACATAGGCTTGTGTATTTATGGGACTCGTACACATACAGTAAAATGTAATATGGCAGGATAATGGTATTGTAGTAAAACACTACGGCATAAAAGGCTGGTGAGTTATAGTCTCCAATGAATCTTGTTTCTAGTTCTAGAGAACAGAGTATGATTACTAAATGCAAACAGCATGCATTTTAAACGGTTAGTTATAGATTTTGGGTCTTGTCTCTGGAATATCAATATTTGCTTTACTTTTAAGGTATATTAGCTACAAATACAATAAATGTGTTTCATTTTTCACCAAAGACATTTCACTTTCAAGACTGAGCTTGGGTTTGTGCAATATATCTCAATGATTATTTATCTACGTGTAAGTTTTTCCTATAGACTGGTTTTATTTTATGCAACCACTGCAGCCCACATTCATGTTTTTAAAATCATAAATTTATGGGAAGCTGCAAGAAATGTAGTAGTTAACTTGGAGATGACAAAATCAGATGACATTGCATTTGGAAGAGTGAAATAAATTCCTTTTGCTTTGTAAAGGAATTATGCAAATTCTTAACTCTTAATGAAAATGAAATGAGTAATGAAATGAGTAATGAAAAGTAGGTTTCAACATTTCAGACCCGCTGACTGTTTCTCCGTAGCTGGCTGGTAGCATGTGTGCCCTTAACACGCTCAGGTCCCTAAAGTGCCCCCACCGTGGGAGGGAATGTTGTCTTCCGCTTCAGATCTTCAGCCTGCTACTGCAGCATTACTCCAAAGGGTTAATGAGGAGTATTCTGTCTGGAAAGACACTGGTCATATTACAAATCCAAGTTTAATGGTAATTGCTAATGTCTCTGAACACATACATTCACCTGGAAATAGTCCATGCTATACTGGGACAGTTAGCAGGTCAGACTTCTAAGATACAAAGGTATTAAAACGATTAATAAGTTCTTCTGAGGTGCTGCACTTAGAGCAGGGCATACATAACCTTCAGGTCATTTGGATGTCAGCCAGCTGATAAATACAAGATCTTACAGTTCTTGTTGAATAGGTATGTGTGCTCTGCGGGATTGCTGTTTATGAATGATACCGTTAAAATACTGACATTTCAAGGGAAAATAATCCCCTATTCTAGAAAGCAAAATTTTAATGACAGTGCATGTATATCCCGCAGCATCTTCGGGGGATGTTAAGAATTGCAGGAATATCTAACTTACCAGTGTTTTCCATGTAGAATTGTACGTAAGATCAGTTTTGGCATAAAGTAGTAAAGAATTATGAAGTACAGATATCACTTCGGAAGTCACTACACACATATGAATGCAGGAAATGCTTCCAGAGTCAAGCCACATTGTGTGAATCCCTGAACAGACCACGATTTTTCATAGACTTGGTTGTCTAAGTCTGTCTTTGGGGAGTGAAGGTTCTGTTAAGTACAGCACCGTTTGCAGACTGAGCACCAATTACTCATTTAGCTGGGGAAAACAGGTATTTCTTCCAGGTGTGTACATCATTACTGCTTTTTTTTTCTGTTACTCCTCCAAGAATCCAAAGGAATTGAGTTTTTTTTTTTTTTAGTAGACACGATCCAACACTGTACATATGGTGAAAAATGCCACGGATTAAAGCAGCAGTTACTCGGCTAATGAAGCTGAATGGCCGTGTGCGTGGACAAGGCAGTTTTGAACCCACTTAGAACACAGAATTCTACTGAAGAGTCCTCACAGATTTTAGAAGTATGAAATTACCTTCCCTTTAATCTCCGATTACCAGTTCTCAACGTACCCTACCGAATGAAATGGAACAACCTCTAAGTGTTGATTCTATTCTGCTGAAACCATGCGGCAGCTTACTCGTGATGGCTCATTTAATTATTCTAGTAATTTCTTCTCCAAATTTATTTGCTCTGCATTTTAAAATTCTGCCATTTCTCTCCGTTGCACGCAAACACAGGCAGAGACTCAAATGTGCCCTGTTCTGTTCAGCTTTTTATTTGCTTTTAAGAGCAACTTTATCGTTCTCATTTCTCATACTTTATGCTGTGATTATGGATAATGCATGACATGCTGGTCTGGACGGATTGTGTTCAGAATGTGACAATATAATAATATATAGGGCCTCCTTATTCTAGAAAACATCCGCTCAATTAAAGCTTTTTTGTTTAAGCCCGTGACTGCTTCATAGAAGCATGGACAACACAAAAACAGAACCAAGATTTAGGTTATTTTGTATGCTGTTTCATCTTTGGTCAAAGCTAGTACTCGTTCTTTGCCCTTCATCACCTGTCGTCTTTGAGAGAAAGGTCTGCTTCAGTGTTGCCTTGCTGTCTTTTTTCCGAAAGTTCTTCATCTTCAATGCCCAAACTTTTTTTTTTACTCAACCTAGATCATGGATTAGGTATTACAACAGCAGTTGTAATACACAGAGTACAGAGCCTGGAGTAATACTCTGTAGAGGATCAAACAAAGAACAGGTTTCAAAGGCAAAAAAGGCTTCTGATTATCAGAGCTTGTAAAAACCGCTTTAGTGCTATTGCTCAATATGCTAAAATAAAAAGCCTTCGATTTCATAGTTACTCTGTACAAGTGGGGAATCAAAAGGACGTGGATTTGCATAGAACTGGTAGTCTTTTAAATATGTTACAGACCTTTTAGTGCGCTTTGTTAGCTGTATGTATTTCAGGGCAATAACCAATTACATAAATTGGGATACCTGGTTGTGCAGATTATTGTATGTGCAGATTATCCCAGTTACATAAATTAGGATACCTTAGGTTGATGATGAGTTTATTTTTTTTCTTTTTGCTTTTTTACAGTTACATTTTTTTTAAATTTTATTGCCAAGCTATTTAACATTGAACTGGATATATTTTGGATGCTCTTTTTTGGGCATTGGCAACTCTGAAATATTATGGAGAGCCCATGTTGTCAGTGCAGTGCTTTTTATTCTAATGTTTGCCCTTGCTTCGGCCACAGACAGCTGACTAGCAAACAGCCAGCCCTATTCAAACGTACCTGAATGAGCAAACAGGGTCAGCCAGGTGTGCTGCATGGGCAGATAAAATAATGCCTTCTGAGTATTTGAGTCAAGAGAAATTTCTAAGTGGCCTCTTGTAGGGATACCCTGAGCATTTTTCACATAGTCAGTGTTGCTGCCCGTTGTTCAAGTTCATCATAGCAGACCTGCCAATCTCCACGGCCTCGTACATAAAATATGTTGCATTATACATGAGCAGGCTCGGGAGTTATACGTTCTACAAGATCTGTGTAAAACTAACCTATTTATTTGGACTCTCTGTGTGGTAGATCAACACTTGCTCTTGTTCTGTAATTCAGCTGTCACCTAAATTTAGTTTTCACGCCTGTGCCTAAGATGCAGTCTGTTGGACTGGACCAGTCATTCAGCACTGCTCTGTCTACTGGCCCAAAGAAATACCCAGTATCCAGTGTTGTGGAAACCCTGCTTCTGATATGTGTTTATCATTTAGTGAAAAGATAACTAAGTTCCAGGTAAGCCTGTTCTATGATTTATCTTGGAAATCAAGCTCAGAGGTATTCAGCATGGGTTGAACTCCCGTACCGCCAGTGTGCAGCAGTCTACCAGGCTGCAGTGGCGAGCGATTCCTTCAGCCGTAAGCTGCTGGGGCCTCTCCGTTCCCGCCTGCACCGGCCACTGCAGCGAGGAGGAGCGCGCCCGCTCCATCTGTTGCCTTCTGCCATCCTAATGTGCAGTTGGAGAGGATATTCCTCTCTTCTTTATTCTGCCACTGCGCTGTTTGAATGCATTAGGTCTGTCACTTCATTTTTTACCTGTACCAATTATTTGAAACCATGGCATTTGTCAGCTCTCTTCTTGTCTCCTTAGTGATATCTCCAGGTGCTTCTTTTGCTGATTTTGTACATTTTGCGGCTATTGGAAGCGTCTTAGTCCCTGCACATATACCCTTTATTTGAAAAAATCCTTGGAAGTTCTCTCCAAACGGAGTGCTGGACTTCATGCAAGCAGAGGAACTGTGTGCTATGTTTTCCTCCAGCAGAAAAAAAATGTTTTGCTTTGCTTTTGAGATTTGACTTGTTCTAAGTAAATCAGTACACCCAGGAGCTACTGAGGTCATGAAACAGGAACGCTGGAGCAAACCACTTCTGAATTAGATTGCTAAAATGAGAAGGAAAAAAAAAGTGAGATAACTTTGTAGTTCTCCTGAATAGATAATTCCTTCTTATAAAGACATGTGCTTTGGGGCTTTTCTTTTTGATGTCCTGTTTTTCAGTGGCATATATTTTTCTGGTACTATTTTCAGAAATGTTCTTAATTTTGAATGCTTGAACATGAAAGGATAAGACTTTATCATTATGTTTATAATTATAAATAATAAATGTAATTGTGTGAAAGAGTCCTACGAGGATTTGGAGACTTTAGTGTACGTTTTGACCAGAAAGCGAGTTGGAGGCTTTATCAAGACTGGCCCGTTGTTCTGGGCAGCAGGAGGAATGGCTGTTGTGGTTATTTACTAGTGCTGTGTGAATGCCTAGAGGTCTTGCTTGTTATTCTGTCCTCGATTCCTGAAACTTAGATCTGCAGCGTGTTTGGCAATCTTCTGCTGACACTTATAATGTTATAATATAACAAATTTGCTGTATTTCTGTGAAGAGCATACAGCACTTTTGCACAATACTTTCATGTGCAGCGGCTTTTATTCCCTTTCCAGTGGGATTCAAACTTCTGAATTTGGATGCTGGCAGCAAAGGTTTGTGAGCAGAACGATTGAATCTATTGGGTAGAAGGCTGTACAATCCTTTGATTGTTGGTTTATTTATGTTCTTTTACAAAGACCTAACAATGTCACGTGGGCAACCAGAATTCAGAGATGCTGTATCTTTTGCTGAGGGAGTGGGCAGTTGCGAAAGGAAAAGATGCCAGGCTGACTGGGAAAGAGAAGTATGGCAGAGCGTTTCTCAAACCTTCCTTACTTCGTGCATTCAGAAACAGGCAGGAAGGGTATATGGCATCTTCAAAGCTTCGGAGAAAGCTTCTCTTAGAATTGGTTTTAGTTTATTCTAGCCAAAGGTATCTGAGGTGTCAGGAACGTATGGTGCAGTTTGCGTTGGAGCAAAAGAAGGAAGGTGCATGAAGAACTGCTGGGAGGACTGAGCGAGAGGGACCAACCTGCCAGGAGGCAGCTCCAGGCTAAGCGCGGGTTCTGGGAGAGCATTGCTACTAACTGGGACAGAACCGTCTCCTGGGCGCAGCCTGCATGGAGTAAACCAGACTGCGTTAGCGATTTCTGATCTCTCAAATTAGCGCCCATTTTGCTAAACTGCACCTCGCAGTCATAGCAAGAGCAGCTGGGTTACTGTGAATTGTCACTGGTGCTCTAATCAAGAGGGGGAGAGGCAAAAATACAAGATGTCCTTGGAGTAAAGCGTTTCCGTATCTACTACACTTCAGTGCAAATTCAGATGTCATCTGCTAGAAAGCGAGTATCTTGTGATGAACCCATTTGCTTATAGTTGTTTTTTTCTTAGTCTGTTAATTGCCCTTGAAGCTGTTCTTGCTCTTCCTTTTTATTTTTGTGATTTCTGTGCAACTGAATTTTCCTTTTATATCTAAGGAAGCTCCTCTACCAACTGTCTCCCTCTCAAAATGAGGAGTCCCCAAATATGGTGATCCTTTCTGATGAACCTCTTGTCTTCTCCCACAAACAAGGGAGATGTGCACATGCCCTTATGTTCAACTTTTGTGCAGATTCTTATGATTTTCCCATTCCTGTCCAAATCTTGGTCTAATTGTGTATTTCCAGACACGTCTATCTCCTCAATCCCATCACCAACACACAGACTGAAGGTACTTCTAATGCCAACACATTTTTTTCCTTTCTCCATGTGTAGAAGCACGTGTATGTGTGTGTGTATGCAGTTACAGTGCAGTTGGACTACCCTTGATGTATATCAGAATGAGACCGAGGGAAGGCAGTGCCAACTAACAATTACGTGGTGTTCTGTCCTACTGTAGTTATTGGGCGCTCCACTGGCAGATACAAACATAAGCTTCTAAGAAGAAAATTTACCCTCTTAGAGACAGATTACTTAACTTCACAGAAGGGGAAAAATTACCTCCTGTTGAAAAAAAAAAGATTATGCCGTTTCAGAGGTGAAAAGATTGTTGATAGGTTGAAATATTCGACCTACCCAACCAACCTGGTATGAGAAAACACCTACTGGTAGATACCAATTTCAGGAGCTCTAATAACTTCAAAGTAGCAGTCATATTTGTTACTGCACTTTCTAGTTGTGTTTCCTTTTACAGCATGTCTTTTATGTCTGATGTAGCGAGGGTTCTCTGATCGGTTTCTGCTGATGCAATATACTTGTGCTGGTGCTTTTATAATCTGGAATAAATATCATCAGAGTACTGTGAAACTGAAATGCTGTAACATTAAAGGTTTAGGCAATGTTTTACCTACCTTTAGATCAACACCTTTTCTAATTGCAAACAATGTTATAAGAGAAAACAGTAAGGTGTCAATCTGGTGCTCAGCTGTATTTAGTATGACTCTAGTGACACAGCATGAATGTTACCCGTTTGTCAACTAACAATTGTATTTCCTTGTCAAGTTTGTGTTTAAATACTTTTTCCAGTGTGTAGAAAAAGATGGTGCATTGACGGATCTAAAGGATGTTTGTTAGTAATATCTCAGTTACATTCTTGAAATTATCATATCTCAAGGCTACGGACAAAAAGCAACATTAATAATTAATAATTAATGATTCACCATAACTCATGAGAACAGTAACATTATAGCCTCGATTGCTGTAACATACAGAACAGGAGTACAGACGTTGCTGGGTCTGAGGTGAGGAGGCCACACAACCAGCCAAAGTAATGACAACTAACCAGTTAACCTCAGCTAAGATGACTGAAAGCCAAGAACCGAGACGCAGTGCTAGGCAGGATGACAGTCACCATGACCAGTGGGCTAGCTCGGCAATACTCCTGGCACTCCGTTTTCAAACACTTGGTATTTCTTGCGAGCAATAATCTGAGACGTGGGTGGGGATACTGCTGGGTTTTTGTAATGCCGTGCAGTGATGTCTGATCAGAAGCAGTTAGAAGTGCAAGAAAAGAGATCTCTTTATTTGTACTCTTTGTTTTCAATTACTGTAAGCTTTCTGTGATGATTTTCTTATCTCTATGAGTTTGGTAAAAATGTGATAGTGCCTATCAGGATGCCATGTTAGCAAAACGCTGTAATCATCATTTCCAATAATCTTATCTAAAAATGTTTTGTCACTGTCATCTGCACTTATAATTACTTTCCAAGTGTCCGTGCATTGAAAGCCAAATAGAACCTCACTGGTGTGGCACCACGAACCCTTCCCTGGAGCCTGTGGCTGTCTGCATCTTTCTAACCGTCCCAATTCACAATACTGAGAAACACGCAGTGTGCATTGCGTACTGTTAACACGAGATCTGTGCATTACTGTCTATCCTTAGATTCTGAGTTTCTAGAAAAAGAAAAGCTCTAGATGAGTCTTATGTGCCCACCTATATTGCTGAGCTTTATAGTCAAGGGACTAGGATTTGAGTTTCAACTAGATCATTTGTTTCTGCTTACCATAAAATAATTGAAGTTGTCGTGGAAAACTACCATATAAGCCCCCATAATAACCTTTGGGTTTATTAATGCTGATTCATTCATCATTTTTGCATGGAGGTAAAAAACAGTGTTCCAATTAATGTTAGATACTTATTCCTCCAAAAATAGGAATAAAGATAAACTTATTTGGGGATCTGATTATATCTTTAATGATCAGATAATGTACCGTTAGCAATGGCATATTTAGCAATGTGTCTTTATAGCAGTTTTTAAAAATAGCATGTCTGAGTCAACTCCTTGCCCACCTTTAGCATTATAAATTGAGATACATGTACAGGCTGTCACCTTTACCATTATACTTATACAAAAGCATATTTTAATTTCGTTTTGACTCACATCCCTCCCTTTTTTCCCCTCCTCTGAATTTTTCAGCAATATGGCTTTTTGGTTGTGATTTTGCAGCACACAAACAAAAATGCTCACTGCAAACTGGGCACAGCTCAGAGTACGAGCTATGGGATACAGAGTGCTGTGAGGGAATATCGTCTCTCTTGGCTTCCCTTGCTACTGGAGGTTTATGCAGCAAATACACTAGCTGCATGCCACGGGAAGGGAAGTAATAAGAAAGAAAATGTGCATTAGCAGCATGCAGCGCTTGAGTTTTCAGATGATCCCTCTTGCAACAGCTGAGTGCATCTCTTCAAAGAGAATACTCCTGTGCTGCTTTCC
>Ga0181612_163978_pt1 | contig 16852 bp, 9 predicted proteins | sample HoacroProtozoa21_FD_119630 | JGI IMG/M metagenome (GOLD analysis project Ga0181612, IMG submission 119630) | Hoatzin crop microbial communities from Cojedes, Venezuel. Combined Assembly of Gp0051906, Gp0051904, Gp0051908
AGATGTGGCACTTAAGGAAATGGTTTGGTGGTGGACTTGACAGTGCTAGGTTAATGGTTGGACTTGATGATCTTAAAGGTCTTTTTCCAACCTAAACTATTGTATGATCCAGGTCATTAATGAAGTTGTTAAACAGTCTAGCACGCAGCACTGACCCTGGGGTGTACCACTGCTCTGCCACCAGCTGGGCTACGTGTCACTGATAACAATCCTTTGAGTCTGGCAGTTCAGCCACAGTTCAGTTCACTGTCCATTTTTCTAGTCTGTAGTTTACCAGTTAATCTATGAGGTCGTTACGGGAGACGGTGTGGAAAGTATTACCAAAGTTGAGATAAAATACCTCCTCTGATCCACTGCTCTCTCTTCCAGTTGTCTGCAGGCCTCATCTACTTTTCCCCGACCAGGCTTACTGATACAGATCTGCACCCTGCCCACCACAACCTCACCCACGTTGGTCTGTCCACTAATCCTGATCCATAAACTGTCAGCTGGCTCATTGTCCAGCCCTAGCAGAGCTCCATGCACTCCTGCTGCTCTCTCATGTAAAAGGCAACTCCCTCTCCTTGCCTACCCAGCCAGTCGTTCCTAAAGAGCCTGTATCCATCTACGGCTGCATTCCAGTCATCACACTAGGTCTCTGTGATCCTGATAAGATTGTATCCCTGTAACTGTACATGGACTTCTAGTTCTTCCTGTTCCCCATGCTGTGCGTGTTAGTGTACAGGCCCTTCAGAGAGGCATCCAGTTCTGCTGTTTTCCCAGAAAAGGTATGACAGATTCTCCCATAATATCACCCACAATCCTTGGGCTATGTCTACATGGCTAGCCACAGACAGACCTGGGTGCTTTTGCTCACCCTTTAACCTGAGAAAGGAGATAGCTCTGAGTCTAGCACTGTTAGCTGTTATAGAGATATGTTATTCTTGCACATTAATAACTCCTACTGCAACTGTGTGCGCATTAGCCCATTCTAATCCAGCTGGCGTGAGTTGAAAATTACAACCATCTTTGTGTTCACCCATATAGCCTAGACTGTTGGAAAAATGGAAACATACTGAAATTACAGTTTGGCCACTTGTGAACAGGACAAATAACTTTAGCACCTTCCCCACAAAATTCAGAAGTGAGTTAATAAGATACATTACTCATAAGCTTCATGTCTACAATTTTAATGGAGGAAATGGCCAAAAAGTCTCTATCAAATAAGCTTAGTTTGAGAAAAAAAGTCAAGATTGTAGTCTCAGCTAGATGTAGATAGTTAAACGACAGGGTGATGAGGCATGTAGTTTCATAGACATCTAAACAGAATGAATAAACTTGAACTAAATGTGAGTTCAATGCCATCCCGTCAGTTTTTCTTCCTGTACTTTTATATAAACATTTCTGGATTAGTTACCACTAGTCGTATAAGTGTGATTATTCATGTTAATGAAGAGAGTTTGGTGAGTTATTGTTTGTCTCATTGAGTACCACTGTTGGCTATACCACTGTACTATGCTATTGCCTGCGAAAAGAGAAGCCCTCCAGCCCTCTTGAAAAGCTTTTATCGTCCTCTTTATTAGCTCTGTTTTAAACGCCTGCCCATTCCACTTTGTCCTTCCTGACTATATTACCATTTATTTCTATATTGCACAGATGAAATGAACTGCCCCACATCTTTTTACAAACAGTGAGGCCTCTTGGTAGCACCCCTCTCATGTCTGCCAGACCCCTGTTGTGGCAGATACAGTAAAACTCACCCAAAAGGAAATTCTTCTTTCCTAGAAATGAGAAGTGTTTTAATGTAAAGTTACTTGCAGTGTAATATGCTGTAACCTTTCCTGCCCTTTCTGGAGCAAAAGACAGCTGCTGGTCTGTACACACTTCTCTTCCTGAGGAGTCACAGGCATTTGAAATGGGAATGTAGACAGATACTTTGTTTACTGTTTCATTTCTAGTAACTAGAAGGTAAATAAATTTCCTTCTTCCTGCCCTACAGTGGTATTTCAGAGACGTCAATATCCTGATGCTGGCAAACCTACTGATATTGACAAGTGAGAGGAGACCTCAGGCCTCTACCACCAGAAGGATTTGATTCCAGATGAAACGCTACTAAAAAGCCCTGATAAAAAAAAATAACTATACCTCCTTGAATACAGCTTATTTTCTCTGTTCTTGCACTGCACTGCAGTCTAGTATGGTATCCTCGAGTCACTTTGAGCATAAAGGATGTTTTATATTATGGTACATATCCTCAGGTGTTGCAACCGCAAATGGATAAACATGTCCTAGATTGATCAAAATCATAGAATGAGTGTCCCCAGTATTGCCTGCAAAAGACTGAAGTAAACCCAATTTAAAGCTCCATTGACTAGTCTGAGACAAAAATTTTGGAAGAACGTGGGGAAGTGTTGCTACAATCACTTTTATACTGTGCATTCATCCTCCTCTGGTTACAGGAGAGTTTATTGTCTCCCATTTACACTGAATACAGAGATAAGAACCTTAATTACAGACTGTGTCAGCCCCTTGCCCTTGCAACACGTACTGCCTTCAAAATAGTGTGTGCTGAGAAAATCCCAAGGATCCTATACGAATGGAAGATGTTACAGTTGCTCCATGCCAAATGTTCTGGAGCTCAGTATAACCTACACAATTTGCCTGTTGGGATTTGCAAAGGAATTACCTGCACTAATCCGAAAAGAAAGATCTCATGCATCTCATAGGACAACATGAGCCAAATATAAAATCTAAATGTCCAATTTGTAAACACTTTCTTTCTTACCTGAGGAAGTAGAAGCTTGAAAAAAATTTTCTTCTTCATATCACTTTAACTTTCTTCCTATTTAACAGACAAGCTGAATCTCAGCTTGATGCGGTTAATAACAGTCATTGCTTGTAAGACTTGCAAAAGTGACTGAGGCTTAAGTTTGCTATAAACTGAATCTTTTGTCAATAGATATGGAAACATATTCTTTAAAATCACTAGTTGTCAGGGTCAATTGCTCTGGCTAGTGATCTTTCTACTCCTGTTACATCACTGCCAAGAGGGAAACAGGTACTTTTCAAAACTACAGAAACAAAAGGCAAATGAAGTATAGATCTTGGTGATCTTCAAAAGATAATCCAATGACTTCTGATAGTTAATGGAATAATTGCTGATAGATTGCAGAGAGCTATGTGGTTATTTGGTCCCCTTTTTTCTAAGTGATCTGCTTCATGACAAGATAGGTGAAACCTATAAGTATGAATTTTGTAGTAATATTTTTCCATACAGCCCATTGTTCTAGGTAGTATGTGGATGATATGTAAGTACAGAGAAGAGACAAGTACAATTTTTTCACATGTGAGAGTGCAGGAATTAATGACTGACAAACCCTTGTAGATAAGCACCATAAAAAAGCAAAACAGATCACCTGTAAAATTCATCCTAGAAACTGGTATCATTGGAAAATCTGCTTTTGCTACCTTTTTTCATCTTGTCCAAGACCGTAGATTTTCAGGGACCTCGCCATTTCACTGTGTGTCAGGGAGCATTTCTTGGGCTCTCAGCCTACATTTTCTTTCCTGTTCTAAAAATCTCTTCAACTCTTTTTTGGGGCCCTTTCATGCCTTCCTCCTCCTGGGTACTTACACCTTTCAGGTTCCTTCAGATGATTACCGTCTCTGATCAACATATGCCTGTAATTTGTACTTTTAAACGTATGAACAAAACAGCATTCTTGGTGGTGGGGGAAGTATCTTTCCCAGACTTACTCAGAGAACTGAAAAAAAAAAAGCCCTAACTAGCTTGTATCATTTTGAGCAAGACTGTCCAAGGAAAGGTAATTTCTCTGCAGAGAGGAAGAGCCTAACTACTTTACATGCCTTTGAAACTTTCCTCCCTCAGTTTTACTATAGCTGTGCTAAAGGACACCTACAAGAGTCAAGTGTCAGCTTGAGACCGGCTAGCAGAAAAAACATCTAAATGGAAAAGCACAGTTTCGCAATTAAACTTAAGTCTCGCTTTTTGCATTGTCTCCTTCATTTCTGTTTCTATAATTTTGCTGGTATTATTCTGACAAGAACTTCTGTAAACTCCCAAGATGCCAACCTGAAGCTGACAAGAATGGTGACAAAAATACCTAAAGCACAAATTCTTTTGACAGCCTAACAGGAGTCTGTCGTCTGCTGGAATCACCTTTCATTTTTCCCTTGTGTATTTCTTCTGCTCTGCCCTCTGCACGCACCTCAGTGACAGCCTGAGTGCGTCAGGCATAATTCTGCCAAGGCACGGAGAAGGAAAAGCAAATGCCAAGTGTCAAGTCTATCATCTCATGACCTCCCGTTACTATATAAACTGAAAATAGAAATTGTGGCAAAGTGGCGTGTTAGGTCCTTAAGTCTTGGTAGGCTTAACGGGTTTCCAAGTGTTTTCGTAGCTACACTGGGGAAATATCTGCGTTTAGGATATGATGCAGTGTCCACTGAAATCAATTAGACTCTTTATACTGATTTCAGTGGGTTAAAGGTTGACCTTGGTTTCCATCGTAGGAGTTCTGTGTAGAACGACCTACTGATGTGCATTTGTAAACGATCAATATAAAATAACTCATTCTACTAGCACGTAAAAATGAGGCAACAAGGGACATTCTGAAGTCTTTCATATTAGAAATACAAGTTCAGTAAAGCTGGGAAGAAGCATGTGAGCTCGTATGTGTGTTGTTATATAACAATAAATTAAGCTTTTTACAGTGATGTAATTTCTACTGTTACTGATCCAATACTGCTGTATACAGCTCTTCTGAAGAAAATGTTCACTGCCGTCACCAACCCTGATCATGCAGTTATATTGCCAATTAAGTCCAAGCAGTAATGTTCAAAGGAAATAAAGATAAGCACACTGTGAAAAAGGGGTAACTATGCAAAGATAAACCACTGACTTTGATAAAAACTGAATCAAACCGCAGCATTTATTTAATACATCCCTCTGAATTTCTGCCATTCTGATTGGTTCTTCTTTTAAAATGGGGACTCTCCACTTTGGAAACAGAGAGCTGATCTTCTGCATCTGTATCCCCTCCGTTCGATGTTCCTGTTGTGGCTACTTGCCTTCACTGCCACCTGCCACAAATGCTGATGTGGATCTGTCTGCTGTCTATGCAGATACGTCACAGAGACAAAACAAGTGAAATAATGGTAGATGCTAATAAACAAACTGATGATAAATATTAACTTTTTAATGTGAGCATTGTGTTAAATGAGTTGATGTTATTTCTTCTTACACATCATCAGTAGCTGGAGCTTGCATGGGAAGGAGTTGCAGTATGAAGTACGATGTTCTGCAGATTTGAAAGGTCAAGTTCAATTTTCCAAACATCTGTAAGTTTATTTTCAACACTTCAACAGCAAATAAAATTCACTTGAACAAGCTTGTCGTATAAATAACTTGCAGTACTGAAGATATGAATTCAGAATAAAACTGGGGAAAACACAGTCCCTGTCGGGTAAAAAGAGTTAACATATCCTGGAAGTCAGAAGCAGTTGGTTGGAGTGGTCACAGCATTCTTAAAAGGGAGCTTTTCTCAGCCATGAATAGCAGGCGCAAATTTTCAGTGGGAGTAATGTGAAGTGCTTAACGTTATTCAATAGTTTAGTATTTAATATTATGTAATATTTAATAGTTTAATAGTTTACGCCTGTGCAGGGAACTGCACAAAGGAAGAAAGAGTGCCGTGAGTCAGATGCCCTGCAAAAGTCTTGGCAGTGGCTCTCACGAGGTAACTGGCCACTTTGGAAAGGAGAGGTCTGGAATACCTGGCCTTCTGTGCAGTCTGAATTCAAATGGCACGACCCACTCAGGCTAATGCTCAGGGACTCCGGGAGACAGGAGACTTCCTTGTGGCTGCTGACTTCAGTCACCTATAGAGCAGTTCCACTGCTCTATAGATCTACAGATTTCAGTGTAGTTATCACAGTGACGACAATTGTTATAAGCTGGCAGCCCTCTCGCATGGGCTTGGTGTGAGATATGGTGCCAAGCAGGGAATGGGGCCTGTAGCGTAGCCTGGCGAGCTGCCGGCGAATGCCAGATCTTCCATGTTTTCCTAATCCAGCACTTGCTGCCCTTTGCAGTTGATAGTTATGATACTTATTATAGTGACATACATAGCAAAGAAACCAGAGTTAAATGACCTGAGAAAATACAGATGGTCTATCTTTTCAGAATAATAGGCATTTTATTACAAAGATCTATTTTTTTTCCTAACTTCACTTACACTACAGCGTTGTCTCATGCACTAGCTTTTTCTGTCTTTTCCATTTTCCTTTTCTCATTCTTTTAATTTTCCTTCACCTTCATTCCTTCTTTTCCTGTGCCAGCTTCCAGCCCAAAAAAAAGGGGTGGGGTGGGGAGAGGGACAATTAGGGTGAGAGACAGGGACATAGAAAAGAAAGAAGCATGGGATAAAAATATGGAAAGAATAAGAGGAAATATGAAACAAGAAAGCAGCACATCTCAAAATCAACCCTCCGATAAAAGCACAAAATATAATATTACAAAGAAATAAAAAATTTGTCTATTTTTAAATCAGCAGAATGCAAATAACGGAAAAAATAATTATTTATTTTTCAAGTTGCTCATCTCCACCTTTGGTATAAGTTTACTCAAGAATGGATACTGCTTTTTAACCAGGAAATTTATTTAGATATCCAAAATTAAATGAAAGGATGTGTTTTTTAGAACAAGAATGCTAGTGGATAGAACAAGTTTTCTTCCACTTCTGCTTTGTCTGGCTAACGAAGCAATAATTTTCAGCACTATCCACCATTTATTATCTCAAACCTCCAGTTAATGCAGTTCATCTTCCCTTGTGTCAGTTTTTAACAAGGACATGTGCTTGGATTGTCTTTATTCTCTTATTTATGCCCAAACAAAACATACTGGGTTTTCTTACATTCACTCTGAAATAGCCTCGTGTAATAGATGGGGCAAATATCTAGCTTAAAGAAGAAATCTTTGGTTTGATTCTTATCTCTCACTACTATAAATCAGGGATGATTCTTCGAAGATTAGTGGAGTTACATGAACGTAAATCCAGATAACAGAAGGAAGTGCTTGCTCCCGTTAAGTGTTTGCGACTTTTTCTAAGCAAGGCTCTGGTAATATAACCAGAAGCAATGATAAATCCTTAACAGATACCTATTGTTCACAGTCAAATGGCCTTTTAGGTCAGCTGTCAAATTACCATGACTTACTAAGGAGGGCTATCTCTTCCATTCACTGCCTGGTGTTGAGCGGTATGTTCCTGACAAGCAGAAGAAGATCCAATTATCTACTTTTCTTTCTTGCTTTTTCAGGAAATGTTTCCATTTTTAATATGGCATCTGGCCATACAATACAGATGTTGGTAGGGTGTCTTTAAGAGAATTATATTTTTGTAACCCTCATTCATAACAGTTGTGAAAGACAACCAATTTGCTCTTGCAGCTGTCTGAACAAAACAGCACTAATTCTGTGCCTGGACAGACGCTGTAGGATAACACTGTGAAAAAGTCATAGAAAATATGGTACTGCATTTCTCGCTCCAATCCTTTTGAACCAGCCAGCTAGTCTTAGGAGGGTTGCTGTGAATTGAACGACACCAAATAGGAGCTACCTATCATAACATAATTATTTCTCTGAAGAGTAACCTCTTACATGCCTTTCACAACTCCTGGAGCCAATTTTCAAAAATCCTTCAAAACCAGAAAAATGGCCATGGAGTTTCAAGTTACAGGAGACATTCAGCTCCTGAGAGTATGGAAATTTGTATGTCACCCTTTTCTCTACAACAGTGTATCTCAGACTGTGTTGGAGGATAAAAACGACATTTTTGCGAAAAGTACAACCCAAAATCTCAAAACCACTTAGGTGGTGTCCACACATTATTTTTATTTTTTTTGCTTACATGTACGTAACAGCATTGAGGTGCACATAGGTTTCTTGGCTTTTTGTGGGTTTTTTTGCCAGTGCTTCACAGTAGAAGTAAACTTTTCAGGTAAGAACTTGTTCAGAACCACCTGTGTATCTCACACAAACTTGGAAGCTTAGAAATACTTCTGAATCAGTAATTTTTGGTACAGCCTTGGTTTGCTTTTGCAGTTATGTCTAGGGTAAAGTGCAGGAGAATCTGGCTGGATTCTTGCTATTTTAACAGCCAACATAGTTTCCTGTTCTTTATAAATCATAATAAATGTAACTGGGAGGACTTCGGAGTCTCAACAACTAGATTTTGTGTGGCAGAATAAATAGTGCCATAAGAATGTATTTCATTATCTTCAAATGCCACAGGCACCCTCTGACCTTTAAATGTAAACTTTCAAATTTGTGGGAAGAGGTTTAGCCAAAAGATTCTCATTAACATCTGTGGCCATTAAAAAACTGAATCCTTTTCTGCTGAACTAAAATTTACCTCTATGCCACAGACTATGAAGCCGTATAATGAAAGTCTGAGGAACTGCTAATGCCAAATGTGCTTTCAGAACTCATTTTGCAAAGTTATCTTACAACAGGCTCGGGCATATCCTGGATTCATTTCATGTGGTCCTGATGGTTTAAAACCTGATGATATTCTGCCTTGAGATGTTCAAAGATTTACTTAACGCTTCTATGGTGCTGTAATGTCAAATGCCTTTTGTCCAATAAGCAGAGTGCCTTTTTACAAGGTACAATGCTCTTTTTAAAGAGTATTTCTCTTGAAAGCAGAGAACCTGTGGAGGTAGGCCTGCTGCTTCATTGGTAGCATTTTCTATACATTCAGCTGCATTTTCTGTGAAGGTCTGACAAAATATTCAGACTTTTGGAACACACGTATTTCATCTGATGATTCAGATTTTGCCTTTCTCTGAATTTTACCAATTCCTTGGCAGTAGGTTTCTTACTCAGCACTGTGGTATATCATTAATTCTTTTTATTTTACTATTAATAGTGAGGCAGTTAACCTTTTCATGAACACTATGCTTTATAGATCCATATATTTTTAAGGCCAGAGGGACTGCTGTATTAGTCTAAGCTGACCTCCTGTGTTGCAAGAAGTATTCTTCCTCACTGACACATTTGAGAACTGAGCAAATTCCCTTACATCTCAAGGGCAGTATGAAAACTCCCCCTGACATTGGGCATCAAGACTTCATGTCTGTATGAAATTTTCCTTGAACTGATGTGCAGGAACAAGTAAATGCATTCCAGGTTTGACGCCATCGCCTCAGTGAGATAATTCAGTAAGACTTAGACAGGCAAAAGTAAAAGCTGTTGCTTGCCTCTCCAATTAACTGATCAAGCGTAAGTGTCCTTTTCGTCTCCTGCTACACCACAGTTCCCCAAACAGTGTAACAGCTAAATGTTTAACCTGGGCAGAAAGTAAACATGTGATCCTACACTGTTGCCATTTAATAGGGCTTAATTTGCTTTTCAAAAGGCAGGTCTCCGGCACCATGTGCGATGCCCGGAGATACCGATGGCATCTGGATAGGGCTGGCAGGTGGAACACAAGAGCTATGGGCAACCCTAGTCTTCCAGAGCAGCAGCTGAAGACCACGTGCAATTACTGAAGGTATCTCAAAAGACTCTAACTGCAAGTGCTTTGGCATTTGAATTGAATCCCAAGCGACTAAGTGAAGTTTAAACTTAGCATTTTTAAGGTGTTAAAATCAAATCACCTCCAGCAGTGGCAGAATTAACTTTATTTCCAAAAAGAAATGTGTGGGCATTTGTTACTGTTGAGCTATTTCCATCATTGCTTTCAAAGAAAACTGAATTTCTGTTGCCTGCTACCATTACTGTCTGTGAAACACTGTGACAACAAGCTCTCCATGTGTGTAAGTTTAGAAAACAAGGCCGCCTTTCTGCCCATTCTGGTTTAATGACGTTCAATGGTTCCATTTATTTTGAAACAAGTTAAAGCATAAGGCAATTTTGCTACTTGATAGCTTTTGGGTGCAATCTGTTTTTGACTTAGTAAACAGACGAAGCTCTCAAACAGCCTGAATTCTTTAATTGAAAAAAAGGGTAGAGACAAAAGGCAGCAAGCTTCTGCATGCTTCATGATATTCTCAAAAAAAAAAAAAATCACAAAATATACGGATGATATGCCAAGTTTTCAAAGAAAGGAGAAAAATGGAAGATTCTAATGAAATTATACCACCAAACATAGCCCATGTTAATTACATTATCTAGCCACACAAGTATTTGTACTGCAATGGAGTACAAGTACATTTTGCTGAACAAGCTGAAAATGCTGCCTTAGGAGAACAGGCTGACTTCAGCTTTATTCAATTGCTTTGCTTTCAGGCGATTTCTGATATTTCAAAATGACTGACAGAATCAAGCCAAATCCACAAGCTCAGTCACGCAGAATGATATAAATTATGATGTTTAAGATCAGAAATTATGCTGTTTAAGATCAGAATGGATATTTCTGAGCAAATTTCAGGAAAGTATTATCTAGATACGATAGATAAAAATAATCAACTCCACAGAGAGCAAGCGGTTTTATGGCTGCCGTGTGTGGAAGGTGACATGAATGTTCGTGAAGAGTTCACCTGTAGGTTGTACCAAGTAATCTGATCAGTGGCAGTAACCAAGTCAATGATGAAAGATTCGTTACTGTGTCTAGATGTGGGGTTCAAACACTGCCAGAAACGGTGTGGTGATATTGTAGGATTAATATCAGACATTGCATCCAGCTTGCAGCTGGCTGTCACATGCATCATTATTGCTGTGGGCATGGTTGGCATTAAGCTTGCCCAGAGAACACTGACTAATGCTGTACTAAAAACGACCCATGAAACCATTTATGAAACCACATATCATGGGAAAAGTATCCTAGAGGAGATGCTATGTTAAAGAGAAAAAATTCCTATGTGTCTTATCAAGAAATGTGATGTGGTATGAAGTGCCGCATCTAGAGATAAAACACGTGATGCTGCATGTGCAAGGAGGCATCCGTGTCACAGAATGAGTAAAACAGATTTCCAGTGAAGAAAGATAGAGCTATGTGACCATGTGGAAAAAGTAGGAGTTAAAAAATTTTATAAAGAAATATCAGGAAATGACAGCTCAAAGACAGGATATAGTAGATGAAATAGGAAATGTTCAGTTGCTTGGTACAAAATGAGCTCTAAACGTGATAAATAGTTAGAAAGACACACAGACAGACAGAAAGATAAGTCAGCGAGAGTAATAAGCCACAGAAAACTTTGCAAAGGCTGGATTTTCAGCAACTGAAGACCATTCTTTATGAAACAAAGCACTGCAGTCTTTCCAGTCAGATGAAAGCTGCAACTTATTCGTAAGCAAATCCACCAAGAGATTTTAAAGCTGGAGAGACTGAGGTTTCCAAAAATCACTCTTAAAAAGATGAAAACATGTCCCCAGATCCGGCAAAGGAGTTTCGAAAGTACCTTTCACAGCAGTGAACCCATTCTACAGCATCTCTCCCATCAGGATCTGCAGAAAACAGGTGATGCTAGCTTGGATGGTGCTCAGCTTCCTGAGCTGTAAACTGGATGAGGCTTACTGAAGTCACCAGCACCTTTACCCTGTGAAGCCAAACCAAACATCACCTGGTTTGCAGTGCCGTGAAGTTAGCAGTTATTCCCGCATAGGTAATGCCGGTACCATAAAACAGCTGAGATTCACCATTCCACACTGCATCCAAATGTGGCTTTCATCCACCTGCTGCACGTGCTGGTATGTGTGCAAGGACAAAACTGATCACCCTCTGCTCAGATATGCAAGTCTGGATATTGACTTCAAGAAAGTCAAGGCACAGATCATCACTGGGAGCTTTTCAGACTTACATGTCTTTCTCTTACTTGCATTAAAAATGATTTAATGAATAATTTTGTTCCATGACTGCATTCATCCATTTTTAATACAACGAGCATTTATTCCAAACTTACTATTCTTCAGCATTCTGTATTAATTCTGTACTGAAATTTTGGAATGTTTAATGTTCTAACTCATCATTTGACTAAGCTTACTGAAACTATTGGCTCAGTTATGAATTCATTATCTTTTATTTCCTACATATCTCTGATATGCAGATTTTTATAGTAGTGAAATATGTCTGACTGCTTTGCTCCCAGTTAATGTAGTATTAATATAACAATGAACTTCATTGCATTTCTGGATACCTTTTTACTCACAGTAAATTAATATTTGTACTTGCTTGACAGAGTGCTGCAGCTGCCTAAGTTTGTGTTTGGATTTATTCCCCCCCCCAAATTAACAGAGCTGTTAAGATATTTTGTGTTGGCACTAATACTGGGTGAAACTTCTACTTTTGTGTATCATCTGTTTGAGATGCTGACTTTTCTAAATAATAGGTTAATTATGTCAACTTAGAACTTCACCTCTGGAAGATTGTTTATTCCAACAGTAAAAATGGCATGTAAAGACCTCCTGTAGATAAAAGAGGAAAGCCTATTAAAATGCTGTCCCCACGATGCTAACACCCTGCTCACACCCATCCCTTCATATTGAACGTCTAAAGTATTTTAAATGTCAGAGATGGAGAGAACATAGGTTGTACAGCCAAAAAAAAAAGAGAGTTTTTACCTGAGACTTTATACCAGTCTCTAAATACAGAAATAAATTATTCTGTCAGTCTACAGTAGATAAGATATAAAACAATGGGCTAAATAGCAGCAAGTGATAGATAGGCCAGACATTGGGAGAAATGCACTGCATGGATACTGAAGCTCTGGGACTGACTGTCTAGAGAAGCTGTGGAGTGTCGGTTGCTGGAGCTTTTTAAATACCACCCAGACAAGCATCCATCAGGATGGGGAATAGATAAACTAGGCAATCTCTTAAAATACCTTCCAGTTTTATTTTTTATGATTCTGTGAGTAGGTTTGTCATACTGAAATATTTCTCTGATTAGGGTCTGATGCTATGCCTTGTCTACTGTAAGGCTATTTATCCTTATGTTGTTAAGAGACCTGTGATGATGAATAAAAGACAGATGACTAGCTTGCTTTCAGAAGCCAATTTTTCAGCTGGTCAGCATCTGAATCTGCAGACAGATTTCCAACAGAGCTCAGTCCTAGAAGTTCCCTTCTTTCAGTCTTAATGGGACTTTCTAGGTCAAGCATCCTGAGATTTTCTACAAATGCACTTAAGTAAAGATCATCATCATGCTCAGACACATGACTGCATCCCTGTAACTCACCTAGTTACAGACCAACATCTGAGCCGAATCCTCAAACTCATGTGGCTTCCATTGAGGTTTAAACTGAGAAGTTTCACCAGCCACTTGCAGTGAGACAGGATCATGCATGAGGTCAGTTGCTAAGTCTCAGCTGTCATATGGGAACTTGTTAAGTCATAGCACCGTGGTCAATGAACAACTTCAAAGTTTCAAAGATTAGCTCATGCTGAAGAAAATATCTCAGGACTGCGGGAGCCTAACACTAAATGATACTGTTCCTTAGGCCTCCACGTTAAGCCACTCTGGAGGCATGCTATGAAGCTGACAACATGCTTGTTCTGACCTCCTCCGGTTGTTCTTATGCTCTCAAAATGTTTAAAAAATTTCTAAATGAATTCTGAAAATGGGACCTAGACTTTCAATTTAGTTGTCATTTGATTTAGGTGTCATTTTGGTGCTTTTGTTAAAGTTATATTTAGCCCTTCTCAAAATATTTAAGGATACGCTTAGCTGTACGCATCTGCGTAAACACTGCTGAAGAGGAATGTGTGCGAGCATGTATTCGTGGTTATATGTAATTTCAAACACATTACTCATCTCTTTAGCTATATCACAACTAAATAAGGCAAACTCTCCTGGAAATCTGATCCTATATGCACAGCTCTCCTGAAGGAATATCCAGAGCAGGATGCTGAGGACAATGGAACTGAAGTACAAGGAAACAGTAAGAGCCGTCCAGAGTCTTAAACCACTGCCCAGAGAGCGAGGTGTTGGTCTTGAATACAGTTATTACCTTATCCACCATCTAGTACTTGTTTTGTTTAGTTCTATTCCTGTATTCCATTTTTGTTCCTGAATGCGCTGGCCTATTGCTGATTTTAAACAATTTCATGCTGAATGTGAATTAGCATCTCTGATATCAAACATCTATGCAAACACCTTTGTGTCTTATTTGCTTTTTATTTTTATTTCGAATCAGGTGCCTAATTGCAGTGCTTCTAGGATTGCAGGGTGCTTGGATTTTAATTGTATGAAGTTCAGGCAAAAGTGACTATCAAAGCCTCAAAGAAAAAATAATAATTTGCAAGTGCAAGTGAAAAGATGCTGAGATTTACATAATGGATATATTCTGACACCCCTACTGTTTTATAGAGGGAAAAGTGCATGTGCACAATAAATAAATTACACTGTGCCATCAGTATGTTGCATCTCACTGCGTTAGTGGTTCCATTTTTCCCCTCATGACTTAGGTAGGATGACATATTGGAAAACACATATTTCTTCATTATACTGTTTAAATGGTTTGACAAATCTGCTCGGAGATGACAGAAACATATTTTATTGCTCCTACCAAGTTATTTATATTTAAAACAAATCTTTTATGTGTTTGTGTGCAAGACCTCAGAATATTGCAGAGATGTTCGTATCATAATAAGCTTCATCTGGGGTTCAGGTAGAACATGACCAAAATCTTGTTCATTGACCTACTCTACCTTCAGGCTGCCTTGCTGTGTGTGCTTTTTGTAGTGCTAACCTTCTAAAACCGATCAGTTCAGGAAAGAGCTGTGTAAAACATTGCCTTCACGATGAGAGCATTTTGAGTCATGCTTCAACAACTCCTTGCAAAATTATTTCCTTGAAATACTGTTAAGATTCGGTGAATTTCATATTAATGTGGCAAAGTACTGGTTAGAAATTTTTCAATTATTAAAGCCAATTTATGGAGACTGAACCTTGCTTTGAAAAGGAAATGTATAGAAATTGGATTGGTTTTGATGAAATTAATTAACATATTTGGCTTCCAGAATTTTTTTATCCTCTTCCTCCACATTTTTGCCTGTGTTTTTCTGTGCTTTTCCACTTTAAAAAGAGTAAGAAGAGGAATGGCTTAAATGTCATAAAAAAAGGGGAAAAACAACAATTGGAGCAATATTGAAAATTAAAGTTTTCAGACAAATTCCATGTATTTTCTTAATTTTTTTTTTAAAATAATTTAAAATTTTTACAATTAATATTTCCTGTAGTTTCAAATTCGTTAATGTTTTAATTTTGGCCAGCTGAGTTCTCTTCTCTGTCCAGTGCATCTGTATGCTGGAATACGTGACAAAATCTAACATGTGTGTATGTTTTCATTTTGCAAAAGAAAAATAAAACAAATTAAGGAATGTGTTACTGGAGGTCATAGACAGGATATATCACGGACTTGATTCTGCAAGACACTGAATGCCCGCAGCTCGCTTTGCACCGAACGAATTTAAGGCTCTTGTCACATGACCTTTTCTTTTATTAGCTTAGTTGCAGTGAAAAAGGCAGAGCAGTAGCATCAGAAATGGAAAATGATGGCAGGAAAAGTCTGGTTGTTGGTTCCTTAGGGGTGATGGAAACAGCTATTCTCAAAGGGTCTCTGCTGAGGAATACCTAAGTAATATAAAGGAAGACAGCAAGAGCAAAGGAAAATGAAGATTTAAGAATAACAGAAAATAGAAAAAAAAGCACAAACTATTCCTGGATCAATAACTGCTCTAAGAAAAAGTTATCAACCCAGATGAATCACATCTACGTAAGGGGACTAATTTAAAGGCGTGTTAAAGGCAGACAGAAATAAGAATTTGTAGAGAGTGATTTAGCCCTTAGGTAAACTGCAAGTCTTTCCCTCTTGCAAGGCGTCCCAAAGCACATAGCGAAATTTAGATGGAACGAAGCCGGGCCATGATGACTGAGCACTACCGGACAGGTCCTTCCAACAGCCTCTGCCTGAAGCTCGGCCACTGGCAGCCTGGTACCCAGCTCATCAAGGACTGGTGTTTCTGCCTGCCCTTCCAGCCATCCACGCATTTTGAGATCAGACAACTATGAAGAAATAGGTAAAGCCCGACCCTCACTTGGCACGAAGACGGGATCTGGTGAAGAACTGCAAATCCCTATAACCCTCTAAAACCTGAAAACTCTCTTTAGCCCCCAGAAGAATGATGATTTTATCACCTAACCTGCAGGCTTGCTGCAAAGACATGTGTTCAGAACGTGCTCGTTGCTCAGGGCTCCCTCCTGCTGCCAAGGTCATCCCTTTCAACTGATGATGGCCTGCAGAAAGTGCACGGTACCATTTAAATGCTTTAATGAGTACCTTTATTTGCCTGAGAACACACTCTATACCTCCTGCTGGCGTATCCCCCGTGTATACTCTCCATACGGATCAGTGATCTCGGCGCCTTCTCAATAATTCAGCGTGTGTGCTCTGGCTATGCCGTCTCAGGAAACGAGCCCCAGGATTGCATGTGTCTATACGGACACCGCTGCTATAGGGGGAGGAGGAGGAGGTCCGTGTGCCGGGCTTTCAGCGGATCTTTCTGGTAAGCCTGATTTTCGGGCGTATTTGCCTTGGAAGGGCCCAGTCCCTCAGACAAAGACCAAACGTTCCTCAGCGGGAACTTCTCCCGAAGGCAGACTGCGGCATCGAACTTCCCTGCGTGAAAACAGGCGTCTTCCCTCACCGAAACACTCAACGCAGAGAAGCGAGATGTTTTTGCCCTTTGCAAACATAACGCCATCGAAGACGCACTGCATCCGATCCGAGGCCAGAAACCAGGGTCGCTTCATTTCATTCCCGGGTTTTCAAGCTCCCAACGCTTCACTTCGAGACATTCAGCCAGGAGAGAGCCTGGCGAGCAAACCCGCCGCTCCACAGACGGCGCCTCGCC
>Ga0181612_174378_pt1 | contig 16851 bp, 6 predicted proteins | sample HoacroProtozoa21_FD_119630 | JGI IMG/M metagenome (GOLD analysis project Ga0181612, IMG submission 119630) | Hoatzin crop microbial communities from Cojedes, Venezuel. Combined Assembly of Gp0051906, Gp0051904, Gp0051908
GAGTTATAATGGAAAAGAACTGTGTTCTGTGACCTACTGTGAAGCCCTTCCTGAATCTCTCCTCTCAGGACTGCCAGGCTAGGTATCTCTTGACCACAAGAGATTCCAAAATGATGTATAATCAAGAAACAAGTCAGGCTCTTGTACTACTTGTAAAAGTCAGTTGGCATTGATCATTCTTCTCTTACTCTTTTCCCCATCAGCTGCACATTTTATTATCAATATTTACTGAGAAAAAGGGAGAGGAAGACAGAATATCCATGCTTCAGCTAAAATCAAAGTACAGGCAGGAACCCTGTAAATCTTCTCCCAGGCTACTCCTATGCCAAAACTCCCTGCAGGGACCTCGCAGAGATTGGGAGGGTTACTTCCTTCTCCTCCTGGCCACTTGGCATCATCAAGGAGAGTGCCAACAATGACTGCAATTTTTTGTGATGTAAGAGTTTTTCCATAAGGAGTTAAATTGCAAGCCATAGATCAGCACACACGCACACAAGCAATTCTGAGAGAAATTTTCAGAAAAGCAGTTTTGAGATAAAATATTCTACAAAGGCCAACTACTTTTATTCTTTCTTTCTTCCTCCTCCCCTCAGTGGTGTATGCAGAATAACCTTGTGGCAATATCTCATGTTGCTTTGTCAAAAACTGCAAACAAATTTTCTTCAGCCAATTGCAATCACACCATCCCACCAGTTCTCGCTGCACCTTCTCCTCCCTTGCTGCGGCCAGTGTTTGTAGTTTTGTACCAGCCACACTGCTAACAGCACTGTCACAACTCTGCTGAAGCCAGCTGAGAGCATGCTGGTCACTATCTACAGCTGTGGTACCTCACAAGCTCAGCTGATTCTGTCCAACATAGTGATTTATTCTGAAACGAACTTTTCAGCCTGTTCACACTCCAATTAGCAGTAGCTTATGCTGCATGGATAGAGGCAAGTGCACATGTGCAGACCTGCACACTTTCCTCCTCCACCTCAGGTTCGTTCCTCCCTTCCAGTTAGAAGCGAAAAAAAGTAGAAGCGAGTGGAGGAAACATACAAGGAGCAAAAGGATAAACCTGAAAAATAGTCCCAAGGAATAAGAACATAGCTGTTGAAAACAATGATAGGTATGCAAAAATAAATTACTCTTGCAAAACCTAAATGGCCCAAATGCTACTCTGAAGTATGTGAACATACTTCCCATTGAAGTCTACAAGAGTCCTCCGCATATACCTGAATGCGAGTCAGAAATATAAAAGATGATGAAGTCCTTTTCTGCTCCTCATTGTATCCGGACTTCTTCATCTAGTACACTGGAGCTTGGCTTCAGGGATGTCCAAGCTTCAGTTCTGGTATGTTGCTGTGCAGCTTTGGAAAGACCATATAATGTTCCTGGAGGTCAATTTTATGGCTGAAAAAAGTGTAATAATAATAATATTCAGGTATGTCTCAGCAGGGTTGTAAAGATTAATGAATTAATGTTTACCTAGCTCTTTGAAAACATAAAACACCATACAACTTCATTCATAGTATGTTGAACATTAACACTAATTCCTGCCAATGGAGTTCCTCAGTCCTTCTCTCCTGTGCAGAGTCCCTCCTCTGTAAATGCTCATTTCTGGTTTTACTTTCGCGGACTGAAACCTGGCAGTGCTTTGCAAATTTTGCTAGCATTATGCCCAGAGCTAACCACAGCAGGTCTCAAGGCAGGTAACTCAGAATATTGTTTCCAACCTGAGAGAACAAATTGAAAGGGCGATATTAACATTCTCTCACCAGCTTACTCACAGACTGTCTTGTGCAAACATGATCAGTCTACAACCAGGCCGGGCAAATTTGAAACCAAGATCCCAATCAAGTAACTTTATCAGTAGAAGACATTACTCAGCATTTGTCCGTACTGTCTGGTACTGGGCAGGTCCCTTTTGTAAGGGCCAAAGATACTAAGTTCATTCAGCCAAGGACCACGTCCTTTATTTGACCCCCATTCTTAAAACATTGCACAGCTTCAAGGCTTTAGCTTCACACAATGATCTCACACAGCTTCACTGCATGACTGCGACTGCAATCTTTAAGCAAAGGCTGACAGATTATGGCTAAACCAGCAATTTGCTGCCAGGGAGCTGGTCTGGTGAGAGGAGAGACTAAAGCAAGAGTTGATACTTGCTTCTGAAAGTCATGAGGGTTTTCTGTGCGTTTAAATTTGAAAACGCAGAGGCACGTCGCAGATATGGAGAATCCATAATGACCTACAATGAAGTGCAGTATAGCATGACAAATTATTAACCCACTTCTTACAGAACATCTCTCAAACCAATGATATTTCATCTTCCTTCAACATACCTTTCCAGTGTGTCCTGAGTCCGGCTGGGATAAGGTTAATTTTCACAAGAAGCCAAGAGGGGACATAGCCTGTCATGCTTGGTTCTGAGTGGGGAAGCTGGCTGGAGGAGGTTAATCATGGCTGGGCATCACGTGGTGAGAGAGCTGCTCTGTGTATTCCCTTGTTTTGTATATTCTTTGTAGCAGTATCGTTGTTGTTACCGTTTGCTTCCTTTGCTGTTCTGTTAAACTGTCCTCATCCTGACCCATGAGTTTTGCCTTTTTCTTCCCATTCTCCTCCCCACCTTCGCAGGGGTGAGAGGTGACAGAGCAACCGCATGGTCCTTTGTTGTCAGCCAGGGCTAAAGCACAACTCAGTATCTAACGTTGCAAGCCACAATCAGCATCACCAGTTTCCCCTCTGTGTCCCATTACAAATAAAAACCTTTCTTCAAATTACACCTACAAAACCCCAGAACACTGATCTAGCCCGATGACTGCATTTCTGCCAGAGATGCTTTTGATATTGTGACTTAAACTCTCCTTAGATTTAGACCTGGACTTCACAAATACCTGGTTTAACAGGAATAGCTGGTCTTCTGAGGCTTCTCTGAGGATATCGGTTCCCAGAAAGTAACAAGCACTGAGATATGTCAGTCAGAATCAGTATCACAGAAGCCTTCAGAAAAATACAGAAAAGACCAACAGACTTGTGGCCTCATGAGTAGACCATAAACAAAGCACAAACAATTTAAACAATAAAAGATAGTTAATTTAACATGGTTAAACTGTTCTCCTGCTCTTTCTTTAGCCCATGGGAAACAGAACTGTGGCCCCCAGTCTAGACAGGTAAGCCAAGGGAGAACAAATTTATGCCTTGTTTGAAATGTAAACACAAAATGGTAAGGATGTATTTATTACACCACCATTTCAGATACAAGTTTGCAGAAAACTGGCTGATCCAGGATATGCAATCAAGCCCAGGAAGCAAAGCAGTGACAGCAAAGCAAAAAAGCATACAGTAGGGTTACCACGGGCAACAAAAAAAAGCAGTTTTCAAACATCTGCAGGTGCTCAGGAGCTAGACAGTTGTTGGTAATACCCATCTGAAACACTACTTGCAGGGATGGCCAGCTTACGCCTTTTGGGCTACATGGCACTCATAAGGCGTTCAAGTGAGGTTCCCACCCTGGGGGACTCCCTTGCACAGGCGCTTCTGGATCATCCAAATCCCTGACTACAGGAGAAAGAGTGCCTGCGCTGCCAGAGGCCATGGGCACCTCCACCTGCTCATCACTTGTCCAACGCTTACAGTTCTGAGGCTTGTAAAATAGCGTCAGGAAGCTGGCTGCCTCCAATCTTTTAGCATGATCCTGCCGACCCACTCCGTAGCAACTAGAGCTGCCTAGCTTGCCCAGTGAACGCTCGGACCTGCCACCACATCAAGCTGTCCCAACCGGGCAACAGCTGGTTGGGTTAAGTTCTGGTATTAGGGAAGAATATAACTATGCAGAAATACAGACCAGTTTGACCACTAATGAATTCCTCCCCGAAGAGGAACCCTAAACACACCCTGCCAAAGCATGTGCTAATGAAAACAGCTACGATGTTGATTTGGCTTCATTGCTTTGTTAGTATTAAAATAATGTAAGAAAAGTTGATCTATAGCAACAACAAATAGGGGCTTTTATTCTTTTAGTGGGAATGATAATCAGTGGCGATCAGCAACGGACATAAGTAGGTCCCCAGTTGGTTTAGACTCAACTAGATTTTTTTTTTTCATTAAGATCTCTTCAATTTTATCATCTGGTTAGTAAATGCACATTTCTGTCTTAAACGTATTTTGGAATAATTATATGGATTAGGCTGGTTTAGAATACTCCCTTTTATGAAACTAAATCATTGGGTATTTGCATGCTGTCTGTAATTTGGTATTCTAAAGTAGTAATTCTGAGAGCAAAACAATGCACCTCCTTGGCTGCTTCTCCTTTTCTTCTCTCTAGCTGTTTGCATCCCTTTGCCTCCCTGCATACACAAAGACATGGACATTTCCCTCGGATTATTACTGGGCCACAGCACCCTAATAACCATTGATGCTTTTGAGAATTTCCCCTAGATGGATTTTTTACTTCTTTTGACTCTAAAGGATGTCAACGCCAGAAAAAATACCAACAAAATAACAAGGTGTCCTACAGACCACCCTTCTGTATTTTTAAGAGATGATGTTGGAAACAAGTTTCAAAAAATGCCAAAGTGACTTAAACTTCCTTGTTCCATTTTCAAAACTGAAAGGCCCTCAGGAGCCTACATCCTATCAGCTTTCAACAAAGATGTATTGGCACAACAGTTAGAGCGGTTTTTTAACATCAGACTTACTTTTTCCCAGGCACTTCAAGTGTTTCACCTAGCCACTTAGATATTGGAGGAGCCTGCCCTTGGTTTCAAACATTCAGTTCTTTCTTGAGCTGGTGTATCATCACATGACTAAATTCCATGATTCACCAGGTTATTTCTTTTTGCTTGACAATTCAGCAGTTGGTGTTAAAATCTCTGGGAAAACCTGGGCATGTTTTTTTCTCTAATTACACTTTCACATTTACAAATTTTAAAACAAACATCCACAACATGTAAAGATTTTAGTTCATGAATAGTTCTTCACCTTCATTTAAGTAACTGAGATGGTTACTTGACTGGAGTAGAATATTTCAGTTGGAAGGGACCTACAACAATCATCTAGTCCAGCTATTACTTATTATATTAGTCAGGTTAGAAGCAAAGGACTGCTTTAAATACCTACTCGTTAACCTAACCTGAATGCTCTTTCAGTCAAACACTAAAATCCAGCTCTATGTGAGTACACTTTTGTGTCTGTCACACACACAAGGTAAAAAGTACCTTACGTGTACGTTCACAGGATTTTACATATGCCAATGTACAAAGCTGATAAAATTATTATTATAATCCAAACTATTTCCTTGTAGGCTTTTTTTATCTTTACTGTGAGGTAAAAGCATTTATTCCACATTTCTGAAAAATGAAAACACAATCAAATCCAAACACAAAGGCAAAACATCTGACTGCATCCCCCACCGAGTCCCTCTTAGCAGACAGCTGGAGAATGAGGAATATACCACCACAGCATCGCTATACACTGCTTTTTTTCTTATTACTACCCTAGATACCCACCTATAGGATCCACAGCCAGACAGAATATTGGTGGGCGCTGGTTAGACTCAGAGTGGGCATTCGTGCTACATCCCTTAGAGCCTACCTTCTGCAGTTCATACCTGCTAACTTGCTCCATGTTAGTTAAGAGTCTCACCTCAGAGAAATCTTCTGTATGCTCACGACTCATTAGGTGACACCAGTCCCTTCAGCAGCTGCAGGTTATGAGGAAAAGGCAGAAGTAGGAGGGAAGGGACACAACTGAAAAGCACATGACTTATCTCCTGCTGCTTCCAGAGCCTGCAGGGAGCTTGCAAAGGTATCCTCTTCACCATAACGGTTCTAAGGCCAGCTGCACGCACCGATGTCCACAGCAGCCTGGTTTCACCGGAAGCTACCCTTTTAGAAAACCAGTATCCCAGTACCAGCAGAGATCCCACCAAGTCTGTTGTGACTGTCCTGCAGAAACCCACCTCACAACAGACTTGCAGCAAATTCCCTAAACAGATACAGTGCAGCCTCTCTAGGCTCCAAAGCCCCTTCAGCAAGTTCTCACTCAAAATATGGTATTGCACATTATCATCACTACTACAGCCCTACCTGGCAGCTTTGATTATCTGCAGAGAGTAGGTTGTATATTCTCCTGTGCCCCCATAACGTACCATGAAATTACTATCTTCAACACCAAAAGCTTAACCTGTAAAGCCCAATAATAAAAAATATAGTTTATGTGACAAAAAATGCAGCTGCCATTCATGTCAATATGCAAGTCTATGCAGGTTTTCACTAGAGGTAGAATATTTGAATCCAGTAATACCTCTCAAGAAATAAAATTTGCTGTGCAATGCAACAAAACAGGATGAGCTGTGAGAGACTCTCTCCCTTAGCAAAAAGAGGCAGAAACAAGCTCAGAGACTCAGTCAGGCTGATCAGACACTGCCAAGTGACTCAGCTGAAGAGCAGATGCTACCTTCTTTTAATTTAGTAAAGCCAGCAAGGTGGCTCAACAGACCCATGCAGACATGACGCAAACCAGCTGCGGGTTTTATACCTCCCTGCAACAGCATATTAGTCCACCTCTCTCAGTATCACCTGTGAAGGACACCCCTCCTGTTCTACAGGGCAAACCTCCAGGTCCATATTAACCATCACTGTCACCCAGGGGTAGCCTGAAGTGAAAATATGTAACTGCAGGCAACCGTAACAACCAAGACAGGATAGTTATTCGACCTCTCCTCACATACCCCCCAAGCTCCTGTTCCTGTGTGCTGTTCTGCCACACATGCGTGCTCTGATCCTTGAGAAACGTGGACTATTTTAATCTGCCTCTGCCCAGCATTCTGCTTGCCATGTCTCCACTCTTCTCACAGCCATAGCAAGGAAAGGGGCGTTCTTGTACCTAGGTCTCCACGTCCACCTGCACTACAGCCTTCTTGCCTAACACCAGGCAAGTCACTCTTATCTTCACTACTTGCGTGAATGGATATAATAAAACCTCAGCAGGGTGCTGTCAAGCTGCAAAGTTTAGCAGACAGACAGAAAGCCCATATGAAACCACAGGCAAGGAGCTCAGCTGCTTCTGTCTGACCTGTCTTAACTTCTTCACTGGTGAGTTAGGGTGATTAACACAGGTTTCCATTCCTGGAAAATGAAAGACTAGAAACACACAAAGGCTTTCTGAAAGCAGCACTTTGATAATCACCAATGTACTTGGTGCGCAGGTTGTGAGAGGCTGCTCCAAGCACAAGTAGTGGCAGAGAAGAAAGTGTGAAGCCAGGACAAGAAAGAGGACATCAGACAGTGGTGGGGGTTAATGGCACCAAGTGTGGAATGAAACCACTGTGGGCTTTACAGAAACCACAGTGGATGAGGCTGCGCAGAACCTGTCACGCACCACACACAAGTGCAAACAGAGCAGACAGGGACTAAAGGGTGAACTAGGAGGAGGAGCAGGATTTCTTGATTTTAAAAGAGAAGCATTTTTTGAAAGGTGCTAGTAAGGCGCCTATTGCAGTACACAGATGCAAATCTCTAACAAACTGTCCCTAATCTGGACAACCACTTTTCCATAAACAGACCAGCCCAGGAATCCCAGGAAAGACAAGTGGGTGGTGACAAAACCAGAAGACATTTTAAAGATCTTCTCTTTTGACAGCATAGGCCCTGATAGGCTGAACCCCACTTTAACGACAGCAGTCGCAGACTGACAAACCTCCAGCCTGACACTGCATACGCAAAGGTTGTTTTTTTTTTAGGCTGGTACTCTGCACCCCAGCATGACTTCTCCAGTGCTCACACAATCTGCTTTTATAGCATTGGCACTATTTTGACTCTCATAATGTAAATCTCTGTGTAAGAAAATGCTTCTTGGTCTGAGGCTATATTGAAGAAAATTCATGCAACCCATCCCTGAGTCTATCCAAACTGGTAACAAATCCTTTGACTGCTGAATAGAGGTAATGAAAAGGAATTTAATCTTGACATTTCTGGATTGAACAGTTGACACGCAAGGACTAGAGGACTCGGTGGCACAGAGGACAGCTCTTTACAGAGCTGTACCTAAATAGACAGAGTCTAGACATCACAAATGAGAGCTCAGCAGAGCTAGAGAAGCTCGTCACAGCAGAAGTGGGAATCCAAATTTTAATGATTCAATTAAAGAACGCCAAGGCTGGTGGAAAACACTGAGCTATTTCTACCTCTGTGTCCCTACGACTGCCCTCACGCTACCATGGCTGTAATTACGCAAGACGCACAATCCTTTGATAGAAGGTAGAATTATTTAAGGAAAACAGCTGGCAAATTTAGAGCTAAGTAGGAGCACAGAAACGTCAATGCTGAACCGAGAGTGTGTCAAACGTGACCCAGATACCTAATTAGAAGCTATGCTCAAATCTAACTTGCACAGGGCTCAAGAAACAGGCTGACTGAATACAGTAGAGAGGCTGCAAGAGGTACGTTCTTGAGCTTTATTGCACTGATTACATTACCTTGAGCACCTCAGCCTAATGGGCCCCTGCATCCCCAGAAAGCACCGGGAAAAGAAAACTGGGGAATGTGGAGGAATCTGCAAAACCTGAACACTACTCTGTCTTGAGTTTATGTTCACACACAGAACAAGCATCTGCAGCCAAGTTCCAAGCCACCACAAGGATTAACAATATAAGGGAATATAACACATTAATTAAGAATGGCTCTATGAAAACTAACTATAATCAGTCAAAATACTATTTTCTTGAAATACATCACTCTGCAAGATGAAAGCTCTAGCTATGTTTATTTTAATTTTTCCTTATGCTATTCTCCAGCAAGGCAGAGAAATACCTTCTTTTGTGTTTTTAAATAAAAGTATCCAAATACAGAGGAATACGCTCATGGATGTCTGCTCAGCTGTCTTGTACAAAAATCAGGGGAAACCACAGAGATCTTCAGCTATCTGAATGAGATGGTCCTCATGGGACAGCCTATACAAGTTCATGGGGAAGAACAGTCTGCACAGGAAGACTGTAATGTGCCACTGTGCTCTCTTGTTGGAGCCAAGACATGAAATAATGTTTGTAGACTATGTATGTTTCTGAACTTCATGCTCAAGGACCCTTGCTGACAACAGGAGCAAAAAGCTGAACAGGGAACAAATGAGCAGTTAAGTCCTTGACAGACATGGTGCTGAGATACACTAACATACTACGTAAAAAGCAGAAACTAATTAATTTTCTTATGTATCATGGATAAGAACAAAGGTAACAGAGTGCTTACCAGACCCCTTCTCAATGGGCATCTTCCCATTGGGAATTGGCACCCAGTAGGCAAACAGGTACCATGAGTGGTCTGGGTGGTGCTCCACCTCTGAGTGGGTAGGTGGTTGTGGGGCAGGATCAGGGGGGTTACATTACCCCCATGCTTGGCACTAGCACAGTGGTTAATGGAAAACTTCAGACAGTTCTGGTGCTCACTGTTCAAAACAGTTGTTAAAAACTTGGGAAAGGGTCCAGAGGAGAAGCACAAGAGGAATTAAAGGCCTGGAAAAAGTGCTGTGTAGTCAGACCTGCTTTCAGGAACATAATTTATTAAAAAATTCACAAAGTGGCTATTTCACTGCAGTGACTAAGTATCTTCTTGGGGAGAACAGATGTCTTTGTTGTCAACCATAATACCAGGTTCAATACCAGGAGGTGATCTCAACAAAGTCAGACCAGGAACAAGGAACAGTTTTGGGGCATATTCCTACTATTTTAAGGGTGGCAGTAACTTTTTTGAAGGTTACAGCATGGTTTTTATGCCAGGCATTTTTTAAATTTTATACTCTCCTAGAAGATCTACAGTTGTAAAGAGCATTCAAGGCAGGGAAGCTGTACATAAGCAGACTGAAGCAAGGGACAACTATAGCTTCTTGCCACATGCATCAGGGTCAGCTCAATGGGCAAAGGTCTCCATCCCTCCTCTGCTCACCCACGGTCAGCCCTCTCCTCCCGGAAACATGCGCTGCACTTACAACAGTTCAAGGAGGCGCAATGAGACTTGTCAGCCTTCAGACCTGTGTTATTTACTGCTGCACACACAGCTGCAGTGCCTGAGCTGACTCCTGTCAGCTCCTATGGGGCACAAGGCGGTGCCCCAGGGACAGCAAACTTGTGGCAAAGCAAGTTTCTAAAATCAGGAAACAGAGGTATAATGACAAACTAGTTTTGAAAGTTTTTTTTGTTGTCTTTTTAGTTGGTGGGGTGTTGGGTTTTTTTCTAGTTTCAAGTTGTTGTGTCTTTTGAAATTCTAGGCATGTTTCATCTCCAACTATATCTTTACAGCTCTTCAAGAAAGCAACCTACTGTATCAAGGACGTGACACTCTTTGGAGCTCTAAGATCAACTCTTCCTACTTAAAAAAAATCCATAATACGATATCCATGTAGCAAAGATATAAATGATGAATTACTGATGCTACGATGCACAACTATAAAATGTTTCAAAAGCTCTAGTCTTCCAATTTTGTTTTTTCCACTTGACAAAAGAAATAAACTTTGATGAATACGCCACTGCCCAATTCATTAGTTTCAGCAACGACAACCTTGAATAGCCTTGTGACTGAAGGTTTATCAGAATACAGTAACCTTTATTTCTTTTCCGTGGCTACTACTGTTCCCTTAGAGAGCTCACCTGTTACTGTGTCCCTGGTAGGAGGAGAACATACACAGAGTTCAACAAAGTAGCACTGGACATTTGGCAAATATCTCATTAGCTAAAAAGTGTCATTTTCAGTCAGTCTAACCTATCCAGAAAACAGGAATGAAATTTACTGAATACTTACGGTAAAGGTAAAATATCAAAGAAGAAAAACCCACCAGAAATTACTCACACAGGTGAATTTGACAATGATTTTAGCACCAACCAGCAAACAATCAAGTTTCCAAAAAAAAACAAGGTGAAAAAAAAGGACGCAATCCCATCCACAATAAAAGCAGGTACAAAAACAACAGAATAAGACTTTCTGTGCTACACAATACAAAACCCTAATTACATTTAAAACTTTCCACTGCTACAGACATACGCTACTTTTCTCATCAGTCTATGTTACTGGGGTTTTTTGTGTGAGTATAATTATCATTTTATATTGACCAACTTCTCAAGAGTTTCTTGCATATTTTATTGCTCATTTCTAGGTTAATCAAGAGTTAATCTGAAATCCTGGCCATATTGTAGAGGTGTCTGAATGGAAAAAATTATTTTTGGGCCAGTGACCTTGTAAAGGAGTAGAATCCCGATACTCTCTTGCAAAGCATGCTGCCATTGAACAGGAGTTAACTGAACAAAGATCTAATTGCTTAGTTTTATTTCTCTGCAGGACCAAAATATAATTTTCTTCCCTGCATGTGGTAGTGAATCATACATCAAAAATATCCAAGCTCATCAATTCACACCATAGTCAAAACAAATCCATGGGAAACCAGCATGCAATTTTGAGATCTATCCACACAGAAAAAAAAGGTTACAGAAAACATAAAAATGTATATTATTTATAGTGATGGATACGTATGGAAAGGCTGAAAGCTTTTTCATTTTCTTGTTTGACATTTCTGATGGAAGACTCTAAAGCCAAATCTACGGTGCTGTCAGGTGCTATGTAGTGCAAATATGTGACAGACCAAAGAGCTGAATATTTCTACTGCGACAGGCAGAATAAAACGTTATTCATCAACCACTTGGGATATCCACACAAACCAGGTAATACAGTTTGTCCACTCTCGCGCTATGCTAACCCCCTTCAGCTACAGCAGATCCCGGAGACACATTCTAGCTGTTCCCACTGCAGCCTTTAGCAACAGTGATTTCTGACGGGTGCACTATTTATGGCTGGTAAAAATAAGCTGGCACACTATGTAATTCTTTGTACTATTTAAAGTAAAAAACCAAAACCAACCCTTCCTTTTCACCCCACCCACAACAATTACATTAACAGTAACTTCACTGTTTAACTGAGATTTATCAGACATAGAAGAATCATTCACCTATCAAACCTAATATATGTGTAAAAGAATACAAACCGATTCATGAGACTGGATTTATAGTTACTAAAGTTAACTTCTTCATTTCATTAGAACAACACATTGATTGAATTGAAATCCCAGAACAAACTGTTGTGCTTTGCTATATAAACCCTTTAATTAAAATCCAAGTAAGAATCTGCTCAATAAATAATACCCTGAAAATGACTTTGACTAAAAAAGCCAAAGAATGATACATAAGAATGAACAGAATACCAGTATGGAATAACGAGGCAGATGTATTCACCAAATAACGAGACTGGTTTATTTTTCTAATGGCTGGAATGGTATCGAATTAAAGCAACACGAATTTGACAAAGTTGTCACATTACTCTCAAAGATTCGCTCCTTCACGTTGCTGTTGATTACCATTGGGCACTTACACACAATTGCTCTTGCAGTACCTCAGGTAAAACTGGTTTGTCTAAGGGTCAGACCTCCATATACGCCTCTGTGGGTATGCGGCTTCCCAAGCTCAGGGGGAGCAAAGCTGCTCTGCTGCGTATTTGATGTTTAGCAGCCCACAGGGGTGTTGAAAGAAGGGCAGAAACAAAGCAAGAGGTGTGAAAAAACAAAACTGTGTTGGTAGATCCTTCAGCACGCAACTCGCAGGTTGCTATGAAGTGAAGACAGGGGAGGTGAAGTATTGCAGCTTGAGTGCAGTCTGCTCAACACTCGCATCCAAAAATCAAAGCCACGCAGTACTTATAATTAATCTCTGCTCTTTTGCTGTGTCATTCAGATCTGGAAACAAACTTTTGTAACAATGCTGCGTTTCTGAAGATAGCAAGATGAATGCAGAAAAACATTAATCATTCATTCCTATGAATTTCTACAGGCATTGAAATATTGTTGACTTTTCTTTTTAATGCTTTATTCATTAGCCACAATATTCCATCAGCTAAATACTGTGTTTCAGAAGAAAACTGCAGCCAGCAACAAGAATGCTCTCAATATGTAACATTTTTTATTATTGTGGCTGAATTACCAATTCATCTAAACACTGTAGTTCAGCAGGTAATTTATCATCAAATCTGTCTCTATTTCAGCTTTTAGTCTCAACTGAAACGCCTAAAAGCAATTCTTGAAAAGAAAAATTAAATCATTTTTTAGTAGACCTGCTTTGTTCCAGTCTCATAGCTTTCATTTGATGCCTTCAAGCCCAGTAATTTTTATGCTCATATTCTTCAATAAGAGAAACTAATTTTGCATTGTTCTAACTTCTGCCCAGGCGGCTAGAAGGTCACCTTCGTTATATTTTCTCTTTTGTCATCATCTCTGGTGACTAGGAAGAGCAGGGAAGTCACTACAGAAAGATAAAGCTGGACCATTTGGTGATTTTGGTGATTTTTCATTGTGTTTTTATTGCCCACAGCAATACCCAAGTAGTATGATTATTTAAGCTTCCGATTTATTGTATCTTCACTTGACAGATGCAGAGATTCAAATCCAGCAAGGACAGGTAGGACCAGGAAGGACCCTCACAATTCTAGCATAAGGAAATTAAATTCCACGTAGTATTCACTATTAGGACCTTTTGGAAAGCACTAAAGATGCCGTTTTACTGACCAAATGCCAAAGCCTCAGGATGTGTGTGACAAGCTTTCTGCAGTGGCCTCAACCAAATTTTAACGTGCTGACTGCTGCGTGACGTGCTTTGCCTCTAGTGTTCTCCACCACAGGTATGACTACTTTCAAGTCCTGTCACATAAAGTACATGGTTACAGAAAACATCCAATTTTGGTACTTTTAAAAGTGATGCTTAACTTCATTTAGTCATTTAGGATTTATCCCATAATCTGTGCACACATTTTTAATGGATGTGTAAGCTTCATGCGATGTATGAGCACGTTTGTGTAGAGACAAGCCATCGCAAAGAGAACAGAGAACTATGAACGAGACACATTGAAACGGCATCGAGAGCCAGCTATGAACACAGTCTTTCCTCTCACAGCTCAGAGTAGCTGCAGAGCCACGCACACCACAACATTTGGGCTGGGTTCAGCCCACACAGCTACGAAGGACCACTACCATGGAGCGAGCTGCACACAAAACGTAGCACACAAACACCATCTGAGCTGCGAAAGCACAACACAAACTGAACTACAGCTTCGTTGCGGCAGAGGGCAGTGATACACAAACACCGGCATTCCTCATTCCGCATAGCACCGACAAGTGCAGAAGCCTGTCCTTGTTTATTTCTAGCATACAACAGTTACGACTCTTAGGTTTATTCTTGAGAAAAATTGCACGCTCTTTATGTGTATTTAAGTGTACATACGTGCAGATGCACAGAGATATACACTGAATATTCACTTTTAAAAATATTAATTCTGGTTGCTTTCTCTTATTTCTTTGATAACCGTATCCTATTCAAGTAATCTACTAAGCCCCTTGTACTGTCCTCTGAAAATCAAATCCTTTAAAAATCAAATCCTTTAAAAATTTGCTTCACAAGACGTTGACTTGCATCTTAACAAGAGGCAAAGAATTGCTACACTTCAGAGAGCTGATTTCCATCTTTCCCTCCCTCATCTCTTGCACCCTTTGAAAGGTAGGAAGCTGGATGCACTGAAAAAGGGAGGGAGGAGGGAGCTGTGGATGAAGACAGCATAACTCTTCGGCTCCCTAACTGGGTTAATTTGTCTCCTGGCATGGGAATAGAGAGTTTAAGAGAAAGCTACAGGGGGGAAAAAAGTGCAAGGCATGCACTATTCATGTAATAGTTGACATGTCTAATGCTGTGTGATTCACAGCAGCTTTGAAATACTAGATTAAAAGGTGTAATAACCTTCTCATTGAGAGATGGATGGATTACATTTCCATTGGGTGCAATTTGAAGAAGAGATGCATAAAAGAAGAAAACGTAAGTTTTGATGAAGAAGCCCAGTCTTGACTTGAAGCAGTTTAAATGCAACTTGCTCGGAGCAATTGATTTTTGATGAGAAATAAATGGATTCATATGCTCGACCAGTGTCTGCAAGCCAGTTTCCACCATGCAATTGTACAGCTGTTGAACTTAGTGGGTAGCATCTGCTGTACACAAATGTGGAAAACCATAATAAATAATACAGTACTGTATATGTAAATGTATGTCAATTTTAATCTATGAGCACGTTCTATCATTTGCAAACGACTAAACACCCAAAATTATTCTGGATATTGATTCAAGTTTTGGCAAAAGGTTTTTTTGTTTGTTTGTTTGTTTGTTTTAAAGTTTTGGTTGTTTTAACTAAATAAGGTCATTCATGTTTAGCAAAAGATTGAAATTGGTTTAGATTTGGGACTACGTACATCTACTAACTTTGCCTGACATAGAATCAGTACCACACTTCAAGTCTCCTGTTTCCCAAAGCAAACTGCAGAAGCAAGACAAAATACATTAAAAAAAAAAAAAAAAAAAAAAAAACTGACCTGGGCTAAAAGTTCAGACCCAGACACCCATTTTGACAAGTGTTTCAGCTGTTCAGGTTCAGAGACTGGTGCTGTCCCACATCTAGGGATGTGTGTGGTTTAGATCTAGAATGAAAGTACCCAAATGTACAGGGGAATCTGCGTTGGGCTCAGTCCTCCAGCTAAAACCCTATGGTCAGGTGATGCAACAGGCTGGACAGACAAGCCCAGCAGAAGCCAAACCCATTTGCAGCCAACTTTAGGAGGTTTTTGGTCCCAATGAAGGCAATTTCTGTAAGGCGCTGGCGCAAGTTCTACCCCTGAAAAAAAGCATCAAGAAAGTGAACACTGCGGCAATGATGGGCACTGGCTCTCTTCAGCATTGCTAGTTCTGGTCGTGCTCCCTGTGCCACTGACCTCTTTCTTTGTACAGTTCCTCTGAACAGGACCTTTCAAACCCTGGAGACAAACTCATTCTTCTCCATTGCACCTCCAGCTGCCACACCCAGATGAGATGTATTTGAGCTCCTCTGAAGCAAAAGGGCAATGAGTACCTTCAGACTGGCCTCGCAGGAGCTCATTTTGCAATGGGCATGTGAAATCCTTCAGCAGAACTTGGCTGCCCTGGAACTACACCACCAGGGCACACTATGAACAACAAATTATCTCTTTCCTAACACTATGGGATTTCCATACTCCAGCAAAATGCATTTTCTCTGAGCAAGTGACATTCTGATGTATTCAGGGACAACCCGTAGGCATTCGCCAAGACACACGCTGGCTTCCTCAGAGACACACAGCAGTTTGAACCTGGTTTAGATCACGAGTCTCGAGTAACAATAGGCCATCTGGCACGTTTCAGCAATACTAGCACTTTCTCTTCAAACAAGTCTGTGACTTCAACAAGATAGACATGGCAGGTCAGGAGTGAAATGCATTGGCAGGACTGTGTGCACAAAGCTTACATGGCAGCACTTCACCCAAGCCAGTACAGCCAGGACATTGCCCATCAATCCATCCATAGCCACACAGGCAGCTCTGGAAGCAGAGCAAGAAGACGAGCGAGGGTTCAGGTAAGGGTCAGGAGCGGTGCGCGAACGAGGTGCAAACTAGGGGACTGCTGCTGGAAGAAGGACGTATCATGTGGAATTGAGCCATGGGGACAGGCCTGCTTGAAGTCAGGGCGTTATGCGTCAGGATGAAGCTGTATCAAAATTTCTTGGGAGGAGGGCAGAATGGTGCAAGGCTTGTAGACTGCATGTCTTCCTTGCGTTGCAGCAGCAAAAATGCTGGTACACAGGAACAGGAGAAATCTGGATTGAGGTTGGGGGGCAGGAGGCAGACTAAGAAGCATGAGGGAGGCTGTTTGCACTGGAAACAGGCTTGGGGCAGACCTACTGGAGTGCAGCTCTGTGGAGAGGGACCTGGGAGTGCTGGTGGACAACAGGTTGACCA
>Ga0181612_128753_pt1 | contig 16848 bp, 4 predicted proteins | sample HoacroProtozoa21_FD_119630 | JGI IMG/M metagenome (GOLD analysis project Ga0181612, IMG submission 119630) | Hoatzin crop microbial communities from Cojedes, Venezuel. Combined Assembly of Gp0051906, Gp0051904, Gp0051908
CTATGACTCTAAGATTCTATGATTCTATGATTCTATTTTCAGTGGTTTAGAGCAGGGGTGGCCTGTCAGTGACCTATGGGCTGTACGTTGCCTGCCAGAATCATTCTATTGAGGCTCTGGCTTGATCCCTCCTGTTTTCTTTCCTGACAACAACTCCCCTATCAAGTCTTACCAATGGGGGCATGTGCCCCTAGGTCTTGCAACTCAGGGAAGAGTATCTGGACCTCCAGATGTAAGGTCTGATCCAACAACGTGAAGCTAAGTCAAAGCTGGAGATGGGGTGGATGCAACTCATACAACTGGTCCAGTGCATGGCTTTGCTTCTACTGGAGAAATTACAGTGTTCTCCCACTGGTCTTCTAAATGAATTCTCCTGAGAGATTTTAGTATATGAAAAGCCTCTCTAAAAAGTTTTTTTCTATAATTTTACATATAGTTCTGGGTTATTTTATTATACTTAACCACCTTGATGTGTTGAGATTATGCTTGTTATTTTTTAGTGCAGCCAATGGCTCTAACACATGATATACTGCCCTCTATCTCCAGCACTACCTTGTTAAATCAACGTATGTCTATCAGTAAAGGATCATTTCCTTCTGTTATAATTAATGATGGCATCAAATATTCGGCCTTGTGTTTTATGTGTGATTCCAAAATTCTTTATCTCCCCTTGATTACAATTCTTCAGTATGACATGAGTTTCTCATAATTTAAATTTTCAAACTTTTTTTTGCATTAAAGAGTGCATTTCTTCAGCGATTACATGTATTACAGAATCTGTATAACTTTCTGTTGCCTTAGCTGCATTATTTATTTTTATATTAGCCACACACGGAACATTACTGTTCTATTTATCTCCTACTGCAAATAGTCTTGTGGAGAGATATAAATCATAAGACACCTGGTTATGGACAGACAAAATTTTAGAAACATCACCATAACCTAAGAGTAATGGTTAATCTGACAGGGCAACTCTGTGTTATGGTATACCAAAGTGTCTGAATATCTCTAAGCAGATTAACTGTTCAAACATGCAGTTTGGCAGAAATTGAAATATTCTTGATTTGCAGTCAAAATACTGTGTTGTTCTGGTTAAGAAAATAAGAGAAAAGGCAAAATGTCTGAGATACTTAAGTTTGACTCTTTTTACTGGGATTTTATTTTTCTACTTCAGGACAACATTTTCATTTGTTAAGTTTTCATACTAAAAAAAGACACATCTAAAAAGGTGAAGAATAAAAAATAATTTTCTAATTTGTTCGGGAGAGCTCAGCTGACCTTAAATACCCCTGAAGTATAAAAAACATCCTGATGTGAAATGATTTCTTTCTCCTTTTTTCAGTTCCTCAAACCAAGTATATGAAAACAAACAAGCAAAATAAAAATCCACAGTTCTCCAAGGTCTTCAGTTTCATTTTTAATTTTTTAAAAGTTTAATTTTGATCATTATTTCTGAGCACACTCTTAGCAACAACGGAAGTCTTCTGTGTGAATATATTACTGTGGTACCGTTCATATCCACACAGCTGGTGCAGCACTCAGATTAGAGGAGAACTACAAACTGCATGTCCTCTCTTATCTCCATTCCTATCATTTAGACTGGTTTTGAAAATTTGATGCCAATTGATTAAACAATCCAGATGTCTCCTGCCAGGTTTTGCCTTCTTTGATACACTGCAATCTTTCTTGGTCACTCCATCCTCTGCCTGATTCTGTTTTTAGCCTTCACCTCCTTCTTTCTACACAGAAATTGTTTCTGGTTTCTGGATTTGCAGAGACCTTGTGTTTGTCTGTTGCTTTTTAACAGAACCATTCCAGAAAAAAATCTTTGTCTTGCCAATGCTGCTTTTCTTGCTTTGCCTTCTAGACTCTGACAAACACTAGCAATGCTTCATTTAGGGTCAGAATGACACAAGAAATCCAAAAAGCAGTGTCATGAATCCAAGTAACACACTGGAAAGTGTTCTGAATTTCAGTCTCCATTCATCCTACTTTATCCTGTAGTGCCCATCAGAAGTGGAGCTCTGGCAGCATCTGTTTCCATGTGGTAGGTATCTGACCCATACTTCTGAAAAAGCTCCTTTATAAAAAGTGCAGAAGCAACCTTTTGGGCAACACAGCCTCCATAACAGCACCATAGTAGAGACAGGGCCATAGTAGAGATGGTTGCACTCTATTTTTTGTTACAGAAACCTCCCACAGGCCATGACCAACCAAAGCACCCAGAACACTAACCTAACTTTCCTGCAACTTGGTCTGAATAAACCATCCTGTTAGGAACTGCAGATCTACATCTTGTCCTTCTCACTAGATCAAGAACAGAGCACAAATCTCACTGCCAGTATCTTCATGTGTGTACTTGAATATATTTCCTTTCTAGCATAAAAGATTTCCCAAAATGATGTCTGCAGAATAGCTCTCCACTTTGAATGCAGTATATAGACCATGATGAGTGAGATGGATCAACATGTGGAGAGATCTGGACTCTTCTTTGGTATCCGTTTCCATCTGTCAGAATTGGAAAATAGAAAGTAATGTGAATCATTTCACATTTAACTGTGATCTCCACTGAAAGGACTGCCAGAGATGACTTTGGCACAGTCTGCCTGGGCAGGTATCCAAGACTGCTCGTTGTACATGTCTTGACTTAAGGAAGCCTCTGGGCATGAGCACCCCAAATATTTTTGCTTAGAAATGAGTTCCAAAACATTTACCATTGATATGATCCTGAGTTTTATAAATGTGTTCATTTTTTTCACATTTGAACAGGGTTTCCTAATGCTTTAGCTGTCTGATGGTATCAAGGAAATTTTACTTGATGTGCACTGAAAAATGCTTAAAAATTCTGCTCTCTCTTCCCTTCCTTTTCTAACTCCTGCACAAGAGAAGACACTAATGAAAAGATCTATTCTAAGCCAGAAGACAGATGAAAAGATATCTTAAAGTGAAAGCAACTTCCCTTGTCTTCAGACTTACTTATATTTGTAACACTTTATTCTGTTGCTGTTTGAAGGAGAAAAAAACACACAGCAAGATAAAAAATAGATACGAATTAATTACAAAGCACTCCTCTTAAATTACAGTTCTGCCTTACCTCCCTTCTGCAGCTAGTGAATGACTAATCAGCAGATGTTGCAGGTTTCTAGAATGACAGGGCCAAACAGGACTGAAAAGTTTGTTCCGTTTCACCTCTTATTATGTAGTCTGAGTGATTGTGTGGGATTTCTTGTTTGTTTTTAATATAGACCTTGTAAATCAGTACATGGCTTCTATAGTGCAAATATTTCCTTAGAGCAAACCACTATCACATTACTATTAACACGACAGATATAGAAAGACATATAGGTAAGTTGAAAAATGTTTATGGTGAGTGAGGGAGGAGCCTGCTATTGAATATACCTACCTACATAACCAGTGCATGCTGAAATTGGAGAATAGCTTGTTAAATCTCTGTGTTCCAGAGGAACTGACAATACATTTTTACACAAAAATACCAGTATTTTCCTGTTAGGTGTCCATTCTTGGCAAGACTGAATGATGTAAAAACATAAATGAAAACAAAAGCACAGTCACTTACTAAAACTCTCTATTTTTCAAGTTCTAATTATATTTGTTTGGTTTGGGAATACTTCAATTAATAGCATTCATATCAGTGTTAATGCTATCAACAAGGTTGCAAACTTATTTCAGCTAGTTAGAAGTTCTACTTACTGTAGAACATCTGGGGAAAAGCATCAAGTTATAGTTTCTCAACATTAAAGATTCCTAGAATTTACATCTACTTTGGAAAGTTTTTGCCTATCTACAGTTTAGGAAAAAAGAAACCTCATATTAACCTTTCAAACTGACATCTAGATCTTTAGAGTTTCTAAATGAGCATGGATCACTTGTCTTTGCTGAAGCTTCACTGCTTTACATCTTTTGAGGAAGTATCCCTCAATGTGTGAAGTCAAGTGCTCCGCTTTGTTACTGTACAAGTGACAACAAATCACACAGAGAAGATTCTAGCCCTGTGAACATTGCTTCTTTTGTTCACACCAGTAATGCCGTGCTGTTTCAAAGCTGGACAGCTTGGGTTGAAAATGTCCTCAAGCAATGTAGGGCTACTGTAAGCAAAACCTGTATCATTCCACCTAATCACCAGAGCAATGAGTATGACCAAGAAAAATGGGGCAAGTGAACAAAAATACCAAATTCTGCCTTCACCAGAAAAGACATTAGATACAGGTCAGAAGGTGTAACTGCTCTTGTCCTAACTCTTGCTCTAAATCAGTTCTGAAACTAAATCACCTACAGATGCATGCTTTGATTTATATCTTCCCAGTAATCACATTATCTACCTATACGCAGCTCAAGGCAACAACTCATAAGCAGAAGAATTTGCTTTTATGTATTAATGTATGCAAAAGGCTAGCTCCCCATCATGGAGAAAAGAATATTTCTTTACCTACATAGTGATTTAAAAAATTATAAATGTTAATTTTCTTTTTATTTTTAGTAAATAAATCAGAAAGGGTCATCCACAGTTTTGAACCATTAATTCAAATTTTCACTTAATTTCATGTCATTGAGAAATGCTTGTTTTGTTTCAGCTCTCAGAAGCAAAGCAATGTTTCATTTTCCATCTGCTGTCTCTTATTTTACCTGCAATTTTCCCCAATGTTTCTGATCAGAAACTCAAAATCAACCAAATGTTTACACTATTTAGCAGTACGTTCTTAAATTTCCCATGCTTCTCTGTTAACAGAGCCAAGATGAATTAACGGATAATGCTATAGAATCTCAACTGTATCTGCAGTTATGATGCTTACTTTGAAATTCTCATTATTTTACCACCATCTCCTCTCAACATTATTTTCCTATACATAACTTCAAAAAACCTAGTCACTCAAGTTTGAAAAGGGCGTTTCCTACAAACCACAAATAGAAGCAAATGTACTGATACAACACTGAAATGGATTTTTTTTTAATATACTGAGTTGCATGAGATAAAATTGGGGTTTAATGTGAATTGAGTTGGTTTCATGGTAATTATGGCACAACCTTGCCTAAAATGTTTATCAAAACAACAGAATTTTTAAAATCACTTTTCTTTTCCCCTTAGGAATAATAAAAAAATCAAAATCAATAAAAATAATGTATGAATAGCAATCTTACAGTATGTATTCAAAGAGAAAAATTTTCACGAGTTTCCCTGCATGTATTCATGAAAGTTAGTTGTAGAGCTAGAACGTGTTCAGGAATATTTAATGAAGTATGGTTCAGATATTGGTGTCATTTAATATTAGGAAGACAGAAGTGATCTAATGTAGCTTCCTCTTGCACTCATTTCAGCTATGCTCCAACTGAAAGAGTAGCAAGGTTAAGGCCTACTGTTGGCATGTCTTAGATTAAGAACATAGGGCTCTGTCAGAGGAAAGAAAGTGGCTGGATGCACCCAGGGTATCTAAAATGCAGTCTTGTATAATAAAAATAACAATATAGCATTTCTTTGTACCTGAATTGTGTTTCTTCAAGATCTGTTTGAACATATAGGGATATATGTATGTACGTATGAGCGTATATGTATGTGTATCTATAAGACTTAAATTCTGATTTTTTTATTTGCAAATATAGAATGCTTCTTTATACTTGTCCTTCATTATTTTGCACATCCCAAAGCCACTAAAACAATTGTGACCAATGGCTGAAAGCAACAAAATTGCATGTCCATCTATAAAACGCTGTTTTGCTTGGGGCAATACATCTTGAGCAAGTGTATAGCAAATCTCAATGCATTTTAATATTAAAAATTTAAGCCCAGAGAATGGTCTTATCCAGTTCCCAGGCCCCCTTTTCAGCCTTTGGGAAACATATTTGCTAATATATTAAAAATAAGTAATCAGGAGGGAAACATGTATATATATGATAATATGCATTACTAAATGGATAAAATATCTCCAAATACAGCTACGTCATATTTCATACATATGCCTGACAACAAGTAGCCTGTCTCTGAAATGGACTCATGTATATTTAATCCTGTGAGAGTTACCCAAATCCTGCCTGACCAGTGCATCTTTCACTAAACTGCAAAATTCATAAGGAGGGGTGACTCCAGGGTCAGTGTTTGCTTCTTCTGGCTCTGCTGCAGAGCTGGGATCCCATTCTCAAGGTACTGAGTCATCCTCTTCTCCCTGTACCTCTTTACTTTTGTTAAAGCCAGTTACGAGTGGTGCTATGTAGCTCAGCAAGCAGCTAAGCGTTCCTACTTCTGAAGGCACAGACAGGTTTTTTTGTTTGTTGGTTTTTTTTTGCATCACACAGGATTTGTGAATCAGAGGTTTACTGTGGACATAAGCTGTTGAAGCAGCACGAGCGTGCAGCAGCAGTAGTTGTATCTCCAGTTTCTAGAGGTCCCTAAGAACATGATTATTACGCACTAGAAGTTTCTAAGTCTCAGCTACTCAGTGCTATCAATCTTTTTTGACCTCCCTCTGTCCATGCTCCAAGCAGATGAGATCTCAGCTTTTGTTCCCAAGCCTTGCCAAAGCTGTATGAATATGTTAATGTCATGCTGACCTAACCACATCTACATGTCTTCTGGCTGGTTAGGAGATCATTTCATTTGACTGAAAAAAACCCATGTACACACAGTTTTGTGCAGCATCTGGAGTTACTATTACATATAATTGGTGAATGACTGTATCTCTTTCGTTGTTCTTTCCTGTCCCACTCCCTTTTCAGATTTTTCATCTGTCCTAAGTGACAGTTTGAGTCTTTAGGTGTTGCTTTTATGAAGAACTATTCAGCTTCTCTATATATTCAGCTTCCTTATTTGGTCTGGATAACCTTACTGTGTATAGAAGACTCTGTCAAAACCACATATCGCTTCTTAAGATTCTTTCCTTAAACAGCTCACTTTTTTTGAACACTATAGCTCTTCTTTTTGATGAACCTGTAAAAAGCCCCACATTTCTGCAACTTCCCCATTTATCTGGAAACCCATAAATTCTTGCATGGCACTGCATTTCAACATCATTATTTTTCCAGATTTGTTCCCCCTTCCCATCACCATCAGTGCACATTTTATGTCACTCTTTTTCATTGTCTGATCCTTGGAATGGCCCTGGATGGATGTCACCTCCTTCTCTACTCTGCACTTTTAATTCTATTTATAATGAAAAAAACAGACCTGTCATTGTGTTGGAGTTCACCACAGAGGATTTTTGAGAATTGGCCTGCCCAGAACTTGTAGCCCTCCTTCCTAAAATTGACTTGTATGCTAAGAGTCAATATACCTGACACTTTTTATCTAAAGGGAAGTTAGAAAGTTGAGGTTTTCTTTTTTTTTAATGCAAAAAATAAAAACCAACTGTTAAATGTGGCATTACACATATTTTGAACCATACCCTTTTCACTTCATTCTCATTTGTATCTTCATTCATTTCTGACAGGTCCTTTCATGTTTTTTGATGAGCAGTATTTGAACTCTGTCAGTCACTATCTGTATTATTACGTTAAGAATAGAAACAAACAATTATATTGCCATAAAGGTGTCTGCAGGGTTTCTTTAAGAAGCAGATTTCCTGATAAAGCAACTCCTGGCTTCTTTCGATTTTGAAAGGCTTTAAGCAATCTGAAATGTTGCTTTGATTCAGTCATGATAAGCAAGTACATGCAGAAACACTGCAGTACAGAGCTGCTTTTTATACCGTGGCTTTTTACAAAGTTTTAAATTACTAAGGCTAAACGAGTGCCTTAGAAAAGGAAGAATGCCTCTTGCTTGTTGCAGAAACAGTCTTTTCTGCCTGCAGTAGGCAGGACATTGACCTCTACTTGAACAGCCCGAGGTAAGAGGAGTAGCCACTGGAAATTATTTATAACCTGACCAGCTCATTTAGTTTCATCCTCTGAGGCCCTCAGAGTTGAACTGACATAGCAATAATGGCCAGCGAAGTTTTGATCCAATTAATTGTTAATGAGAGGTTTGATTAGCAAATAAAGGGCCTATTAGGTTAGCTGATTGTCTTTCTTTTGCAATACCAGAGGTCAACATTTTTCTTTTTTTAAGTGAAAGAAAAGTACACAGTGTACTCTGGTTAAACTAATCACACGTTCACAGCTGTTGAGTAAAGTTGATTCAGGGATACAGTCAGCTTAGACATCTGTCTATAACTATGCAAATGCAATAGGTATTCCTCATTTTGTTTATGATTAGAGTTTTTTTATATTTCTTTGTTAATTCAACTGCCTCCATCTTTCTGTGCCTGTGAAATATTGCATTAACCCATCCTTCTCCTTGTCCTGCTTTCCTTCAGGCTTCCTTCACTGTTGTCTTTTATTGTAATTACACTGCCAGAATTCTCAGTCAGTTTCAAATTAATTAATTCTTCATATGTATTTAAAATCTCCCAGTGTATATGCAAACACAGTTCCAGTGCATGGTGTCCTGTTCCTGAAAATTTCCCTCTGAGTTATGACACACTTCTGGAAAATTACAGTGACTAAAGAGAAATGCAAGATTAAGGACAGATCTGAACTATATATGACACCTATGTAAATTAAGAGTATTTTGATCTCAGTGCAGCTATGCTGGATTTATACTAGCATAAATCTGTAAAAGTGATTTTCACAAATTGATCCCTGTAGGGTACCTTTTGTTATCTGAACATTTATGCTTCTTTTATATTATCAATAGTGCTTGAAAACAGAATACTGCTCACTGTATCTTCCCTCCAGCCTCCATAATGTACAGAAAGCCACAATCAGAAGAACACTAAGTTTGTCATCAAGGTTTCAGATATTAAAAATCTGGAGATGTGATTGCTTGTTTTGCAAAGTGTGATATAAGTCTTTAATGACATGATGATACTCTGTTTTTCTGTGATCCTACTCATGGGATGATGGATACTACCAAAACCAACAGTTCCTCTGTGTTTCTTTTCACCCTTGTTACTTAATGAAGGCTCATGACATGTTTGCTGAGAGTTGTCTAAACCCTGCCCACATGAGAGAAAAGGTAAGTTTGTGACGGTGTAAACTGGTTATCACAATAATACAAAAATATGCAGAAAACAGTATCAGAAAACAGTGCAGAATAACATAGTGTAGCTATTTCTGCTGATTTTCTGTGTTTTTTTTTTTTTTTTTTTTTTTTAATCTGACAGGAAAAGCTGAGAAGTAGAAAATTAAATACTAGAAGTGTAGGCTGACTCTTCATTCTCAGAGACTTGCTGGAAGACCACCCAAACATTGGTGTAGGGGCATGAACTGAAGCTTTGCTCCGGACTCTGAAGGCTGAGATTTGTAGCTCTCTCCCAGTTAGTGGAACTTCAGAGTGGATGTTCAGACTGGTCGGCAAAAGACAGCAGCAGGGAGCTATGAAAAAAATCGTCCCTTTTTAAGTTGCCGGCAGCTTCAGCAGCTTGGTAGTCTGTCTGGGCTACTCCCATGCTCTGATATTTGTTTGTCTGTTAACACGCATATGGCCTGGTTTCTGTGTGTGTGCTTGCTGTTCTCTAGCTCCCTACTAACTCAGAGCACAGCTCTTACTAATGTAAATGTGAATACCCAGCATTTTTACACATCAGAGACCCATAAAACAAACAGTATATAATTAGTAATCACCTACAAAAAGTTTGGTTGAAATGACTAGACTAGCCTCATTAAGGACTGGTATGACAAGAGGCAAGTTTTAATCCAGTTCTCCCACGGCTGCTTTAGCCACAAAACTTTCTCTAATCTTCTCTGATCTATTAACTACTCTTTATTACACAAAGCGAGGTTCAGGTAAGGTTGCTCATCCGTGGAGATGTTGACTTCGCATAGGTTCTGCTTTTGCCTGGCTTTTCTAGGTTTCATGTATTTTGTACTTAATTCCTAGATCTTTATACTGAATGAAGACAGATCTTACATGTCTCATTAGCTGAACTAAAACCTTTTAGATCACTGCACAAATGTCTATCATATCTCATATGACCTCTAACCATGACAGCAGTAGCAAGGTTTTGCCCTTTGCATAGAGACGTTCTCAGGGGTAAATGAGAGAGGTAAATGAGCTTGCCAAGGGCTTTTGCAGAACTGTTTTTGACCTTTGAGAAGTGGCTGAGGCCTTGGGAGCCCTGATTCTTTGCCAGTGTCTGATGGGAAACTTCCTTCTCCTCTGCCCTGGCCAGACAGAGCTCTTCTGTCTCATAACTTCGCAGACTTTAGCAAGCCTTAAGCTTTACTTCAATGTCCTTTACTGTGTCCTAGTCCTGCTTTTAGTACTTTGCTTTCATTCATACCCAGTCTTTCTCTTTGATCAGGCTCTTCTTCCCTGTCCCTATTTTCAGTCACTCTGATGGCTCTCTTTAGCTCTGGACAGAAAACATTGTTTTTGTGACGTTATATGTGAAGTTTTACCTATGCATATGCATGTAAAGGCACACATGTGCATGTGTAACTGTAGACATGCACCCAATGGTTCATATTTCTTAAAGCCATAAATAACTGAAAGTATTCTTTTATAATAAAAAGTGGTACAGCCTAGGATAATCCTATCAGCTTAACGTATAATAGACACATCTTTTCTCAGGGATACGATCTTACCCCTTTGTGCATTCTGCATAATATCTGCGTTTTCACATACCTCCACTGAGTATATGCCAATGGGTACAACGAACATAGTGGCCCTACAGTATGGATGGCAATTAAAAAGAAAATTGCAGAAACTAATTTTGATTCCATTGAGGTTAATGGCAAAATCTCCACCTGATTTGACTGGGTAGGGAAATGCTCTGTAAAAATTAGTTACCACCTACAAGGTAGATAATGAATACAAGTGTATTAAATAGTATAATATGATTACAGAAATCTACTAGTAATTGTGCAATAACACAGGAAGAGAGGAATGAAAATATGTAATTGGGTCTGAAAGATGTATTTCAGGATGAGCTGTCAGGTGAAATGGAGAATCCAAGAAATAGAGGAATTCTGTTCAAAACAACAAGCTCTGGACAATCATAGATTCTCCTCACATAAGACATGAGATAGCAAGCAGAACGTACTAGGAGATCAGTGTGAGAAAAGGGAGTAAAGCAAGAAAAGCCAACACAGTTGTTGTGCTCTGTGTGGACCACCTTCAGCTCAAACCGTATGAGAGCTACTTTAAGGAACATTTGGTAAGTGTTTTTGGATGGGTAAAACCAAAAGCCTGGAGAACATTATGTGACTGTGGTGCTTCGAGCATGCCTTGGAATCCAAACCCCTTCTGAAGTCACATTGCTGACACAGCCTTTGCTGATGGCCTTCTGACAAAATCTCTGTCACAAACTTCCCACGTTGATCTCTGTGCTTCAGACCTCGTTTAATTTCACTTCACATAGAGCGTCTTGTGGTCACAATACTCCCCTGCCCCTTTTTTCCCCCTGCTGTTCTTTAAAGTACTATATACACATCTGGTATTACAGAAAATTAATATGTAAGAAGAATAGAGCTAATTCATGAAAGAGAAGTGAATCAGTCATAAAATGGTTTTGCCAACAGTATATGCAAGAACTAAATTACATAAAAATGTATGTCTGGGCTACTAGAAGAAGTGTAGCTAACTCCCTAGCATTTGATTCACATAATTCTTGGAATCTGCTTGTAGTTGTGTATTGTATGGATATGAAACATTAGCACTTTTTTCCACAGAAAGGTTTTATTCTTTTTCAAATCAAAGCGAGTGGTATTTTTAACTTTTTATCTCCACCTTCATGAAAATGTCGACTGCAAGCTAAAGGGTCATTAAAGTTCATATTAATTTCATGTTAGTGTAGCAGCTTCATTGCATGAGGTATTATCATAATTTTTTACCAATTAAAAACTAGCAAAAATAACACAGAAGTAAGTGTGATAAATTCTGTTTAAATTGTTATTTTGTTATCAGAATTTGTTATGGCTTTTCCCTAGCCATCCTATCAAAGTGATACAATCTCACAATTAAAATGTCTAATTTCTTTCCTTGTGTTCCTAGTGTTATTGAAATTGGCCAGTGTTACTCTAGCAGAGAAGCCAAACCACTAATAGACTCCAAAGTAACAACATATTTTGTCTGATTTTATTTTTCAGTTTTCATTAGACTAATACAAGAAAACATTTAACCTAAGATTAGAGATGCTAAATCAATTTACTAAATAAAATCAGTGGATAAGTAAAAAGGTGGTTTATAGAAATTACTTTTTGGAATACAGACATTTAGAAAAAAACAAGACAGTTTCATTTATATAAAGAATAGAACTTGATAGTGAATGATTTATGCTTGGACCAGTTCCAGTAAGTTCTCAATCCACTGGAGAGCTTCCAGCCTTCTGAGAAGATGGAACAAGAGGGTTTATGAAGGGAAATGAAAGACACGCTATGTTATTTATGAGAAGAAGAGGGGATGGAAGGACCAGTAAGATTTTCACCTAGGCATTACAGTGTACAGGATGTACACACCACAGAATGATTATCCTCAGTCTTTCCAAAGTCACAGATGAGCAGATTCATAGACAATTGAAGATCTGATTACACAGATTACAGTGTAAAAATGATATGGTTTGACTGTTATAACATATGGCTAAACATGAGCTATAAAAGAATAGACTCTAGGCTGATACACTTGCTGTGAATTAGGCCTCTCAGTAGCCTCTTGACACCTTCATAAAACGTGGTTATTTGCACTTTCTCTGGATGAAACATACTTCTTTCTGATTTAACATAATAAGGCACTCTTGACTCGTTACTGTCTCAGGTTGTTAGAAAGTTGTGAACTGTATGGAAGAGTGACTATCCACAAAAGTTAATCCCCATGCTTCCTCTGTGCCAAGCATAGACGGATCCCTGAAGAAAATGTCAGAGTTAGGCCCTAAGTTTAGGTGTGCAGAAACACTTCCTTGAAAAGCGTCTGTGTCTTCATAGACTGGGAAGTTTCCCTATGAAGAGTGACCCCACTAGGCTAATGCACATCCGTGCAGATGACCCCCAAATTCACTGCACAAAAATGCAACCCAACTGATGAAACAATTATTCCCAATGCTTTCAAGGTTTATTCTTCATTTTCCCAGAAAAATATTTTAGATGTTAAAACTTCATGTTGAACATTATCCAAACCTTTAATTCTTACAAAACTTTGTTCTGTGGACATGCTGTCAGACCCAGAAACTTGCAAAATACAGAGCTGTAACATATCTCAGAAATGAGTAAACATCGAAGTCCTATTTTTTTATATTTTATTGCTACCACATGAAATTTTGCATTGTGAAAAACTCTGTTCCTCTCCGATTTATTGAATCAGCACTTGATACTCCTCTCCTGATGTGATAGGAGATCCATATTCATATTTATTTTGCTCTAAATTAGCTGCTCGCTTATTGACCCTAAATAGTTATCATCTCAGCTGGAAATATATTAGAGTTCTAGTTGCCAAACAAATATTCAGCAAAAGATGAATAAAAGCATATGGGGAGGAGAAACCCAGAAAGTTTTCACTGCCAGTATAATGGAAGGCATTCTGGCAGACAGCCATCTGCACCCGCTGAACAGAGGGATCCTGGGATGACATTGATCGATTTAACAGTAGGAAGGTATTAATGATATTCAGCTCTGATGGCTGAGCCACTTCACACTCATTTGCATTTCCATTCATCATCTCAGCATTTATCATTATGAGGTGAATGCCAGAACTAATTAAAGTCTGGGCTAACAGGGTGACATGGGAGTCCAGTCGCTACTTATACTGAGGAAATATGGGAAACTTTCCAGCAGGAAGTACACCAACCTTACACCAAACCCAATTAACTTAATTCCTAACTAAACCATTTGAGGGTCCTTCATTTGAATAAACTAAAAAGCTGAGATTGATGTTACACCATGCTTTTTTCTCCTTGTGTTCTAGTAGTTTCATAACTCAATAACCTTGTCTTGCGTGGACATTTGGGAGATTTCCTTAATGCGATCCCAATCCTCCTCAGCTATCCCCTCCCAATTTTGTCATAGCAAGCAGAGATACAATTTCAAATTCTGCAACAAAAGTTAAGTTCTAAATGTAAATCCTAGTATAATTTGATCCTGAAGGGACCTAAAAAGTACTGTGAATAACTTAATAATAGAAGACAATAGAAATCTGGAATACACTGTAATTTGTTGTTTGTGTTTATGCAAGAAGACTAGTAAACGACCTCTTCAAATAGACATAAAACTTATTTTTTTTTTTTTCTAATACAGAAACATATTTTTTTTTCTTCTCTGCAGGTGAAGATTTGCTTGGTACAGTCTCACAAGCTGTCCCATTAGCTGCACTGAGACAATACCTGTGAGCAAAGCAACAAGGATTCAGTCCTGGATACGTCTTTGTAAGTCTTTCGGTTTCCAGAATATGCTTGCTGAAAGATGGGATAGTCGTAGGGGTATTGGCTGTGAAACATCCCTTAGGTCAGGTCTCTAGCACCTTTAAGCTCCTTTGAAATTTCCAGACGGAAAGAAAAAGTGTGACAAGAGAAAGTGTATTAGTACAGAAAAGTATAGAAAAGCTCTGCTGTAAATTATTACTTTAACATTTTTGAATTTTTGCAAGGTGTGTCTACAAGTACAAAAGTAATATTTTCAGAAGCAGAATTTAAGAAACATTATCATTACCAATGCTTCCAAATGTGGTTTTATATTTTAAAGCAACATTTCATTTTCCTTTCTACAAACACAAAGAGACATACGGTCTAGGCTCTGGGTAACATGGTATCGTCTCATTGCCCAAGGAATTTCTCTCTGTTACTAAAATAAATACATACCACCAGGTGAAATATCTAGTTCCTATGTCCACAATGAAACCTCTGCAGTTTTGTCTGCCATACACTTGTGAGAAAAGAAGGCTTTTACACTCTTCTATAAAGGCCTTAATGATTTTAAAAAAGATGCGACATATTTATCTGTCCCGTGACAGCCCCCCCCCACATATCCACAGATGTGACGAAAGACAGTGCTTCTGTGGGAAAAACTGTGTCTTTCCAATGTGGGTTCAAAACTGTCGAGAGGTTCATAGATGAGATTCAGACCTTCGCAAACTCCTTTCAAACTTCATGAGAGAAATAGTGAGCTTGTAGTCTTGATATGAAGCTTCTTTTAAGAGGAAACTTAGCCTTTGCTCGTTTTAAGTTTTTAGTGATTTCATTCCATAGCTCCAGCTGGAATGCGTGGAAGTTAGACAGGCATGGATGAATTGGTCAGGGTCTTTTTACCAGGCATTGATGACAAATATAGGCATTTTATAAAATGAGTGAAGAGATGCATCACGTAATTTTCATTTTCCTCCATGATGGCAAATTTTAATTTAGTCCTCCTTTGTGGTAACAGCATTATCCTCTTCCTGATATGTATTTCTGACCCATTCACATGGCCAGGCAGCATGTAGCCTGTAAAAAAGATCAATGAACAACGAAGGGTTAGATTATATTGACTTAATGTTGATTAGTTTACACTGGGTTGTCTGCTGCAAAAGATGTTGGAGCTTTTGTAGTTCATTAGCTCCCATCAGTTGAACACTGGCTTAAATTAGTACATGAGACTCTTCCTTTCTGTAATGCAATTTCAACTTACATTTCATGCTTAGCTTTCCTATCTGTACTTCCACTTGATAGCTGTTACTAGATTTTTCTCCAGGAGAGAAAACAAAAAGAAACAGAGTAAAAAAAAAAAATCAGAATGTTTTTAGGTGAGTTCCTGCTCATTTCACCTAGGGAATAGAACCCACTTGTAATGATCAGTATGATCTCTGACACCAGTTACATCAGAAGTGTTATGCAACTGCAACATGTCTTGTAATCACCCCAGGAAATGGCAGTTTATAATTAAAAAAAGGTATGAGTTTACTAGATTATGCACTTACTGTTAGAAAATCAGTTGCAGCCTTTGGAATTTATGATCATAGAACTGAACAAACCAGGATTTCATAAAAATTCTTGCTGTTATTAAAAAAGTGTCAGAAATAAGTTTCTGAAAGAGCTCTAATAGCTCCATTAACAGCATTTTGTTATCTTTGAGGAGAGAGAAGCAGCACAGATTTAGAATTGTGGAATGGCTGGAGTGGTGCGGGACCTCTGGACATCACGTGGTCCAACACCTTGCTCAAGCACGGACACCTACAACCGGTTGCCCAAGACCACATCCAGGCAGCTTTTGAATATCTCTAGAGATGGAGACTCCACAGCTTCCCCTGGCAACCTGCGCTGGTGCTCTGCCCTCCTCACTGTAAAAAACCTTTTCCTTGTGTTAAGCAGCAAATAGGACAGAATAAGAACAGGTTTTTATACTTCATTCTATTAAGCGTCAGTATCTTTGCTACATGCTGGTCAATCTTCCAGCTGTGCTCAATGGCAGGCCCATCTTCCAGCTGTGCTCAATGGCAGGCCCATTCCACCACCAATACCAAAGACTCTATAATACATTAGAAAAGGATAGAAGTTACTGCCAGAAATGCAAAATGGGTATTGCATAAATCTGATTTAAGCGCGATTCAACCTAATAAAAGAGTTACCAGAGGAACAGCTGCTGAAAAGAGGGCCAGTTGTAGGTGAAATACTAAAGACTGAAGTTTGCACTTGGTGCAAAGGTGCAAAGAATAAAATTTGCACTTGAAAATAGAGCTATTTATAAGAATTTTAAAACTTTATATACATGAGGTCTGATTCATAACTCGAGTGTTACTAATTCTCAGTTTTCAGCAAGTAACTGTAGACTGCTTGGAACATCTTTGTCAAAATGTTATTGACAACTTTTGGCTTGGTTTTTATCGAATATTTTGATTTCAACATAAATTAGTTTCACTGTGAAAAAAAAACCCAATTATTTTTATTCTAAAATTTCAAAATC
>Ga0181612_140770_pt1 | contig 16845 bp, 17 predicted proteins | sample HoacroProtozoa21_FD_119630 | JGI IMG/M metagenome (GOLD analysis project Ga0181612, IMG submission 119630) | Hoatzin crop microbial communities from Cojedes, Venezuel. Combined Assembly of Gp0051906, Gp0051904, Gp0051908
ATCGTCGCTGCGGTGGTCCAGGGGCTGGCGGGGACAGGGGGCGGGGGTTGGGGAGAGGGAGGTGGGGGTGGGTAAAAAATTCCCCGAAAAAAGGGCCTTTTTTTTTTTTTTTCACTTTGTAGGCTAGAGCAGGATAGAGTTGAAATCAGGCTTTTACTTTGTTCAGAGGTGTATTTGCCTCTTGGCCACGTAGGCTGAAGGCATCAGGTTGGGCACCACAGAAACTCAGCTTCCCGTGGGGTGTCAGAGAGGAGGAAGACCTCTTCTGCATGTAGCTCCGGGGGGCTGTGTTTGCCCCCAGGACTGACTTCAGCCTGGGGTGGCCAAACCCCAGCATCACCCATCCCTCTGCCTTTTGTCTATGCATCACGATCCTTCTCTTCCTTCTCCACCTCACCTCTAGCTCTGCAGTGGTCTTTGCAGGAAGGCTGGTATCCAGATGAATTTCTGCCTCAGCATTGTAAATATCTTGAGGTGCTCTACTTCCAGCTCTGAGGCTTTTTCGCCCAGCAGGTGCATGTTGAGCCAACTTCTCTCCCCACCGGCAGCCTGGCCCATTTTCGGGTGCCTTTAGCTAATTTAGTCCTGTAGAACATGAGGAGAACCAGTCAGCCGACAAGCTCCAAGCTCATCAAACCTGGTGAGAAGATTGTGGAACAGACCCCAGCCTCGGCTCTCAGCTGCATTTTCTACATCTGTCATGATTTTCAAACCCTCAGCTGGAGAAGTAAATCCCTCCAGTTATTCGCTGTGTGCTCGCCCATCCCAGGCACAGCTGAACAACTTGCATTACAGCAACCAGCTCCCTGGGCAAAAGCACCAATCCAGGCAAAAGCACATTTTTAAGTGCACGTCGGCTCTGGGCTTTCCCTGCTTAACAAGGTGAAACACAGAGCTCCCAAAAAACACGGCTGTCCCAGGAATTGAACTGGATTTAGTCCTGGACTTCACAAAACAGTTAGGGAAGGGACCACCAGAGCCTAACTAACTCAGACAGACAGACCCAGTGTGACAGCATGAACATCCCCGGCGGGACCGAATGTACAGCCGTGTTTGTCTGTAGCCACAGGCTGTCTCCCACCCATGCGCCCAAGCAGGGTGAAGAACAGGAGTCTCCAGACGGGTTTGCTCAGGCGCAGCACCCTTTTTCTCCATCTGTTTTGTTGATTTTTTTCACCAGCCAAGGAGCTCATTGCACACAGACTGGGAGATGTGACCAGGGCACTGGACTGTATCAGGGAAAATGGGCTCCCACTGAGCCCTTTGGAGGTCATCAGAGGCTCCAGCACCTCCCAGACCTTAATGACGAGCAAAGGGAAAGGCTGAGCCACAGCGACAAGTGTGTGGGTTGTTTAGCAGCACCATCAGGCCCTATCATCCAAAATGGAAACTTCCCAGCTTGTTTTGTGTGACTAGTTGATATTAAATCCTCACTTTCTTGTCTAAAATAAACACAACTGAGCAAAGTTATAAAAATATGCCTGTATCCACGGACAGAAATACACTTACACGCCACATATATGGAGTTTCAAATGTTGTGTTTGCCCAGAATGCTGCTTCAGCAAAACCAAAACTATTTGCAGAACAGAGTCAGTCACAAAAAAAATAGCTTTCCCAGCTCAGATATTTCTGGGGGCAAAAGCAACAATACCTATTAAAGTGAAGCTGCCTGCCAAGGTATTTGCAAACCAGAGAGCTGCAGATGAATCCAGATGTGCTTGTCTCAAAATTGTGGTATATTTGTTTGTAGACAGACAAACAAATAAATTGAGACTAGCATATAACTACTTGAAATGATGGAACCAATCTGTATCAGTTGCCTCCCTTCCGACCTGGAAGTACCAGCTTGTAAGAAGATAAAAGATCTCGCATTTTTATCTTGGTACAAGACAGGAAACATTCCTGAAATATCAAATAGTTCCATAGATTGGAACTTTTTAAGATTTATTATTTACTTACAGTGTCTCATGGTGCTTCTGAAACATCTCCTGCCAATGGGTGATCTACAATAACTTCACCTGAATGAGCAGAGGAACCGAGACATTTCTGTGGTGCATCAGCAAGGTTTGTCAGCTGTTTGGGCCCCACTGGTGCTGCATCCAGCTGATTTAAACTGCATATGCAAATCTTAATTAATTGGCAATTAGGAACGGCAGCTTGTCAGATTGCAAAGCCTGGCAGTGAAAGATGAAGACTGTGGCCATGTACTTTCAGAGCATAAGCCCTGAAGCAGGGCATTGTTAAAACCTTTGCGACAGGGAAGTACCACTAAGCTGCGGGCTTTGGAAACCTCCAGCTCAATTTCAAGGAGCAGAAAATTGATGGCAACTTGTTGGAGAGGGTCTGCCCCAAACTGTCCTGTGTGGTGGAAAAAGGAGAATGTGAGGTTGCAGGCCATTACCTCTCCTCAACAGGCCAGGTGTGCATTTGTGGGTCTCCAGCCAGATGTCCTCTGGGGTGGCCTGGGGACACCGGGTGGATGTCCCAGCTTGCAGAGGCAGAGATCTCATTAGCCTGAATCAGAGCCCAGCTTCCATCCAGGACTAGCTCAGTCCATGCCAACAGACAGATTTGGCTGAAGGCAACTTGCACTGTGGATCATGCCGCTGGAGCCCGTGGTTTTTCACGTGAATGTGTGCATCAGGACGGGGCGTTGAGCGGCTGAGTCAGAGCTTTACTGGTCCAACACATCGGGGGGTACCCACAGGGCAGAGCGTGTTTCCCACCCCGGCCTCTGCCTCGTGGGAGGAAATGCTCCCCTGCGCTGCTGCGGGCGCTGCCCACATCCAGCTGTTCTGCAGCTGCGGCTGGCTTCACCGCTCCGCCATTTCCAGCATCCCAGCGTGTGTAGGAGGTGCCAGGCAGAGGGGATGGGACAGCAGGGCAGCCGGGGCCTGGATACCCCTGGGAAATTCACATCTGCTAGAAGCCCCCTCCAAGGGTTTCTCTCTAAGCTTGCAGCTCACGTCCTGCGTCCTGCTGCTCCTATTAGCCAGCCTGGACAGATCAAGTAATTTATGTCCCACGCAGCCAGAAAGAAATAAACACATTTCAAGCCAATTTGTTTTGAGGACCTCTACACAATTTCCAACGCATTTTCCAGCAGAGGTGTAGACTTCTGGTACATTAAAGCCCACTGACCGCTGCCTTGGTCCCTTCTGTGGACCCCAGAAGCTGCCCATGTGTCCCTCAAATCTCCAGGACATGATGAAAAATACTGACCTATATTTCCCCATGAAATGTTCAAAGTGCCAAGCAAAAGTCAGAGCACAGCTTTGAGCCAAATGACGAGAATGGCTGTCCGTGTTCAAGCTCATTTAAAGCGTTCACCACCAAAATGAGTCTAGGAGCACTGGTGAGAGCCAGGCAGGGTACATTAAAGACCCCCACAGGGATGTTATTGTGCTGCTGTGATTTTAATATCCTTAGACAGGAGATAACCCATCCCCACAGATAAAAACAGGAACCGAACATGAAAAATGCAGCCATTATCCAACTAGACACAGTTTCCTCAGCTCTGGGAAGCTCTGAGTGAGGGTAAATGCACACAGGATTGAAATTTCAGTCTGCTCCAACTTCCTCCTGGGGCCAGAGCTATGTGGAGAGAAAGAAAAGGATTTACTTCCTTCAGAAGAGACTTAAAGTTCTTTATATATCTCTAGGTGCCTGGTGCTGCATGCTGACCAGGTCTACGCATTTAATCTCATTTCATCTCATTTCGTTAGAGCTTTAATCACGTTAATGACGGTCCTAACATTTTGGGATGGCTGTGGGTCAGTGGCTGAGCTCTGAGCATTTTACTGCAAAGGAAAGGATGCCAGAAGTTAGACACCACTTTCGGGTGTCCTGGCATCCCCTCTGCTCTGCACCAGCAGGCTGGGAATGTCTCCTGCAGAGGCGGAGAGGTGGCACCCGCTGGAAATCACCCTCTCAGCTCCCTCCTGCCACATTTTCTGCTCCAACTCTGTGCATTGAGCGGGACCTCGTGGAAGTTGCCATTGGGGGTTCATGCCTTGAGCAAGACTTGCAAAAAAATTCTGAAAATAAAGACAGCTTAATCCAGAGCAGGGGAAGTCAGAGAGGAGATAAGAAAGGTCTCCAGTCACATAAAAGGGAGCCGCAAAAAGGACCGGAATTCGCAGAGCTCACCTCTGCTGGGCACAGACAAGAACTGCTGCAGGCACTCAGCAGGGAAGGCTTAGGTAAGACATTAGGGGACATTTTCCAATGATACAGGCAGTGTAGCTCAGGAATCAGTTGCCGGGAGGAGGCCGGAGCTCTCATCATCTGTTTTAAAGCAGCAGTTAGCCCCGTGCCCAGCCGGGCAACAGCGGGCTCAGCTTGCAGCAGGAGCCTGGGGTTGGTGGCTGCCGACGATCACTCCCAGCACGACGACCTCCGCAAAGCAACATGTGCCCGAAATGCACAGTGGAGAGGAGACAGCCCTGCTAGCCCTGCCTAGGTACCCACTGCTCAGAGCAGCCAGGGAGCAGGTGATGTTGTGTCTGCAGAGGAATCCTACAGGTCCTGTTAATCACACTGAAATCATCAAGCCCAGGGAGTCAAATGCATTAAGTGCTAATCACAGGCATTGCGAACCCTGCAGGCACTCCATGTCTCCATCACAAGGCTCAGCCCGAAGGCAGGGAACCTGACACCGTAAAGGGGATGTGACAGCCCTGAGCATGATGTGCTGACCTCCCCACCTTGTTGCTAACACCCCTCTTCTTTCTTGCTCGAGGGCACTTGCAGCCTCATGGACATACGCACAATGCACTAATTGAAGGACATGATAATATTGCTGCATTAGCCTCCTCGCTGTCTCCTTCCATGACCCCAGGCAACTTTCTTGATCCCTTCTTGCAAGGAGGATGGTGCTTGGCCAGAGGCTGGCACACGACAGGGAGAGGGCTGAGATCCAGGCCTGCAGTGCTCTGATCCGACACAACATCACATGTCCGTGTGGTGGAAATGCATGAAAACCTCGAATCCTGCTGGCGTTTCTCTTCCACCTGCCCATTTCAGCTCTTCCTGTCTCATCTCATCCCAGGACTCAGCACTGCAGCAGATGCAGAGCAATCTCAAAATGACAGGACACTCTTTAGCACAACCAGAAGGTCTAATGAGGTGAGATGGTATGCTGAAAATCAGACCTTCGAGCTGCGCCAAACATGTCCTGAAATGCAAAGAGCCCTCTGTAAGGAGAAGCAAACCTTTGTAATTTTTTAACCCATAGTCTCAGCTCACATCGGCACCAGAGCAGGTTTTTGTTTCAAACCTGGGCTTTCTCTCAGCAGAAGAGGGGCCAACCTGACATGCAAAACTGAGGGCACAAAACCAAAGAATATGAAATCACTCATCGAAGCAGCACCTGTGCCTGCGTGTCTCATCACTGCATACAGACACCCAACTTCTGGGCAGCCACTGACCCCAGCTCACACTTCACAATCACCACATAGACCTCATTTCAAATAGCATGCCTCTAACCACTTATTTAATTTCCTGGTATTCATCTCTTTATGAATTGGTAATTACTATGATCTTATATGCGTTTGCACTAAGTAGATGCCCAGACAGCATCATTCTGCCACTCTACTTGCCAGGTCTTTTACTGAGTAGTGGCTGCATATCTCGTTTTCCAGGTGAATTTTATCCTTTGCATTAGCCTGGCTTTACAGACAAGGCTTTGCGCATGGAATAAATTAACTCACTAGCCTCAGATAATCCAGTGGCCAAAACAGGCCATGTTTTATGGACTGTTTTCCAGCCCATATCATCCTGGCAGCAACTGCAATCAATAGGGTGGGATATTTTTTCTGTGACTGCGCTGGGTATCTTCCCACACGTGTAGCAGCTTTAGACCTCAGGAAACGTGCCAGCAAGTTTAGATTAAAAGTTGGCCCCACATTTCTGCAGCAAAACCTTTCTGATTGAAAACCAAAATGTTTTCACCAAAAAAAGAAAACTAGAAGCAAAACCCTACAGTTCAGGCCAGGCAAAAGGGGGCTGCCTGCAGTGTGGTGATGGGTTATGGGGAGCAATATCTGATCCCCAGCTCAGAAGGGTCAGACACATCAACTGTGATGGGTTGCATCCCCTCCTGTGGGACACGTGTCCCAGCATGCCAGGGGAGGCCCCTGCCCGAGGCTGTCTCCCAAGACCTTGTTACGTTCCTTGTCAATGAAGCCCCATGGACATCTGCAGCATTTCTCCTCTTTTACATTCAGCTCCAAAGCAAGCTGTTTGTTTGCAGGCTGGCAAGGGCAGGAACTCAGCCCGTGGCCAGCCAGCTCCCAGCCTGACCCCCAGCCAGGGCTCCATACCAATTGCTCTGCACAGGCTTTTATGGCTCTTTCAGCTGCACTCAGCTTTGATTGTGCCTGATCAAAATGCACACGGCCAGCTTTGATAATCACTGATGATCAGGAGCTTTTAGGAGACAAGTGACGGGGGCCAGTGCTAGCTGAATGGATCGGGTCATTAGGAGCAGCAGTTTCCCTCCTTGACTTGCTTTTTAAAGGGAAGCTGTGGGTTTGTTTTTTTTCCCCCCTGCTTTTCTGGGAAGCTTTGTGAGCATGTTTTGGGGGATACCTGGCTATTGCACCCTCTTAAAAGCATAAGGGTATTGGTGGGTATGAGGAAGGACGTCAGCATAGTCCCGCTGTGTCCTGGCTAGCATGCATACCAGTGGCTTTGAATGGTAGTTTCTGCATAAATCAGCTGCTGGCCCTGCTGGTGTTTGAATAGCTCTCCTGGTTGCGACCAGAGCATCTTTATCATCACAGACCCCTGCGGTGAGAACAGAGGTCCAGGTTGGGGGGCGGAGGAGCAGAGGGATGAGAGGCAGTCTCCAGTGCAGTATTCCTGCTCCTGAGCTCTGCCTGTTTAGCTGGGTGGGCTGGGGGCATGAAGAGTTCCTCTGTAGTGGCCGTGTTATGTGCATCACCTGGTGATGTGGGAGCACGGGTCTGCCTGTCTTGTAGCTGCGCCCATCCTGCGGCTGTGGTGGGATGCCATGCAGGATCGCCTGCCTTCCTCAGGGAAGAGCTGTTGTTTTCCAGGGAAGCCTTCAGCCCCTCCAGGGAAGTGGCTGTAATTACCACCCACCAATGCAAAAGAGTATAAACACGGTGGTCGTAAATACCTCTTTGCCCTGGAGGAACCAAGCTGCAGCCAGCAATTAGTGAGTTTGTTACAAACCCCAGAATGTGCTTCCAGCCCATCTCATGCTGCTTTTCCTCCTTGGGATCTCCGAACTGTGGTTTGGGAAGCCCAGAGAGGTTATACAGCCCCGGCATTGCTGCCAGAGCAACTGTCCTCAGCCTTCAGGATCACTTCAAGCAGAGTCAGGAGCACCCGTGGTGAAAAGCTTTGCCTAGTGCCAGGACCTGCTGCTGTAAGAGGAGCAACCCATGTATCTCCAGCTATTAGTGGCCTCTCCAGAGCATATTTCCACCCTACAGATAGAGCCAGGGACCTACTGCAGCAGCTGAGCCTGCAGACCCTGCTGGGCTGCAAGACCCCAGGGAAAAGCCAGGCAAGGAAAAGTGAAGCTGTATTTGGAGGAACACACCAGACATGCTATGACAGCTCGCTCTGCCTGTAGAGACTCGGTAGCCCTTGGCTAGAGGCAAGCTGAACTGCTTTGTACAGGCACAGCAGGTATCTCTGCTGTGCTAGGGCTGAATGCATCCTTGGAGCAGTTCATCCTTAGATTTCCCACTGGTCTCTGGGGATGGGTGTGCAAACAAGGTTAATCGTAGGTGCTAAGTATCTGCCTCCCTGAGGACACCTTGTTCAGCCTCTCCTGCTCTGCTGAGACACCACCAGTTTAGGAATTAATTATAAATGTGAGTTGGGAAAAAAAAATCATTTTGTTTAATAAAAAAAAAAAGGGACATAGGGGAGAGGGAGAGAAAATTTGCCAGAGCTGTACATTAAAAACAAATTATGCTCAGCAGGCAGGTGAGCCAAGGCCCGCCAGGCAATTGGGAAGGCACTGTGCAGGCGGTAATTGAAAAAAGTGAGACGCAAGCGAACCGCTTATGCGCTGGCGTAAGAACTCCCAACACACACATGCAATCAAAAAGTTAACAGCTAGCAGCGGTGGCCAAAGCAGGGACGAGAGCTGCTGTGTCCGGGGGTCCCTGCTGCTCCCTGGCCGCTGATCTGGGGTCTGCGTGCCTGGGACTGGGGCAGGAGTCTCAGCGGTGATTCCTCACTCTGCTCCTCGCTTGGCCCTGAGGAACCTCAGATCACCCTCAGGGTCTGTTGAATGTCTGTGAGTTAGTGCTGGGGCTCTCTTTATAGCCTAAATTATGGGTTGTTGGAGGGCGTGAGTGTTAAACACCTGTTGCAGGAGGGATGCTGTTGTCCCTTTGCGATCAGCTGCTTGTCTTCCCAGCTCCTGCCCTGGGGAAAGCCCTGGCATCTCATCCTGCTCTGCTCCTCCGATGTCCCTGTTGATTCCAGCCTCAGGCAATGTCCAGGAGAGACTTTGTCCCCAGAGAAAGCCACTGATCTGTCCCCAGCCACCTGGGAGTTGGGGACAACCTCAGCCAAGGCTTTCCCTAAGACTGCCGATTCTATCTAGCAGCTGAACTGGATTTGTACAAGTACGCAGCCCCTTTCCTGGGCTGCCATGGCCAGGAGGCACTCCTCCTCTGTCGTCAGGGATTTCCTCACTGTGTGAGCTCATGAACTGTGATGAGGGCATTCCTCATGCCTTCGAGTCCTTCTCTGCAAGGGGAGCAGACGAGCTTACCTGCTGCAGGGAGGGCAGGGCTCTTGCTGTGGAGTTGAGCCTGTGCTGGCTCCTGTGCCCTGCTGTTCCAGGGGTAGGGCTGAGGATGCAGGGAGTCTGTTGGCCTCCTCCTCTTCACCTCCTCATCTCCAGGCAGCCTTGAGAAACAAGGGAGTGGTGGGGGTGGGCTGGGGTCTTGGAGGGCTTTCCGTCTTGCTACTCTGGTTGGGTCACGTCTACACATTGGCAGTCGCCACGCAGTCGAGCCCCGAGTTTGCACCAGTGAGTATCTGCAGAGCAGCTACATGGAGCGCAGCAGCTCCTCTGCTGAATGGTTAGTCTGGCCCGATTCTCACCTTAGCCCCTCTCACCAGGGCTCTTGCCCACAGGAGAGGCTGTGTTTAACCCCAGCTGCTGCTGATAATCCCTTCTCTAACCCCATTCCTGCCTTCTCCCATTGCTCCCTCCCTTGCAGTTCCCCTGCAACCGTTTCACAGCTCCTTTATGTTTCAGGCTCTGTTGCTTTGATTGCTTCACATCCAGTGGGTCATCCAAGATCAGGACTCATTTACAAAAGATGCTGTACACGCAGAGATCATCCCTGCCCTGGGAACCTACAGCTAGCTTGACAAACTGTGGTTTATCCTGGGGTTGGGGGAAACAGGGACCCGGGGAGAAGGCAACAACTCATCCCGTGTCACACAGAGGACCCTGTGTGAGGAGCGGTCCCAACCTGGGTGCAACCATGACCCCACGTAAGGCATGTGGAGTGCTAAAAACAAGACAAACTAAGCGCAGCTGGCATAAAATCCATGCAGTACATTGAACTGTAATGATTCTGACAATAAAGCAACCCAATAAATATTATGAAATGAAAACAGCCCTCCGGGAGCGTTTGCTATCGATTGCTGAGAGCTGGCATTTGTGCAGCAGATTACGTGCAAGACAGGTTCACGCTGGCTTTTCTTCTTTCCCTTTTAAATGCAGAATGAAAAGAGCTCTCTGGAGTTCGTATTGGAGGGAGACCCCCTCCCCCTTGCACCTGGACGCTGTCAGAAAGGGAGAAAAAGAGGCGAGTGAGCTGGGGAAGGCTGTGCAGCAAGTGGGAGAGGAGTGTGGGAATGCAACTCCTGTCCTTGCAAGCAGTGACAGCTCTGCTGGTGTCCCCCTGTCCCAGCCTGCAGAATTAAGGATCTCTTTCTATCCCTGAAACATTCATACCCCAGTGGCTGATGCACAATGTAGGTCTCCTGCCCCAGAACGGAGCAAGGGGAGCTGGCTGGTGTGTAGGGCTGAGCAATGGGACCTGGACTGGGTTTGTCTGTGCTGGGAGGGACGAGGCGTGGTGGGAGAAGGATGCTTGCCATGGGCACCTTGAAAAGCTACAGCTCTGTCCTTCCTGCCTCCCTATCCCTCACCCAAGCACAGACGACTCTAAATGGTCCTTTGTTGGCCTGGCACGTGGACCAGCTGTCACCTGGGTCCTGTCGGGTTGGTGCTGTGAAGACAGGAGCACTGATGTACGATGGGTCACTACTTGGCACCTCACCTGGTTTCTCTGGTCTTTGCCTGCTGTGGCTCTCGTCATAGTGTCCACGTTTCACCACTACCACCTGGATTTTCCTTTCCTGTTTTCCCTGGCCTCCTTTTCTCTCGATGCCCCATGAGATACTCAGCTGAGCCAGCCCTTCTCTCCCTGGACTGAATATCTGAGGCAGTGTGGGCGGAGGATATGAACTGGGGGCTGTGCAGCGCAGGGGTCGCTCCGATCCCACTCCCTGGCCAATGCCAACCATGAGCCTGGGCATCCTGGGCAGCCAAGCCAGGCTCTGACCTCCCTCACAGAGCTGCAGGGCACTCCCCTTGGTTTCACTGGCTCCTGCCTGCTGCTTCTTGAATCCTCTCCATGTGGCTAATTAACCCTGTTCCCAGTGAGATCCATTCTGCTGCCGCTAATTACAAGAACACCAGCCTGTGAGATAAGTGTGATGGACTGGTCGCTACATGTGGTTTCTAACAAGGACAGGCAAACTCACAGAACGTGAGAGAGGGTAAGGGAATTCCTCATAAATTCCAGACATGAATCAGGTGGGTAAGGTGTCTCTTCTCGTACGAGTCCGTTAGATGAAGATAGCCAGAGTCAAGTTTTGAAGTAAAAAAGTAGTACTTCCAACAACAGGCAGTGGATCTTCAGCATCCTTGTCATGGATGTTAAAAGCTTACTTGGACAGCAGGGAATACTGGACATATTCTAGAAAAGACAAGTTCATAGTTGCACAGGAATTACGTCTTGCTTAGGAAGCCCCTGAGCTGGGGGGCTGCTGCCTCTCCAGCAAACATCCAAGCGAAAGAGGGCGAGTGTCAGCAAACCTCGGAGCTGAGCTGCACTCCTCCAGAGCATGAACCCTCTCTACCACTCCCCAGCGGGTGCCTCTTCCTCTTTGCCTTCAGCTATCACCATTTCTGTGAAATCTTCTGTTCTGCAGACTCAAGGCAGGGCACCAAATACTGAGAGTCACTGCTCTGGAGCTGCTGGCATGTTTGCCATGAACCGCTCTGTATTAAAAGAAAGATGTTTAAAAGCTGCTGCAACATAGCAAGAGATGTCCTAGAGCGTGTGTTATCTCACCAAGTGTGGCCAGACTGAGCTCAGGTCTTTCACCAGCCTCATTTTTACGAGCAGCAGCTGATTGCGATTTACAAAGTGACATCTCCAAACCTCTGGGTTCTTTTTTTATTTATTCTTTTTTTTTGTTTTGTTTCTTCTTGTTGTTGTTTTTCATTTCAGAGAGCTCTGCTGCAAACAGCTTGGACAGGAATGAAAAATCAAAAAGAAAGAATAGTTATCCTTGTTGGAGAGAGAGGATAAAATAGCTCCATCTATTGTGGGCATTTCATAGACCTATGTTATGATCGACCGCTGGGTGCATGACAAGAATGGGCCCGACTCTGCTTTCAGATATTTACCTGAATAAATTTGAAGTATCCGTACTAGAGTCAATAGTTTTTATGCAGGATTTTTATCAGTGCGAGTGATAGCAATTGAAGGTTTTTTCAAGGCATTTCTGAAAAAATATTCCTGCTGGCTAAAAAGATACACTTCTTTGCTAACTGGAAATAATCATATGCGTTTTGATATCAGCATCTGCTAAATAAGTCCAGGGCTGTGTATTAATGAGGGCGCTGCAAGAACTTTAGAGGACAGGCTCAGAATTCCAAATAATGGGTATGGATTGGAGGGAGTGTCTGGAATCAGCCAGACAAAATTTAGTACAGAGAACACAGGGTGCCACATTTGGGCAGGGTAAATGAATGCATGAATGTGTAGACAGGGGAGCCTGGAGAGCCAGCAGGATGGCAGGAAAGGATCAAGGGGTTGAGACGGATCACTAACTTAGCATGAGTCAATAGTGCAATGGTTTAACAAAAAGGGCGGCTCACCTCCTGGGATGCATTAATGTTGGATGTTGGATGTGAGCCATGGAAAGCTGCAATTCTGCTTTGTCTGAGCTGCGTCCAGGTCTGGGTACTGCAGCTGAGGGCACCTGCAGATGAACAGAAGAACAGCAGTGTGTTTGAATGGAGAGATACTAAAGTGGGCCAGAAATCAACCTGTTTTTCAGAGGGAGAAACATGAAAGGCATTGGTTTCTAAAGGGCTCATCCCACTACTGAAAATCAACCTCAGGCTCCTCTGAGTTTTACTGTGTGGGACAGTGGTCCTCACTTCTTTCTATTTCTGTCCCTCAGATCCTTCTGCCATGTCATTAGACCCTACCCTGGTGGGATCCCATCCTTTGACATATCAGATTTCTGTTGGGGATGTCTTAGGATGGACAGCAAACCATCCTTACCCTGTTTTTTTGCCGGTTATCTCCATTCCCACTTGCATTGCTTGGGTTCACCTAGATGCCCAACAAGAAATGGTCTCCTTGACTGACTTCTGGATAGGGAGCTTGGATTCAGTGTTCAAGGTCCGGGCTTTACCCTGCTTTATTCTCTTTAAAAACTAAAAGACTTGTAAAAGGAGCTTCTGGGCCAACAACATGGCTCATTTTTGAGACTGTGAGTCTGAGCAATGTCTGGGCAACCCTGGCACCAGACACCACCTCTCTCCTACTGCCCCTCAGACCTGTGCTCATGATCCCAAGGACAAACAGCAACTAAACAGAAAACAACTTTTAACATACAGAAGTGGAACAGCTTTGGGGCTGATCCTTTCCCACCGGAGAACGACCGGCTCCTCAGCTGCAGAAAAAACCTGTGAAGTCTCTGTGAGGCTGCACAAACGGTTTATCACCTGCTGCTTGATGAAAGCAAGAGGCAGACTTTTCCGCACCAACTCCTTGCTCTTTGCAATGCGCTGTGCATACCGGCTTCTGGGTGACATTAGCGTTTAGGCGGGTGTGTGTACACCAGAGGAATACGGGAATGCCGAGCGTATCCCACAGTGGCAATACAGTCTATGGATTAAGCCATTCTTTCAGTAATATTAGGACAGAGCTGCAGGAGGTCTCTTGAAATCAGAGAGGCAGATTATCTTGATAATGAAAGCAATCAGAATCTATCCTGCCCCAGATATTTAAATGACACCACTGACTGCCTGAGTCTTGGGGATGTGACTGGGGCTGGTGTGGGCGGGGTTTGTGGCGGTGTCTGGGGATCCGGACCTGAAGAAGGAGGGAGGATGGGCAGGATGCCCTATGCCCTTGCTCACCCCAACCCCATGGTGCCACTGTGTGGGGTGGGCAAAGGAACACAGTGGCAGGGCAGCGTGAGACTGAATGCCCACCTTGGGAAAAGAGCAGCCAAGAGTGTGATTTGTCTCCACCATCAGTGGCCAACAGAAGTCGGATGAACCACCTCCCCAGAGGTCTTTATTTCCCCTTCCCTTAATCATCCCTGCCTCCCTAGTCCTGCGTGGAGGGCACCCATGCATGCTGCACCTCCTCAGGGTGCCAGTACCCCAGGTGCGGCCCCGCACTCCATCCTAGCCTGGTCAAGCCTTCCCCACCGCTCCTCCTTGCCAGCATCCTGGCACTGCTATCACAGCCCTCTCTGACATGCCTCTGGATGGCAGACAAATCTGCCCTCATCCACACACTTGTGTCACGCATGACACCATGCAAATGCCATCTCACTGGCCCCATCCAGGGGGTATGGGAATGGTCCCTCTCAGAAGATTCAGGAAGCCTGGAGGGTGCTCGAGCAGGTACGCCCATCCCCTGGGATCCATCTCCTGACACTGCCTGGCATTGAGGCGGCTGCCTGGCTGTGCAGGGTCACTGCATGCTGGCTGGGCTCCAGTAATCCCAGTTGCATCCCAGTTTGCATCTTTGGTGCCCAGCTGTGGTGCTTTGCTAACCCTCCTGGCCATGCCTTCAAAGCAATGGGGGGACCAAAAAATCTCTGTGCCCCCCTGTATGACACCGGCCCTCACCTTACCTTCTGGGTGCTGAATATTGAATAATTCACCAGTCGTGAGCTGTGCAGGTCCCAGGCTGCAGGCATGTTATTGATCTGCCTCTCCAGCGGCATTTTGGGCTTAGTTGGGTTTTATCAGGACAATTGCCTGGCTGGTCTGGGAAGAGGAATCTGGCACGGGGGTACAAAGCCAATAAACCTTGACTAGTCAACTGCACCTGCCCTGTCCTGGCAGCCCCAGATGAACAGGCTTGCAGGGCGAAGAGCTCACTTGCCGACGTGTGATGGGAGCTGATATAAATCAGCTCTCGCACAAGCCGAAGCACTCAGATGCCCGCTGCTTAAAGGGGCTCGCAAGCAGCGTCTGAAGTGCTCATGTTCAGATGAGACACGTCCTCTTCAGAGGGCTGCGCTTCCCTGTCGGCTTCGCCTTTTCATTCCTCCTTGCCTTTTTTCTGTCTGTCTTTTTTTTTCATGGGGGTTTAAAAATGAGGTCAGTGCTGGAATATGACATGCCACTTATTTTTAAGGACTTGGAGACAGGACGTGCTGCATTTGCACAGGAATTCCTCCGGAATGCCGTGTCCTGTCTGTTGGGGAGGGCCATGGGGGCTAACGGCAGCCCCGTGTGTTGCTGGAGGGGTGCACAGGCACAACTGCTGCACGCAAACACACACACACACACACATACACACACACAGAGGCAGGCACAAGCACCTGACAAAAGCCTTACACACCATCTCCCACACCAAACCGTGCATGCAAAATCTGTTGTACACGCTCTCTGTCGTATAGCCATCACTGACGGAATGCATTGCCATAGCGTCCCTTTGTACCCAAACGCACGCCCCCAGCTATGGAGCCTGTTGCTTGAACGTTTTGCTGTACTTATCACACAGACCACCTCTCTCGTGCGTTTCTTCAAATGGACAGAAGAGCGCACACAGCGGCATGGTCTCCCATAAGCCGTTACCTCGGCACGGTAACCCTCTCCGGATGCTGCCTCGCAGACAGCCGCTGCTGCACACACACACGCTTTCATCTCCATCAAACCTCCCACCCGAGCGCAGCCCGTGCCATCCTGTGCCCCATCTCCCACCCGCGCACACCCCCTGACCCACAGACACGCTCCTGTGTCTGACCCACCGGCTGTCATTTGCTCTCCAGCATCCCTCCCTGTCGTGTGGCTGCTGTGAGAAATCACTGCTCAGTCCCCTCACTAGCAAGGAAAACAAAACTAATCAGGGGCCGCAGCCGCCGCACGTCACACCCGGGCAAACAGGAGGGCTGAGCAAGCCCCGAGCGCTGCACGCTGCTGGGTCTGCCGTGGCCCGGGGTGATGCTTTCATGGTTGGAATTAGAATTGCCGCAGACCTGAGTTTCGCTTTGTCTCGTAGGCTGCACACACGAGGGTGTCAAAGGCCTGGCTGGGAGCAAAGTGCAGGGCAGAGAGCAACCCCCTGTTTATTTACTAACAGAGAGATGGCAGATCTTGCTCTTCTCTGAAAAGCCGTCTTGGTGAATGCAAACAGCCCAGGGAGTGCAAGGTCCGATGGGCAGGCTCTGACCCTAAAGGATCCAGCTAGGAGTCTTACTGTGGCTGGCTTGGCATTTTGGGGACAGGCTTTCTTCTGGAAGACACCCCAAGCCACTTCGTCCGTCCTCTCTGCTCTGACACACCACCCGGAGCTGCACAGCTTGCTGCTGCGTGTTGCCAGCACTCCCCTCAGCCCCAGCAGCCACGGGGGGTTGCTGATGTCTCTGTCTCCTGCACTGGCTTTCCTAATGCACCTTGTCCCTGCCTTGTTCCTCCCCTTTCAGCTCTGATGAAGCCTTTCGGCACCCCTATCTCCCTGCAGCTCCCCATCCCTTGTGCTCCTGGCCACGACAAGGAACCCGGGATGGTGGAGCACTGAGACACTACGTGCTGCACGAAAGTGAGCTCTGCAACCAGGTGAAAAACAAATGGGGCTTTGGAGCGATATGATTCTTGCTGTTCCTTTTGTCCCCTGCTTTTCTCCCAGCAAAGGGACCCCTGACCTCATCACTGTGTTATTTATCAGCTGCCGCCTTTGATTCCCCGTACCAGGGGTGCAGTCGGCTCTGAACACAGGTTTGCTGGCAGACGGCTTTCTGGGACCGTGTGTGCTTGCGGTTTGATCTCCTTTGCTTTCTGCCTCTGCGGCAAAAAAAAAAAAGGAGCTGTTCTGCAAGGAAATCCTCAAAAGAAAGTAGGGGAAGCATGACCTGGGCAGGTCAAGTCACCCAGCTCACGAACCAGCTGCCTTCTGTGCAGCTCTCAGCTAGTGCTACTGTGCCATGCCCAGGAGCCTCGAGAAAAGCTGGGGAGCCGTTGTCTTTCGGGCAGATGGGTCTAAAGGGAGGGAAATCAGTAGAGAAAGGGAGACTGGACACAGGACAAGGCATTGAAGCTAGAGTTCCTGCCCAACCCGAGGATGCTCCTCTTGCCCCTCAGTCCACCCTGCATGAGATGTGCATGGTGCAGCATAACCTGCCTGCTATGGTGGAGACCTGGACATAATGTGAGGTGATATAGTCCTCTCGGGGACAGAGAGATTGCAGGGTCTGCTGTGGATACGTTGTACAAGCTCTGGGTTCCAGGTCATGGCGTCACCAGCCCCCAGCTGGAATTGGGATGGGAAAACCTGGGAAGCTGAG
>Ga0181612_129700_pt1 | contig 16844 bp, 11 predicted proteins | sample HoacroProtozoa21_FD_119630 | JGI IMG/M metagenome (GOLD analysis project Ga0181612, IMG submission 119630) | Hoatzin crop microbial communities from Cojedes, Venezuel. Combined Assembly of Gp0051906, Gp0051904, Gp0051908
GCTGTGGGTGACCCTGCTTCGGCAGGGGGGTTGGACTGGGTGACCCACAGAGGCGCCTTCCAACCCCGAACATTCTGTGATTCTGTGATACAGCTGGATCAACCTGAGCAGACACTGAAAGTGCAGGTGCTTTGAATTTTTATGGTGGGCCATGTCACCAAAGCCAGAGTAGTACGGAGGCATTGACAACACCATCATTTTTCTTAACTGTAGCTGACTTGGGAGGCCTTCAAAAGACACTATTGTAACAGCGTTGAACACTCAGACTGTATCCAGAGGACTTTGGATTGGTTTTATTCTCATATATGCACGCCTTCCTGATTTTGTTCTCCTGTCTTTTTTTAGCACTGTAGCTTTTAAGCAGTTGTCGGCAAGGGAGTGGAAATTTTACTTCAATATGTCATTGGTGGTGTTTGAGAGGAAAAAATAAAGATATTTTAAAAGACCTGCTTGAATAACAAAAGGATTTTCCCTTTTTTTAAATTAACATCCATGAGTTTTTTGTTGTTTCTTGGTCCTTTTTTTTTGGGACTTAGACTAAGAGATTTTTTGTTGTGTTTACTCTTACTAGCCTTTGTGCCACTTTGCTTTAATTTCTCTGTGTATTTTTAGCGAATCACCATCTGTACAATTAATGGAAAATCCCATTTTAACAGAGTTTTTTAAAGTTATAGTTTCAATTGTGTTACAACACAAAGATAGCCCCTGTCCCAGGGAGCTTTCAGTGCGAGACTTAAACAAAATACAGCCAGTAACTAAACAGACTCTGAATCTCTCACAAAAATAAAACATTGGCTGTCAGAAATAATATATAGAACTCTTTGGTATGAAAAATTGCAAAGCTTCAACTGACCACATATCCTGCAGGAGTAATTATGTCATTTCAGAAGAAAATAAAACAGCCATGTTTTGTCAAATATAAGACATTTCACACATTATCAGTTTTACAGATATAAATACCTAGGGACATGCACAAGCTCTATGATCACTAATGGCAAATTGCCAAGTGAGGACAGATTCGTTAAACATTAGAAGTATCAGGCACCCACCCAAAGCCATAAATTAAAATTTTAAGCCTTGAACATTATGCCACTGCATACAAGTTAAATATGTTTGGAGGCATTTTTATGCAGCCTAATTAGAACTGAATGGAAATCCCAGTTAACGTATGATGTAGCTCTTCCTTGGCGGAGTTTTCTTGGCTAAAATCAGTCTTAAAAGAGTCGTATTCCTTTCTGCAACTTGTTGCAGCTAAAAGAAGCTGGTGGTAAATTGGGTCCAGAAGACATTAGGAAACTGCTGCAACTGGATGGTTAAAACAACCCCAGTCTGTTCAGGTTAGAGAGACGGCTGGTAAAACTTTGTAATCTGCAGGCAGAGAGAGCGAGTTCTCAATGAATAGTCTCAATAGCAGTGACTAATCTTCTTTGAAACTAGCTCCTGTCACCAGATGAAATTGTCAGCAGGCTTCTGCAGCCACTGTTTGGGCAGCCAGTCTCTATTTGCAGTTTTCAAAAGCTACGTGCATCTCGTCAACCAGATACAATTAAACTTGGAGTTTGAACAGCACGGCAAGCCCGAGACTCTTTTTCTCATCTTGCTTACTAGGTTGCACCCACCCACAGCAGACACTGGGAAAGGTCTTTGTGCGCTGGACATGGCAAAGAGAATAGCTTGAATCACAAGCTGCTTAATTTGCTGTCTAAAGAAAGATCATGCAGTTTGGTTCTCAATCTCAGTTACATCAGAGAGTTCAAGATGTAAAAGACTGTTGCACTCTTGTAGTGGGAGAGATGTTCATTCCCTTCAACCAAGCTTAGGCGTTCTCCGTGAGGTACTTGATCTTTCATCCAGCTCCAGGTTTCTAACTCATCCTCAGTTACCACTTTACTGGGTGCCATCTCAAAAGGAGCTTGCACAAGGTTGCCCTCAGATGTGGTCTTTTTCTCCTTTTAATTGGGGAATTAGTGTAACTGACAAAGATTCCATACAGACAAATTGTTTCTTAGATTTAAAATTACAGAATTATACACGTTTTTCTTGCTGTTTTTTTAATGAAATTCTATCCAAGTGTTAGGTTCTAGCCAATACATCTCAGTGCCCTAAACTTTAAGGCATAAAAAAAAAAAAATCTGGTCTCCATAATTGTGAAATATTATGGAGGATATTCTCCATAATGTTCTTTTCTGTACCACTGTGTTTCTTCACATGCAAACAATGAGTTTCACAACAAGGCTTCCTCTTCTTTATAGCTAGCAGGTAACTGTGTAGTTACGCAAACCGAAGCACAGGCAGTGATAGGCATAAAGTTAGACCCAGCAGACCTGTCGTGATTCAGTTATGCAGAGCAGATTCTACCTGGTGGAGAGCTGACTCCCCGCTCCCCTAAATCACAGCTGTTCCCAGAGGAAGGTCCCTTGTCCAAACAGGAGATGGCAGAGGAGCTAGGTGAGGTGCCAGTATAAGTGGGATGCTGGACAACGGCATGACCAAGACTCATGATCTTGGAGCTTTTTTGCCAGCACCGGTGCTCATGCTGGTGTTAAACCCAGGTGTCCCCTCATTATTTTCTCTCTTCTCCTGATAAGCCTGAACTTTAACTGAGCAAGTGCCAGGCAGTAATAATATTTTAGGAGTTACAAGTGGTCTGAGCAATCCAGCGACGAGTGAAGCGCTCTCTTGGTGAAGTGAGTCACAGAAGAGCAAGACAGTTATAAAGTAATGAATTTGCAGCAATTGTGCTTCTCCTCTTGATTCCCTCTTCAGTGTTAATGGTGAAAGGCGGTGGAATTAGAAGGCACAGGGTGAAAATTGGTTGTAAAGCATATTCACAAGTGAGAAACAGCAATGAAAAATCTCCACTGACTGTTGCAAAGATCCTGCAGGGAATGGTGGATCATTTTTGTGAAGGACTGGATATTAGTGCCTTTCATGGTAAATTAAGGTTGGGTTACTTGGCATTAGCTCTATTTGAAGTTCAAGCATAAGATAATGGTCCCTTTAAAAATAACAGAAGGATTTCTTTTTCTTTTCATGTTTTCTTTTATTTTATCAAATTAATAATGCTCATGTACTCCCCATTCGCCCTGCGGCTATGATTCATATGTGTGTGTATGCATACATGAGAGATACAGGCTCTCAGAATTTACCACAAAAATTAAAACAAGCAGGCAGATGGCAGTCTTTTATTCCATCCGTATTTCACTTCATCAGCTACTCTTATCAGAACTGCTGCTTTGGAAATCAGTGGTTCTTATTTGTTCTTTGCAAACTAGAGACACACAAGCTGCTCTTTTGTCAATGTTTGGCTGGCTGATACATATGCAATACCTACCTATACGTAAGAAAAGTGAAAGAAAGCAAAATTACCTATAAACATTTAGCATATATTAGCTAGGTTTAACAGAAATACTTTGCCTAAAGATAGACAGGCCTGGGGCCTTAATTTTCCCCCATTTGAGCTATTGTAAAGGAAAATGTCACCGGAGTCACCCTGATGTAGGGAGTGAAGAACCAAAACTCTTTTGCATGAATTAGTAAAGTCTCAAATTAAATGAAGCTGTGGGGAAAGAGAAAGAGAGAGGCACTTATTTATCCATTCTTACCAGTCTGGTAGCTTGCTATTAAAAGAAAAGAAAGAAAAAAAACAGAAAGAAAAACCAGTGAAAAAAGAATGGCTGGCAGGCTGGACACTGTCACAGCGGATTTGTGGAGTTAATTTACCTATTTTGCAGGCATGTATTTTAATAAGATTTAATGAGCTGCTGAAAAGAGGAGTGCTGCTTTTTTTCGACTGATGGCAGTAAGATGAAAACAAGAGGCTTTTTAGGATGACGTTAACTGGCATTTTAAAAGTTAATAGAGCTCCTATGAATCTGTGTTGGCAGCACCTGGAAGAAGCAGGTGGGAATTCCGCTGAGATAAATGGCAAGCCAAGGGCAGAACAAAATAATAAAGTCTTATTTGCAAGAACTGGATACCGGATCAGTCCTTCTGGCAAAATCTTTTTCAAAATCAGCAGTGGTCTTGTCTGTAGTGAAAGGTATAAAAAATAATTTGAAGAAAATCTGGGACTAGTAAAATGCTTATAGTATGTCAAATAAAGACAGTTCTTTTAGAACAGTATTTTTTAATTTTTCTAACCCAATTTCAAATCACAAGTGTGATAGGTGAAGAACCATGTAAGCCAACCACAAGAAACATCCTTGTTCCGCAGCAATTGGAGCTCAGTGGTCCCGGGTGTTGAGCTTTTCGGGATCATATCAGTTCTCTGCATCATAGAGATCAAGAGAAAAGAAAGTGTGTGCATCAGCAACGTTTCCAAATTCAGCTCTGAAATACTTTCATACTTCCCCCCCGCTCCCACCCTGACAGTGGAAAATGCACACCACTTCCCAACAAGGGCTGAATTTTGGCCTCTTGCTTGCAGTCCAAAACCAGCATGAAGATATGAAACTGCTTGGGTTTTATACGTTCCTTCTGAGACTTGTTTTGCAGTGTGCTGAAACATAACGGCTCTGCTTTTCTGGTTTGGCTGAGCTCCTTGAAGGGCAGCATCCGAAGGGCGTGATAGCAGCAGTGGTGGCTTTCAGTCCCACGTGTGAACTCATTGGGCTGGAGGCCAGCTTCACCTTCATCACTGCATACCTGGAGGACACGTAGGTGATAAGCAAGTCTTTTGACTCTGACCTGCAGGCTGTTCTCATCAACACGGCAAGGGAAATGTGGCCTGGAGATGTCTATGAAGGGGTGGCTGGAAATCTAGGTGAAGAACTATGTTCAGTGGAAAATTATTTGGGGAGCTCCAAAGAGATCTCGTACCATGCAATGTTTACATTAATGATTTTGGTGACAGAGGAGGAGAACACATTTCTCGAATTTGCAGGTGACAGTTTGGGAGGGACTGTAAGTGTGCTGAAGGACAGGATTAGAATTTAAATTGATCATATAGAAATGAGCTGAAAATACAGGATGTATTTCAACAACAACAAGTGCCAGAAACTACATGTAGCAGTAATCAGCTGCAGGCATGAGGAATGGGAATTAATTAGCAAGACAGCAGTTCTGCAGGGAAAAGCTTGCAAGTAGTACCTTGGGTCCAGGCCGAACACAATGCCAGCAATATTGTGGTAGTCAACACAGGCAAATGCCAGCCTGAGATGTGTAACCAGGAGTAGACAGTGATTGACATGTGAAATAATTCTTCCACTCTGGTTCTTCTAGCACTCGTAAATTCTTAGATCAGGGTTTGAGTGTTGTCCTGGGTACTGTAGTTCGGGGTATTGGAGAAAGCAGAGGAGAGCAGAGGGTGTGATCAAAGGCTTCAGAGAAATGGCCTACAAAAAAAAACTATGACTCATCTCTGCTAATTTAGTCTGAAAAGGGGAAGACTGAAGGAGGAGCATAATGGCATGAGTACATAAAGACAGCTAAAAGGAGGAAAAGGGTGCTCTGTTCTCCATTTGCATGCTGGATAAGATAAACTCAGGCAAGTAATGTGCACCTGGAGTAATCTTTGCTTTCTGATGATGGAGAAAATGAAGACCTGGACTAGATTACTTGGAGGGTTGTGGAGATCTTTAAGAATAGGTTTGATAAACCAGTACCAGGAAGAAGAGGGATGCAGTCACCCTGCCTTGGGCAAGGGATGAGCTGGGTGACCTTCCAGCCAGCCCATCCTGCCATGCAGTGATGCTCTGCGATTCACAGCCCACAGCCAACAGCCTGGAGGGGCTGTTACAGAGCACAGCCCCGCTCCAGCACCGGCCCAGCCCTACAAGGGCTGATAGAGATTTACTTGGCAGGCGAATATGTGCCATCAGGCAGGTTGTGGCTTCTCGGAGCTGCTAGGAAATGGATGGGAGTCAGCCTAAAATGCCAGTAACGTAACAAAGAGGCTGACCGTAGAATTCAAATGACTGTCTGTAGGGTGAGGTGCCAGATCCAGATGTTGGGTAAAGCTTTGTGCTGTCTCTTTCAGTCTGCCTTATCTTCATCTTCTTTCAGTTTGCTCTCTCTGCTTCTTTTATCCCTTTGGAGAAATTCATTTTGAATGTTTTTGTGAACAAATAAAGATCAGTGGCTTGTGGTTTTCATAACGCATCGCTTTTGTGGTATGTCTTTGTCTGCACATCACGAATTCCAGTAGATAAGAGAACTTAATAAATGTTCAATGTAAAAAAAAGTACCACAGAAAGGAGCTAATTAGCTGGATTGATATAAGTTGTTCTGTGACCCATGAAGATATGTTAGTCATAATGCTGCTCTTGATAAACGCCATGCAAACTCATTCAGACATGCTGTCAGGCCAGGAAAGGAGAATGTGAAAAGCAAGGACAGGCACTGACATAATACTGAAAAAGAAGTCAGAAGAGAGATTTTTGTCTTAAAGCTATCCCACAATGTCTAACTCGGTTCTCCCGAAAGCTGCTGATGGCACCATAGCCCAAGTGGGTAAATAGCCTCCCAGAGTTATGAAACTGGAGTGGTGTGATTTGTTCTGCTGAGGGTGGAGTAAGAATGAGGGCAAGGCTTGAGGTGTGGTTTTTAAATAGTGCACTTAAGGTCACGGACCGACTGGCTCCAGTCAGATTATTGCCCTTATGTCTGCAGACAAGCCTCTTAATAGTATACCCCGCCTTCAGAAACTTCACAGAAGAAAAACATCCCTCTCCAGGATGATGTGTAAGATTCAGCTACCCTCCTCACCAGTGAAGACTCAGCATTTTGGTCTCGGAATATAATTCTTTATGAGATCACAGAAATGAGAACTTTTCCATAATTGAAAGGTGAAGAGAGGAAATGTGCTTTTAGAAGAAAGAAGAGAGATGTGCAAAGGTTCCCTTAAGCACATCTGTGTGAGTGTGCCTTCCTGTTTGTATATTCCCCTTCATTTAGCAACCAGCAAAATCAGGCTATGCACAACATTTCCATACTGGAATTCTCCTTTTAAGGCCAGGCAGGCTGCCCTTCTGTAGCTCCTTCTTTCCTCCTCCTGTGAAGTCAGGCTTCGAGGCAGAGCAGGGAGCAGCGACAGCTACACTCCCTTGGAAGGCTTCTGGTGGGTGGCCTCTCCATGGCATCCCCTGCCAAGTTCAAACCTGCTCCTGTCATCAGCCTCTCCTGGGAAGCTGAAATGCCTTGAAGAAGCAACAGTGTCCCAGATTTGAAAGTGAGCAAAATAAGCCACCATCTTCTCCCTTTGTTATCTCAAGCAGAGATGGTGTCAAGGCAATGAGAACCCTGCAATGGGAGCCCCGTCCGTGCTCGTGTCCCTCTTCTCAGCAGCATATCTCTGGCTGCAGCAGAGTTGGGCTGAGTTTCTCCTCTACAGTTTGACAGATCTTGTAAGTGTAGTGGGCTGATTGCAACCACAAGACTCCTTCAAACTTCTTTACTACCAAATTATATGCCCCACACCTCATTTCTGTGAAAAACGGTATTTTACTGCGCCTTTTAACGTAACTTGAGTAAGTTGCTGATGATTTAAAATTGTAATGGATTAGAGGTCCTGCTTCTGTTGTTGGAGTGACAGATGGAGTAACATCATGTGCCAATAATAAATGTAGTTTCTGAATGTCGTTTGCTTTAAAACATTTGTTTGAACAGGCATATACAAGTACTCCTGCAAAAATCTCTTTTAAACTTTTCATAGAATGAATTCTCCCGGACTAGATCTTCCTCTGTTTATTTCAGCAAAAGGTGACAACTGTTGAGGAGAAGATTTTGAGCAGATTGAGAGAGCTGGAATGAAATCCTCAAACTTTTTTGTGTGATATCTACTAGAGTTTTATCTCCCATAAAGGTTTGATTTTTCAGTCTGTCTTGGATCCACTGTCTCTAGAAAACATAGAGGGTTAAAAACAAAGTGGTCTTATCAGGACCTTATCATCACCTCAAGTTTGGGATTCAGAGCTGCTAGAGACACAGAGTTGATGTTTGGAACAAATTTAGGAATGATTCTAGGCTGAGATTTTTAAAAGGTTTGTACGGCTCCGGGCAATGGACTCATTTTTTTCAGCAAAACACGCCTCAGGCTGCTTGGCAAATCCGGGCTGTAAGAGCAAGTGCAGTAACCTGCAGATGGCTGTAAACCGTGTCTTGGCCATGCCACATGTTTTATTTCCATTTGAATTTCCTCTGTCTCTGTATTCCTATAATTTCACCCTGTCTTTTTAGTACATGCAAAAAAAAACCCCAAACAAACCCAAAACTAAAACACAGTGTTGCTCCAAGGAAAGCAGTTATTAGACTGTGACTGATTTAAAGGGAAGTAGATTCCAGAGAGTAGGGTTTTATTTTCAATTTAATTTGATATTCACATTCACCAGCACACAAAGTTTCCCCCAAAACATACCTTCAGAGGAAACACTAGTCAGCGTTTCCCTCATTCGGGGAAGAGCTTAGCTTAATGCGCAGAGCAGTTTTCCACTCACCGCTGGTTCTGGATAGCATCATGTTTGAGAAGGCACCTCATACCATTTGCTTGTCCTTTAAAGAGTGTTATTCAAATGAAAGTGAAGTCCAAAGAACACTTAATTAATAACAATAATTGACTAATGAATACAAATGAATAATGAATGATGCAATAAATGGTTTTAATTAGAGTCACAGTTAAATACAATGTCAGCACCTTTCTGTGGAACATGAGCAACCCACAAGAGTTTTGAAATCCCAGACTCCAGGCCAAGATTTTCACGCTGCTTCGTTCAGACTGGGAGGACCCAAGCTCAAGATGAAGCAGTGCAGAGCACTCTTTTGCAGAACAAGTGTGCTCCGGGCTTTCTAAATCAGGTGCCAGTATGGTATCCTGAATTTTGCATTCCAGAATGGAGGGTCACCAGTTCACCTTTGGGAATCCCAGCCATATGCTGAAGCAGGTGCCCAGCTTTCTGGACTGTGAGTGTGGGTTGTTGTTTTTTTTTTTAAACAGACATAGAAATGTTAAGAGTCTGCTTTATGTTTGTAAGACACATCCATCCCATCTTAAGCAGCTGCAGAGTTGCAAAGAATGAGTGCTTGTGTTTGGTAGGTTAAAAACTCTGCCTGTGGTTAATTCATGCCTCAGAGCTCAAAGCTCTAAAAGTGCTGGGTGGATCGTTGTGGTTTTGCAAAATTAAGGTGTTTCATTCCCCATAGTTTCTCCTTCTTTGTGTGTCATCATTTTCAAAGCATTTATGGCAGGCTTAAATTTAGAGTCCTTGTGGCTTTGTTGGGGCACCACCTTTACCCTCTGTGGTCACAATTTTGTGCTTCCTGTCTTGCAAAGATGGTGCCAAGATGGGTGGGGAGCTTCTCAGTGAAGTAACCAAGGATGGGCAAAATAGCATCACGTATCATTTATTTTGCAATTTCAAGGCAAGTAGACAGGCAAGTAGCATGCTTAGGTAGCTAACTTCATTCAGAAAGAACAGGCCAGAGTTAAGTGAAGATGTGTATTTTGTGGTCCTGGTGCTAATTTCGTGGCAGGGGAGAGCAGTCAGGGATGTACGGGTGTGTAAGTACAGCGAGACCTATAGATGTATGTATAACAAACCAATTATTTCCTTGGAACTTTAATTGCACTCACTGACATGTAATCATATTTACAGGCCACCAACATTTTCCAACCCTGGTATCTAAATTAGCTTTCTAATTTTATATCGAGGTTGCTAAATGAAGGAGGCCTGAGCTTTAAAAAATCATTAGGAACTGCTGGCTGGTCAGCCTATCAGGAAAGCAAATCATGTTGACAAGCAAACAACTATGAGTATTTAATTTACAAATCTGGATTTTAAATTCTGTGCTTTTTCTGCTGTGCTGGCTTGCCTTGTAGACAGACGATCTGTTAGTGCACATAAAACATTTCTATGTAGTTCTAGCCCTGAAAACATGTTCCCTAGTAAAGGATTAGGGAGAGAACTGTTCTCTGAAGCAGCAAACAGCTTTTGGAGTGTAATGATCACGCGGGTTTTTTTCACGGTAGGGAACAGCTTCTGCTTAAACCACAAAATACTCTTTTTTTAGTGGTTCTGCGCTCGCTCAAGTGTTGTGTTGCACAGAGTGAACGTTTGAACGGTATCTGTAAGAAGATTTGTTTCTTTGATTTTCTTTGGATATCATCTCTTCTTGTATTTCCAACAGTAGAAATGGCAGGGATCTCCAGCATGATCAGCATGTGTTTACTCTGGAGGCCTGTCACGGCCTCTTCAAGGCCAGGATGGGCACTGTGAAGCTCTTTTACAGAGAAGAGGGAATTTGTAGTTCTGCTCTGAACAGATCTCCTTCAATATCCATTTGTGTTTGGAGTTTATAAAATTTTTAAAACAGACAAAGAAAAAATGTGATTGACAATGGCCTGTGTTCTAAAATGGTCCCTTATATTGTTTGAAGTCCAATGTTTTTTCAGTTGTGCAGGATAGGAGAGTCCCACCTCCACTGTAAAGGAATAAGTGTGACATGTTTGTGCGGCACTCTGAGAGTTGAAAGGATGAAAAGTGATTTGTCTTATTGCTGGCTTTTGTATGGCAAAGCTCTGTCTGCATTAGTCATGCAAAACTATGGGAGGAAGGGGTTTTTTTCACATTAAGATTTTGTCCTCAGTAGAAATTAATTAAATGAAAAACAGAAGAAAGATACATTGTATTGTCTTTCCAGATACAATTACTTTGTTGACTTGAATTCAATTCAGGAACGTGCATTATTAATAAAAACGTACGGTGAATATGAAGCAGATGTCCTAATCTGATACAACCATAACCTGGAAAAAGAGGTTGCACTGAAGTGATTTAGTGGTAAACGAGGTAAGAAGTAGAATAAAATATATAGCAGATAAGAGGCAAGCCCAGTGGCGCAGGCTTCGAGATCTGTACTGTTACCCAAATATAAAATCCTGCTCTGATGATTGGTAAGATCATATTATTCTCCCCTCTGGATCTCTCTGTTGGCGTGCTCTTGCGTTCTGTAGCAAGTCCCTTTTTACTGGACTCTTTGGCCATTGCTAAAGTCCTCTTCAGACTCAGAGGTGAAAAAAAACCAACACGTAAACCTGTTAGCATTGACTTTTGGGTTGAGAGGCAGATAATTTGTAATAGAAACTACTTCTGGATAAAGCTTATTTCTTTTGAGAGCTCCACAGATAGCAGACCATATAATAAAGGTACTATGAACACCTATTATCAAAATGGCAAAGGAAGCTCAAAATATGTGCAAAGAAATAAAAGACTGCAGTATCAAGCTTTTAAAATTGATCAGGTATTTCGGGCACATGAGTTATTAGCAGTCCTGCTCAAGACTTCCTATAGGCAACTAATTTTTAGCACCTGCCAATCATCCCATACCCACCCACTGAAAATGACCAAACACAATACAGACTTTATTTGAAATCAAACACGCAGAAGTCTAAGTTACTTTGGAAGCTGTGGCCATAATTTCCAGAATGTTATGCGTTGCCGTATTTGTTTCTCCTCTTTGCCTGCCTGCTTATACTGCAAGACCTTTGAAGAAAATAGCATGTTTTCGTTTGTGCTTTATACAATATCTTCCACACTTCTAGCTAATAAACAGGCACGCACACAAAAAAATAAATTCCATTTAAAACATGAAGAATATTTGAGTCTCTAAATATCTTTTTAATGGGGTAGTAGTTATGGAAGGGTCTGTTTTACAATTCATGTGGGTCAGATGCAAAAGAAGAAAACAAATGCCATATTTGGGTTCATTTTGTGGCTTTGATCCATGCTCCTTTCATCAAACCTCCTTCCCTCCCCAGCCATCTCTTGCACGAGAAAAGAGACAGGGCAACCTGGAGGATTATAGAACAACAAAACCTGAAGGGGGTTTGGGAGACAGTGCAAAGAATAAACAGACTTGAATGTCAGGTTCTGCCAAGAAAGCACCTGGAACAAATGTATTTTTCAATTATTGTGTGCTAAGTGGGCTCGCCCGAAGAATTGCGTGGAATTTAGTAGTGGCATTTCCTGAGGAACAGGTTTGAAATGAGCTTAATCCCAACCAAGTGATACATTGCTCATTTTGAAAAGGCAGATAATTACTGGACATTTCCGTGGGCATTTGAAGGGGTGGAGTTTTGGAGAGGCTTGAGGTTGGGGGTTTTTTTCAGTTTCGAAAAGAACGAGCGAAAGCTTGTGAACCAGATGTTTCTTCTCAGATTACAGCAGCCTGCTTGGTCTACATGTACCAAACGGGACTATGCCTGGTGCAGTACCAGGTGCTCTATCTAACATACAGCATTAGTGTTACCGTTGTTTGTACAGTAGTCCTCTAGCTGAGTCTCAGGCATGCCGCAGGCTTACGCTACCACGCTTCGTATCTACAGAAGTGACTATGAGAGGACTCTGAAACAAAGTGCCCTCTGTGTTGGAGAAAACACTGCTATGAGCTGCATCAGCAGGAGACACTTAGGCTATGGTATCACGATGTGGTCCAGCACCCGAAACTTTTGCTGGCTTGGATCACAGCTGCTATGTAGAATTCTCCATGAAGTACCACAACAAATGGCTTAAGGTAAAGAAACTGCACGGGTCAGCAAATGTGGAGTGACTGTACTGTGACTCGACATACACATTTCAGAGCTGTCTAGCGTTTAAAAGTTACAGTCTGAAAGTAGGAAAAACACCAACAAGGGAGTCAAAAAATCCAACAGAGCATCTACAAGCAAGCCAGACTGGTTTTCTTTATTCTTTACACCCTCATCATCACACCTACAAAACATCTTTGAAGAGAAAGGCATTCTAGATGCTCACATGCTAACATTCATATACAGAACTATCATTCCAAGGGTTTAAAACCCATAAATTAGACTGCATTTCTATATGATCTCTGCTTATCTTTTAAGCCACGGGCAGACTTTCAAAAGTTACCCAACAGCTAGCATCTCCTGCTTGTTTTCAGCTTTTACTCAAGTGCTTACACTGGAGTTCCACTGTCTTGAAAAACGCAGTCAATAACATGGGTGCTTAATGGTGATCTTGAAAGTGCAGCTGGTGCTGCTTCAGAAAGTCTGTGTCCAGTGCTGTGACAATAGGTAGCTTTTAAAATCAGAAGCAGACTTTTCCCAGGCCAGACATTTTTATGGACACTTGTTTTATCTTGTCCATGCTTGTTCGCATGGTACGCTATTTATGAAGCATAAGATAAGATCAACCCTATAAACATAAATTTCATTTGTGGGAGTGGTTTATTTTCCATGGATACACTCACATACGCAATCTGGCTAAAGAAAGCAAGTTGTACACAACTAATCAGTGTTAAAGCAACAGCTTTATTCCACAATTTGAGAAGAAAACAGCTGACTCATCATCAGCTTTGAGGGGTAAAAAGACCTCCAAATTTTTTCTGCAATATAACTAATATCCATCTTTCTTCTTTCCCCTTGCTCATCCTCCATCTCCAGGTTAGAAGGTATTGTCCAGACTTTTAAATCTCTGTGTTCTCCGATTTTGAGGGACACAAGGGATTCTTTTAATTACAGCATATCCTTAAGGGGACAAGAATTGTTCAGACTTTGTTAGTACAGACCAGACTTTATTAATACGGATTGCAACTGGCCAGTTACTGGGCAGAAGAAATGGACAAAATAGAAATAGTTGGGCTCTTGCTGCCTCTGAATAAAAGACAGATGCTTAAATATGGAATTAGGAGTCTACTTGTAGGAACTTACTTTTAGGGGGGAAAAATGTGTCTAAATTTTTTGTGGGTGTTTATCTCCTTGAGGAAGTTAGAAGTCAATATAAGTGACTTTTACTCTTATGAATTCCTTCTTCAAGTTTCCCATTAAGGCGTTGATATTATTGTTTGTCTGAAGTTCATATTCATCCAAACAGCCTAATTTTTCCTAGGAAGGAAAGGGAGTTTATCTCTGAATGACTAGGAGAGAGAGATGGTTTTTACTGTTTTCTTTGGGATACATTAGCTTAAGTATGCTCCAGAGGAACATGAGAATGGTAGTTCTAGATCAGACCAAAGGTCCAGCTAGGCCACTACCCTGTCTCCAACAGGGCCCAGTAGCAGATGCCTGGAGAAGAGTGTCAGTGCACAGCAAATGTGTACTGCTATTCCCCACAGTATTTTTGCAGCCTTCAGCAACCTGTCTCAGCGAATTTCCAAGAAAGACGTGCTATCGAGTCTCCTTCTCTGGAGATATTCGAGACCCGCCTGGACAAGGTCCTGTGCAGCCTGCTGTAGGTGACCCTGCTTCAGCAGGGGGGTTGGACTAGATGACCCACAGAGGTCCCTTCCAACCTTGAACCTTCTGTGATTCTGTGATCTTCATATTGAATGCCAAGCTCTTTCTGGACCTCTCTTCCATGTATTTATCCAGTCATCTTCTGAAGCGCTGCTATATTTTGGCATCAAGGGTGACTTGCAGCAGTGAGTCCCACAGTCTAACTGTGTGCCACCTGGAGTGCTCTTCCCATGCTGCAAATCAGTTGTTTCATTTTATGCTCCCTTGCTCTTGCATGGTGTCAGGCAGTGGACAATCCTTCTCAAAGGCAGCAGACTGAAGGGGTACCAATCACAGACCTGTCAGTTCTTGCCCAACACTTCAACCACTCAATTCCCACCCATACTGCTAACCAAAGAACTTGTAATGATTAAGTTCCTACATGGATCTGGGTATTAACCTTTCTACGCTTTTTCTTAATGCAAGCGTAAATATCCCGGGCAGAAATCCTTGCCATTCTTCTGTGTTGACAGGATTTTACTGAGCTGTTCTCTCCTGCAGTGCTACAATATTCAGCCTCATTGATGCACAGGATTTATTTGTGCACATATTACTTTATATCATATGAAGACAGACGTCATGTCAGCCCTGCTTCAGGACTGCTGATGCTTTTATTAACCCAGACGATCCATTAAAGCACCAAATTTTTCTAAGAACTCGCATGCAGGAGTTCCCATGCAGGCTGTTGTAGTAATGAAGGGCCAGATTTTCATAAAGACACACTTCACACAGCCGTATGAAGTAGCCAGAGTGTCAGAGGTTGTCTCTACTCAGCTCTTTCCAGCACTCCGTCTCCATGTGAAGAGAAGACCTGGGACATACAGCACACTTCTGGAAACCCAGCTGCTTTCAGTTCCTTGGTGGAAGTTCAGCTCTTTGACAGTTTGCCCATGGTTTTAACTGCTGAGCAGGTTTGGAAAAATGGAAGTTAAGATGCTTTTTTAGTATTTTGAACACTTGAAGTTCTTACCAAAATAACGAGAGCTAAATATCCCTAAAAATCCACTTATACATTTAAATTCCTAAAATGGAAAATAAATAACATGACTTTAAGCAGTACATGTTCTGCAAGAACTACATACTCAAATCTTACAAGGATAATCTCTGCCTCTAAAGTTTTTTCCTATCTTGTTGTGGTTCACCACACAGTTGTGTGAACACGAGAAAGAATGTGAGACCAAGTGGGACTCAGTTCACCATGACATGGAAACTGCATCATTAATGAGTCTGTGTGTTTGTCCCACTTTGAATTCCTCTCTTTTAAGCAGGAGTGAATAGAACAGTACAAGGTTTTCCGGAAAAAGTTTCCTCTGCCCTCTAAAGCGATACTAACACTTTCCTATATTGAGTGGAAATAGTTATCATGGGAATACAGCCGTCTTTTTCATAGTTGCCTCACACCGTGGCTCCCTGTCATGCTGTATTGACCGGCATTTTCAACCTTTCCTGAGCTATTTCCAACTGGAGAGTTCCCAGCTTTTTCCAGAAAGTGTTATCATTAGTTCATAAGTACATGACCTACTACACTTCTTTTATTCTAATAGTTAGTTCAGTTCTTCATGTATGACAGTTTGATCCTTTGCTGTACTGGCAGTATCCCAAATTCTCATCAAAAAGTTTGATGAATGCGTTCCTGTGCATTCCTATCATTGTGCCAAGACCATTCATGAAAATAGTTGAAGAGATCAGTCCAAAAGCTAATCCTTTCACTAGAGCACAGGAATGTTTTTGCTTCCACCTCCGACGTGGTAATCCCTGTTGTGCATTTGTGACAAAGATGCATCTTTCTCTTCACCCCAGCCCTGACGCAACCTCCTCACATAACTCTTGAAGTTGGCTGCAGCTTTCAGTACTTATGGGCCTGGCTGACAACTTCCGCTGTTTCCATGGCCCCACCAGAGAGAAACCCAAATTGACACAGGCCCCACAGGACAGATCAGCAATCAGAATGACGTTGCAGCTAGGCCAGATAATTTTCCTCCCATAGATTTATGTTTGCTGGTCATCTGGTAAAGATGCAGAGTTCTCAGGTGAGAAACTGTCTTAGCAAGGTCTTTGTCCATCAGAGAACAACTGTTCATGGACCTTGAAAAGCCCCACAGAACAAGTGTCATCGTGTGCATGCCTCTCTGCATGTGTTTGTCTAACTCTTATCTGCTTCTCCTCCTCCTCCCCGCTCTCTCCTTAAGTAACTCATCTTTCAGTTGACTCCTTTTACCCATACTCTAGGAATACCCTGTTGAAAGTTAGTATCAAATGGGTGGTGTCTTCATTGTCTCTGAAGAAAAGTGTTTTCTGTCAGGTAATGTACTATTCAGTCCTGAAGGTCCTTCCGACTCTGAGTAAAACAAGGAGATTCAAATATCTCAAGACTTCTTGTCTCTCAGCCCAAGACAAGACTTCAACACATTCCTGTATCAAATACACCATGCTGAAAGGCAGAGACACGGCAAGCATGCAAATTTAGAAAATACTTCCATGTTGTTTATGCTGTCCAAATCTGTGCTCCATTTCCCCTCCTGCCTTTGTCACTGCAGCCAATGCTATTGTGCTTACTGAATAATCTGGCAAAGTTTTTGTTCTGCTTTGTCATATCCCCACTTTATTTTTAAGCACAGAA
>Ga0181612_144802_pt1 | contig 16843 bp, 5 predicted proteins | sample HoacroProtozoa21_FD_119630 | JGI IMG/M metagenome (GOLD analysis project Ga0181612, IMG submission 119630) | Hoatzin crop microbial communities from Cojedes, Venezuel. Combined Assembly of Gp0051906, Gp0051904, Gp0051908
AAAGAAAATGTTCAGGTGCCAATCTGACCTTTTCTTTAAGAAATAAAGATTTTTTTTTTTATCTAGCTATGTGTATTATTAATACTATCGGAAAGAATACTCTGTTTAGAATAAAAAATCCACCCTGCCCATCTGAAATGGAATGACTGATTTTTAAGCCAGCACTGAAAATAATTGTATATGTCTGAATGTCAGGACTGTTCAATTTAGCAGCCATTATATTAGGTACTGGATAAGGATTGAATCAAAACTTTAGAAATCTGCTGTCACATTTTAAACAGATTTGACACAATGGCAGAAATATGAAAATATTAAGGTTGTACAAGCAGGAAACAAAAGTGCTACAAAGCAAGAAACCACAAACCCCAAAAAGCAATAAACAAATAAACAAAAAGCCAATGCCCCAAAACACCCAAAGCAGTAGACACGGGAGAGTCCCAACAGACAAGAGCTGCAAGAATTCAGTCTTTCGTGGTTTTATTGTTCACGCAAGCACTGATTTTTGAAGGTCTCCATCAGTAGGTATTTGTCAAAAGTCAGCAGAAGAAAGCCTTTTTTTCTGCTTAGTTTGGAGTCTGAAATACAATAGACTGAGATAATCAAAGGCACCAAAAATGACAAAAAAAGAGATTCATGGTGAAAGTTCTTGTGTTCCTCTTACAGCTAGAGTGGTAGTGAATCTATCATGGAATATAATCCAACGAAAGCTGTGCTGGACCAGTTCATTCTGGCAGCTACGTCTGGAACGATTCCAGAGCAGCTCATCTTTTATTCAAAGAAAATTTGAAAAGGGATTTGACTTGGCAGAGTGTCTCATCTATAGAACAATGAAAGCAAAAAAGTAAATAAAAATAAATGCAACAATAAAGGCATGTCAAAACACTAAGCCACACTAAAAAAAAACCCGCATAAAATTGACAAACAGAAAAGAAGATGAAATAATAGAAAAAATAATGGAAAAAAATAGTAGAATAGGTGAAATAAAAGCAAGTAGGAAATTGCATGTCAGAAAAAGAAGTGCAATAGAAAGGGGAAACAGAAGAAACCATGTGGAGAGAGCAAATAAAGCAGAACAATATTGAAAATCAATTTAAAGGTGAAAAATATATGATTTGTTGGGGATTAGTTTCCTTGAAAAAATTTGAATAACACTGAATAACATTGAATTATCTGTTGTTTGAGGTCTAAACTGAAATAGTTTTGTTTTATTCAGTAATGTATGGACTATTTTTCCCTAGACAGTAAGAAAAAATGCAAAGATAATTCTGTCACTTAATAACCAATTACAATTAAAACTGCAGTGGTTAAAATATCCAATGAAGACTTGACGGATTTTCACAAAGTTTATGCCTTTGAAATCATGGAAATTAAACATTAAATACAGAGATACATATTATTTTTATGCTTTTATCATAATGCAAACCATTAGTCTCTTCAGGTTGGATATTAACATATTGTAAATGAGGTGAAAATTAATGAATGAACTAACAAATGAGTAAAATATGAAGATCCACTTGAGCATCATAGAAGTGAAATCCTGTTGTCCGAATTCCAGACTTTTAACCTCTGTCTTTTGCAACGTAATTGCTCTCTGTGATCCCTCTCTTTCACTAAAATTAGACATTGCTACCTACTGCAGTAAATGCAGCTTAACGTGGACTGGGAACGCTTTTCTTTGGGTGCCAGGAGAAATCGTGGCCGTGGGAGCATAAAACCAGGCACAGGTCATTTAGCTTGGGCCTAGGTGGGGTTTGCAGCTTACTCTGAGCTCCCAATATCCTGGCCAGGCTCTGGGTCAGTGGGATACAGTACAGGGCCACTGACCTGGCACTGTCTGCTCCAGCACTGAACTCGGAGCTGGCTGCTTGGAGCAAATTTGGGAAATTGTGGCTACTGTGAAGCGGAGAAGTAAGTCTGTTATCGTGGGTTTTCAGTGCTTTGCTATTCTAACCTAAGGATTCTGAAATAGTGTGTTTCAATTGACTAAAGTAGCGTGTTCCCATGCCAACTCATTTGGAAAAGGCTGTTCGTTGTCTCTGCAAACACCTGCTCTTGTGTGGCTCCAATAGGGATAAACTCTTTATCAGAAGTCTGAGCTCATTTGGACTCGCAGGGAAAGCCTCAGTGAAAAGGAAGGTTGCCCAAACCTCGGAAACTCGTCCTGGAATAGTAGAAGTGTAGGATCAGAAACCTCTTGCTTAGGGCTTGGAACTAAAGCATGTTTTGATAAAAATCGTCAGCAACAAGTTGTGAAAAACTTTCAGACTGGGTCTAAGGAAGTTGCCTGCCCTGGGCAGCTAACTTGAGAGAAGAGAAATAAGGAGTTTTAAGGGGGACTGAAGTTACTGTATTTAAAAGCCAGAACATGAGAAGAGAGAGAAATGAATTATGCTTTTTGGTATTAGTTCTTACGTACTTCACTGCACATCTTTTCACAGTTAAAGGGTATGTTACATCCCATGCTTTAGTTACCTTTTTGTAAATCACTTTGTAAATTACGCTGCTGGTATCTGTAGTTAGGGATTTGAACATTCTTGATATTTCAAGCAATTCTATAACTTCGGTAGGTCACCGTGTAACTGAGCTGAGAATGTAAATACAGCTGAATCTGCCTTTACATAGATGTTAGAAATACTTGTGCAGTTGTGCAGATGCTCCTGCCTCTTAAATTTGGCCTATACCCGTCCCACCAAAATCTGTAGGAATGGTGCATGTGCGTATGAGAGATGGTAGATCTGTGAAGACAGGTTTTCTGCCTGTGAGCTGTGGCTGGAAGTCCACTTGATAATGCACTGAGTTTCCTTTTGAGGACCAGCAAGGAATGAACCTGCTCACACCCCCGAGTGCTGCACACGATTTCTGACAGTCACATGAGACGCAAGGAGCGTTTCGTATTCTGCTGCTTACAGAATCACTTGCATTTTCACTGGCAGAGAGTAAGACGGTTTCAGTTTTATAACAGGTTAAAGCTTTATTGTCGTAATCCAAATTAAATTGTTTTGCTGCTCTTGAAGATATATTATGGTTTGACAGTATTCTCTCCTAACTTTGGTTGCTGTCCTCATGGTGAAGTTTAAATTGGGATTACCTTTCAGCTCTAGCTGAAGCTGCAGCTTCCCACTATTCTGGATCAAACACTTGCCACGGGCAATGAAAACAATGCTGCGGTTTCCTCGCGGTGGAAGAGAAGCCGTTGTCTGATGAGCTCATGACTTCAGCGTGAGTTCCCTTCACACCCAGAGCCATTCGTGTCTGTGCTGTGCTGCAGCGTAGTGCTCCCTCAGTTATACTAACACAGCTGTTTATGGAGTCATGTTGTGACTTGGATCAGCAAACTCATCTGGGTTAAAACAAAACAAATAAAACCCCTGCAAAATAGGTAAAAGGGGACCACTTACAACTCGTGTTGCTTCTGAAATCCCTCTGTTTTCAGCCTTGCTTTGAACTCTAGTGTCTTTCATGTTTATCTTGGGCTTACGAGTTCCTTGAGCTCTGGGATGACATCCATCGTCATTATTTCTGACAGCAGATTGTGAAAATCTTAGGACCTTTGCAAGATTCCTAATCTTTTGTGTCTTCACCTGGTGGCCCGTGTCTGCATTCCTGTGCTTTCTTTAGCAGCTACATAGTGCAGCTTCTCTCCCCCACATAAACATCTCGCTGTTGTTTTTTAAATCTCACTACTGCTAAAGTGATGTTTCTACCATTAAGAACAGTGATTTAGTCATATGATCAATAGCTATTTTTGTGGAGAAGATGGTATTGAAAGCATTTAATATATGGACTTAATTACATTTCTAACCACTAAACAGTATGTGGAAAAAGTAATGGCTATATACAGAAAAAGAAAAAATGCACCGGTTTTGAAGTCATGTTTCAGTTTCTTAGTGCTGTAGTAGAGCATTTTGTGAATCTCAGGTAGCTGTCTTCAGAAAACCCAGGATTCTTCTGTGGCTTATGTTGGCATCTGCTCTTTTGAATCTGCTAGCTTTTTTCTCAAGTACAGGCAATGTTTCTGCTTATAAGCATGGCTTGGAACGTAAGACTCAAATATCACACCTATAGCTATATTGCATTTAAAAATTATAATGAGTTAGAGTTTGGAGGAATCTATAAGACTCATTCACAGTTCTGCTGTCTTGCTAGAGAGTCTCTTTTTTTCATACTAAGCCCATTTTTTGAATACTGGCAGCCATAAATAACTCTCATCCAAAGGCAGTCACTAAGGTATAAGTCTTAAACTTTTGGGCAGAAATATATGAAGGATTTATGAAGTCAGATAGAGAAGCATAAGTATATGAGACTTGCAGTCTGTCAAATCACCTGAGATTTGTAGGATGGGCTCTACTGAATTAAAGTGAAATTCAAAAAGCTGCTGAAACTATGTTCTGGTCTCTTTGATCCCTTCCCACTATTCAGATTAGACTAATGGTTTGTCTAAGTTCTGCTGAATGTTCAATATAAGCATTTACAGGCTGCGCAGACAATGTGAACAATAAACAACTTCATTAATAATTACATAAAATTTATTCCCATGTAAGCAGATTCTTCCCCGTCCACACTCATTCCGGTTATTGGAAACAATGCAGCGTTCAATTTGCTAAACAAAAACAGCTACTTATTGTGGCGGGAACAAGATGCAGATTGCATTAGGATGGCATTTCATCTGATCTGTTAGAGCTTCTGGGATTATGCTTTCCTTCTCCCATTTCAAAAGGAATTCATTATGCTGTGATGTACAGTAGGAGTACAGCTCCCTTTATAAAATTATTAAGCCGCTTTACAATTAAAATTGCCATCTTTTGTCCTAATGCTGTTGCTTAGAAATGAGAAGAAAAACTGAATGCTAAGTAGAATTGTTGTACAGTACGTGCTTATTCTCCAGGAGTATATTTTCCATTTTCTTACGAAGTACTGGCCTTGTTCTAGTGTGTATTATTAATCACATATTTTATTTATCTTGGAGTAGTAGAAGCCCCCAGTTGGGACTGGGAGTCCTACTGTGTGATTGTTGCACACACCTGTAATAAAGAATAAAAGAGCTCCTGCTTCAATCTGTACGGAAGGTTACTACCAGCACGTTTAGAGGCCTCCTTTCTGCAGGCCTCGTGGGGCAGCAGCTTCATTCAGACTTTGCTAGCAACATTCTTTCACTGTCACAGAGCCCAGTGGAGCAATTGCTGCACCCAGTTAAACCATGATTGCTAAATGGCAATGGATTTTGCTGAAAAAATTGGGAGATTTTTGTTGTTTTGTGGCAATTTGTTTGGCACTGCAGCCTGCTTCATAGGTGGTGTTAGTCTTGTATTGGTTCCTGATGGCATCATAACCCAGTACACATTGATTAAGATAGTTATAAGCAGCTGATGGTAGTTAGCTCGCGTTTCGTTCATCTAACCCAAAAGGAACACTGCTGTACATCCGGATGCCTGCGATGTGTAAGAAAGCTTTCTGAGGCTGAGTCCGGGTGAATCTGAGATGATACTGGCAGTTGCAAAGCATCAGCAGGGTTAAATTGGTACTTTTTTTTCTTCAGGGTAGAGCAATAGTAGTGAAAATATCAGGTAACTGATGTAACCTCTGAATAAATAATGAAAAAATTGGGGACTGGTAATTATCTAAAAAGTTTCCAGTCTGAAAACCTCTGGATTACTTGAGAGACTGTGTATCAAGGTTTAGTAAGTGGAGTGTAGAGGAAAAGGAATATAGATCACATGGTCAGAATGGGGAGGTATATCCTAGAAACTTCTGGTTTTAAAATGGACTTCAGAGAATCACTGTCAATACTAATTAAACATAATGTGATAGCGCGATGGATTAATGTCATAAGGAACATCAAGAAAGAGCAAGGTATGCCAAGGGAAAAGCTGAAGGCTGGCCTCAGTTCAGTTACTCATTCCTGTCTTCTGTTCAATGTTTCATTGTGGCTGTTGGCAAGAGAGAGAGTAACAATACCTAGGATGCATTGCAGAGAAAAATTGCATATGCTAGATTCTTTATCTTGTACACTCTATATGATTAAGACATGCCACACACTGGTGATAGGCAACAGATGTTACATTTTAATTCAGCGTTAATTAAGCAATGACATTGAAGTAATTAAATCTACACTATATTCTGATGACCCTTTGTGGAAAAAAAAAAACCAAACCAAAACAAAAGCCCCAGAGCTCAAAGACGTGAAAGCTTCAAAGCCAGTAACGTCTGAAGTTAACCAGCTATTTCAGTCAGGGGTTATGCTTTGGTTTCATAGCACGAGTGTATAGTAATAGCAATAAATACATGCAGTCTTTATTAGTAATGTGGCGTACTGATGTAAAGAGTAAATACATCATCAGGTTGGAAATGTGCTTCATTAATCTTAAACTTAGAAGAGGAAGGATAAAATCTGTCACACATCCTTAAGATTAATTTTAACTGCCTGTGAATATTAGTGACTGCTACACTTGAGCACAGAAGTCCTCACTGCAGGAAACAGAAACAGCAAGGACAATACCTATATAATTTTTATATATGTTTTGTCAACGTATCTGACCTGTAATCAGACGAAGACCATTTCTAGGAACAAAAGTGCCATTAGGTTCTAGCCTCATTAATCCTCAGCCTGTCTAATGAGATATCTAACATGGGTTTGAACTCATTTTTTATGATACAGATTTGTATTCCCTCAGAGCTAGACTGAATTCAGTCTACTCGCTTTCCCGGGTAAGTGATTTGCTGCTAGATGGCAGTGATTTAAATCAGTGTTATACTGAAAAATATTTGCAGTTACAGTCTAGAAGAAGAAATCCTCATATTTTTTTCAATATCCTATCTTTTGCACATTCTTTTTTAAAGATAAATAGAATTCTAAAATTATTTTAGCATAAGCACATCAGTGCTTTGTTGGAACGTTATTGTCCATGTCAAAGAAGAGTTGGTACCACTTGGATCTTGATTTGCCTTGCAGAAATTACATGCTTGTATTGACATGTTCCTTCAGTAGTTTATGTTACTCTTTGCAACGTTCATTTTTTGGTTTTCTTTGTTTTTTGTTGAGCGTGTTTGGCACAAAGAATGACAAATAGTGGTTAATAAAGTGGAAGTATAGTTCAACAAAGAAATTACTCTGGATTAGACACACTACATTGCTACCAACAGCTATGAGTTTCTTATGTAGCAAGTATTTTCTGTTATTTCCTGCTGTTGGATACTGTTCTTTCTTCCTCATTAAACAGATAACTTGCATTAAGAGATAGATGGCTAACCTGTAATAAATAAATCACAGCTATGCATGCAGATGTGTCTTACACACCTGACATATATTTATTTTTCCACAGATGATTATGATCTCGAATTCTTTTGGTAGCTCTACTGTTATACTTTTTGTTTCTTCATTAATGAGGAATTTTATTTAAAATGATAAGAATAGAATAACATAAATTCTCATGGAACATTGTATCCTACTGAAGTGTTTTTTCTTATGAAGATGACTTCAGATGACTGTGATAAGCTTTTGGCAGGATGCTGGTTGTATGGTCTGTATTTCTGAGTAATCCTGATATTTACAATAAAGCATAATATCTTAGTTTTAATTTGAGGTGTAAGTTCAGCGTACCCTGTAGAAAATTTTTCCCCAGCTTTTTTTTTTTTTTTTTTTTTGAGAGAGAGAGAGAAAGTTGGCAGCTTTCTGCTCCTGGCATACTAATTTTGCTATTAAAATATACCTGGCACTGTGACTTGGAAAGACGTGATTGTGTACGTATCCTATACCATTCATTGCATGAGGAATTACGTAAGGTTATAGCTGAGTTTTTGACCAAAGCATAGAAAGTGTTATCACAGTGATCTGTTACGGATTAGATGTTTTAGATCTGATGAGAAGAAAAAGAAAACAAAGTGCAGGCCATCTGCTCCTTCAAAATGAGTAGACATCTGTTGGCTTGGGAGGGTGCAACTTTATTTCAGTTCAGGAAGGATGGGATCTGGAATTTGTCATTACAGGAGGGTTTTTTAATTTTCTGGAGAAGGAATTGGAGTAGGATGTGTACAGTCACCAGCTTGGCGAGAAGGGCGAGGGAGGCTGTGGAAGGCGAGAGGGGTAGTGCAGAGTAGGAGCTGGATCAACGCAAGAGCTCTCTTTGAAGGAGGTGCATTGCAGTACTGAAATGAGACCCCAGAAATCATTCTGTGTAACTAGATGGGCTGCATCGTCTTTGTGTGCGTTCCCACATGCAACTTTACTGCCACCTCTGTATTTCTCAGCAGAACAGAAACTTCTTCGAGTGCATTTTCAAGCACGTTTGTTTCCCTGTGTTGGAATAGTCCGTTGTGAATTCGTGCTCTTTGGAAGATGCGTGGTTACCTAGTTTTGCTGAGCAGTGGGTTTATAGTTGTATCATTTCTAACGATGTTATGTCAAGGCTGCGGAGTCAAAAGGAAGTGGCAAGGATTTAGCAAACTCTTACGATTGTTCGTGACTTCTAAGTCAAAGTCTTGTCATGAGATGCAAAAAGAAGAAATGTCACTTGCATGGTAATTTTGCCTCCAGTGAAATGTGGGCTCTTAGTATTTTTAGCACATAATTGGCAGAGCAAAAACACTTAAGAGATTATTATGGTCTATCTTCTTGTCAATATTTGATTTTCAGAGTTTGGTCATGGAGCTTCAGTGTTTTAATTTTCTGCAGAGTCTAATCTAATCAGGGTTTCTTTTTGTTTCCCCACAGACCCTAAGCCTTACATGTACATAGCTTCGAAATGCTCCTGGACATCACACAACTGATGCAAACAGCCATACACAGTGAAAAAAAGAAGGAGCCAGCACGATGTTTTTCTGATTTCTAGTCCTACCTGCAATTTGGTGGAAGAGGCGGGAGCAGGCTCAGTAAGCATCACGTAATAGATTACCTGTCAAGACAGATCCCAGTAAGACCACCACGTCTGCAGTGGCATCCTTCTGACAGGCAGTGGAGGCAGGATGAACACCATTTTTCTCTGAAGCAGAACTGTAGGCAAAATAGAGTGCACTTGCCAACAACCAATATGAAGGCAAAGTAGAATCAGAATAATTAAGGAATGTTTAGGACTGTCATTCTGTTCAGAGCTTAGCAGACTGATGCTGTATCTTGCATGTCTCAGATGCGGCTTTCACCTTTGGTCACATTCAACTGGAATGTTTCTCAGAGAAAACAGATTAGCAGTGACACTGTTCTTTCTCTTGTGAAGAATATTTCACACTACTGCAGGGTCTGGTGGCATGGAAATGTGCAAATCTATGAGGAGATGGTCACATTCGCACTTTGGGCTTTCACAAGCTTTCCGGAGAGAGGGTTCCCTGGAAATGTGAGCAGTGTGCTGCAGCACAGCAGCTGCTCCATGAACTCCCTTTCATCTCACAGTTGTATAGGATGTAACGTCCGGAATTCCTAAAATTCTGAGGAAAAAGTTTAATGCTTAAAGTTTTCTGTTTTGAACTATTGCCATAAACTCAGATAGCAGCAATATCTTGGTCATAACCTTTTCTAGAGAACAAGAAAATCCATGTTTGCCAAAAAGGCGGTCTTTTTTCCAGGAATACTTTGTGCTTAAAATGTGTCCTGGGCAGCTGTAGCAGCAAACTTACCTGAAGTGGTGTTCAAGAGTAAGATTTGTTTTTAGGATAAAGCTACCCAGTTAAATGCAAAGATCCAGTCAGAAGGACTTGAATGGGTTGGTGGCTGAACTGTGAGCCATTGAAATGCCTGAAGACCCCTTGTCCTAGTCTGCATACGAGACAAACACAAGTAAATGCCTTTATGGAGGAGTTAGTTGTAAATTCTATTTGGTTTTATAGAGCCTTACAGATTAGGGAGTCTTCTAACAGTTCTTGGATACATTTGACTGAAGAGTGTACTACACTTCTGCCCAAGCATTTTTGTAGGATTCATGTCACAGGTTTTTCTAAGAGAGGATGCGCAGGAGAGGCCATCATCTGGAAGGGAAAAGTCCATGACTGCAGTGTGGAAAAATTCTGGCCTCCTCAGTTCTTTGGCCCAGAGACGTTACTATTGAGAATCATGTATCTTCCTGAGATCAGCAATGTGATTTTCAGGTTATAATTTAGGAAATGGAAATAAAATGTGAATTAAGCCTAAGCACAGGAGCCGGGAGACATTAGGAATACTGTAGCTATTATTTCTCTATGAAGAAGCATAAATAAGACAAAGACTTTAATTACCTCTCTTTGGGGTGCATTTGACATTCCCCCTCTGCCACAGCATGATGTTGCTTGTTTTCTGGGCAAGAGTCAGACCACCTCTGCTTTCAGCAATGCAATATCCCGTGATGCTGACTGAGAAGAACCACTATGACTTTAAAATTAGTGTCATCTTATTTGTCTTTTCAAGTTCATTTATGTCAGTTGCCACCGGAGCCAGAGTGCAATCTCTTTTTAATCATTTCTTCATTCCCCCTTGAATGGTCATGGTATAGCCGGCTAGAAACTGAGATGAAAAACTCCACTTAATTTGGTTGCCTTTCATCAGGAACTTCACTTACTACAGAGCCACTCTATTAGACCACAGATGTCAAGGCAGCTCAAGACATTAGCTGTCAAAGTAACTCTCCATAACCACCTGCTATTTACATGCAAAACATGCCTCCCTGTTGAGACTAAAACTGTAAACACATTTCTAGGAGAAAACTACTGGCTTAAGCTGTGACAGAATTTTTTTCTCTTTTGCTTTTATGTGATCTTGAAAAAAATTCCCTTGCTGTCAAAATGAACGCAAGAAGCCCCATTTGGGAAGAACTCTTATGGCTTTAAATGCTCCCACAAAACTACTTTGATTTTACTTTTGAAAAAAGGTTATAATTTATTTGTCTTTCTTCACTCCCATATACCCCATGGCAACTGTGGTTACATACAAATAATAAAATCTGATTGTCTTGCCTTCTGTATGACAGAATGGCTGCTTCTGCTGCAATCCTAATAGCTGGTTATTTATACCTTTGTGCTAATTCAGCTCTGCCGAATGATGCTTTAGGTCAGCTTCTCATCCATCTGTGATTGTTTGCTCCCCAGCTGAACGCGTGAGGTGTCTGTTTTCTCCAGATCCACTGAACAGGTATTGAATGAAAGATAAGCTTTTTAGTTCCTTCACCCTCAAGGCACATTACAACTGAGAGCTATTCCACTGGTAGCAGGAGACTGTGTGGCCTAGAACTGTATTAATACAGTTAATAACAGTATTAACACCTTTTGGTGATCCATGGTCTGGAGATGTTTCCTAACACCATATGGATGTGGGTAGATATTCTGTCACAACTTCTGCTGGTGAAACTGGTTGAATAGTGTAACTTGATTAAACAGATGTCCAGTTCAGAAGCCATTTAATGTTTTAAGTTCCTGCTGATGACAGTAGCATAAATACAGTAGTGGTGTAACGGAAAAGTTGCAGAACTAAGCAGAGAGCAAATATAGACCTATTAGCTTTTGCAAACAGGTCATTATTTTTTCTGAGAGCAACTGCTAAAGTGTATCCTTAGATATTGGTAGTAATCTCACTCTGTAAGAAAGTTCATTATTCAGGAATTTCAAGATCTTATCCTCCTGATAAGAGAATTAGAGAGGTCTGTTGGAAAGGCAGTAGTCACTGCATTGGCATCAGATGGAATTTCATCAAGATTACATTTATTCCAGTACATTTAGAAAGTAATTATTGCCACAGAAATGTTATGCCAGTCTAATATTTTTTGCAGTTAATACAGAGCCCAAAACTCTGAGTTATGTCAGGCGAAGTTGGGTTTAGTGTAACAAGTCTCTGACATTCTTGTCCTTTATTCCTTATATATTCTGAATTTCGACTCCTTGAGATAGAAAGGGGACATGGGGAAGAGCATATGACTGTATTACTGGAAAGAAATCTGCGTGTGGAATCCCAAACAGGCAACTTCTTAACGAAATTGAGGGTATTTCAACTATGCAGATCTCAGTTTGTGCAGAAAGATAGATTAGGTGACCTATTAGGAGTTTTTCCATTTCTGATTTTATACTTCTGAGAATACAATGCTTGCCACCAGTGCCTGAAAGTCATTATTCCAATGTTCCTTTTCTGCTGATGAAAGAACGCTCTTCAGAGATTTCTACACATTCTTGGCATCTAAGAGATGGCAAATTAGGCAGGGAAAATGGGAGTAAGTTAAAGGATATTGTAATGCCTAAATGGAAAAATAATGGACTCCCTTATCAGAATATCCCATCTACCTATGAAAAACCTGAAAGGTTATTTTGATAGGTCTTTTTTGACTCATTTTCCCCCTGTATGTATTATGAGTAGAAAATGAAAACAATAAAACAAATTTGAAGGTACGTAAATAAAAAAGCAACCGGTAGATTAAAGCGATCACTTCTGGAAGTGCTGCTCCTGCCCACACGCTCCCTGCTGGCTGCTGCCGCCCCAGCCCGCAGCAGGGGGTTGTCCGTGCCGGCGGGGAGAAGGCCGACTGGGCAGGGTGTGGGCAGCACAGCGGCTCGCTGCTGTGGTGGAAGCCAAGCAGCACCTGCAAATGACTGCAACAGCAGAGACTGCAAATGTGGGACTGCCCCCAGCAAGTTATACAAAGGGCTTGCTGCCTAAGGGAGCAATAAAGAGTACGAACTTAGTCAAGGCTAAAAAAGAATGACAGGACTGTGCTGTCCAATTAATAGTCTGAATACAGGAAGATGGATATTGCAAACATAACTGTTTCTTTCCAGTTATATCTTTTAAGCAAAAGGCAGAGGGTCATTTTGTTCTGATGCTATGAGCAGAAGACAAAAAAGGAAATGCATCTTGTAGCTCTGAAGTTGCGTATTTTACAGTTTGTAGCATCTCTTAGCAAGGAGAAAGCTAAATGCAGAAAAATCCCTAAAGCTAGAGATGCTCAAGGTTCTTTAGAATAAGATGTGAAAAGAGAAAAAGTGTTCTTTGGGGGAAAAAGCTTTCAGGTATATTTCTGAACAGCTTTTGGACTTGTACTGGAACTAGCTATGGAGAAATTTCAAGGACAGAAACTTGGAGTAGCACATTAGAGGCTCATGTCCGTTGTATGTAGCCTATATATTTATTAATGAGGATAAAGTGGTTCCTCAGCTGTTCTAAAATAATGCAGTGGTGCCTCCCTGCACCACCCGATTCCCACCCTACATCTTTTTCAGCCTCCTGCTAGCTGTAGGCATAACGTTATAGCCAGTGACTGTCTGAGTTTGACCTATGTATCCTAGAACAGAAGACAGGCCACACAGTTGTAGCTGAGATTGTGGCTCTGACAAAGGCTAGGACTTCAGGAAGCTCTACACAACAGGACTTATTTTTTGGGGGGTTTTTTAATTGTTAATTAGATATCTCTTTAAGCAAGCAGGCACTCGGACATTTACCTTACATTCAGCTCTTTATTCTCCAAAATGATTACTGACATGAGGTGAGGACTCTTTTCATGTCATCTCTACCAGAAGGCACTCCACAGAGAATTAGTTCAATGTTTGGGACTTCTTGCAATCTCTTTTCCCAATAATTAGTTCAATTAGAACACAAATTCGTCTTTTAACTCTAATTTCTTACTGTAGAGGACTTGTATGTCATAGCTTCACTACTGTTCATAGTTTTTATAACAGGTAGCTTCAGAGCTATTTATTGTACAACATGAAAGAACAACAAAGGCTTTTGATTAGTAGCCTTTGATAAAGACTAGATAAGTTGGCAAGCAGATGGATTGGGAGATGATAAAAGAGATCAACCTTAAATATGGCTTGCTATAATGGGAAAACAGAACTTAGGCAAATACTTGATTAAATGTATATTTCCTGAGTAGAAATGGGCTCCTGAATTGAAGATTGCCTTAGGTAAAACATTTATTGACCTTAGTAGTTAAAAAGAGAACAGTCTCTGTATTGCAGTGACTGAAATTGGTTCTTTTGTCTTGGCATTGCATCAGCTCATATGCTGATTTTTAGACATAGCACATGACGATAGTTCGTGGAGATGTGGAGAACCCCAGAAGGTAACAGGATTTGGGTGGCTTTCCCTGTGGCACAGTCTGGAGCTGGGGAAGGAGCCTCAGTGGTGCAGGCTTCCAGACTAACTCCAGCAGAAGGGTGCCTCAAGGATGATCCAACACATGGAAATATAGCACAGAAGCCAATATTAGAATCAGTACTGAAAAAATAATCCAGTGTAACAGAGTGCTTGGCATGAGACTGAGAAGCTGGAAATAGACCAATGAGGATATTACAGTTTACACCACTTTGAACTGGGGTCCTTGATATTATTTTCAATAAAACTACCTACAAATATTGTATAAATCTAATCATCCCTAGGACAATCTATGCTATACCTTTTTGTGTGATAAATAGCAGAGTATTTATTCAGAAAGTATATTATTAATACAGATACAGATATACTGACCTATGACGTCGTTGCGCAACTGTTGTTTTTTTCTGTGGTGCTGTGAGTTTACTCTGCCAAACAGGGATTGGTTGGAGGTTTTTTCCTGCCACTTCCCTCCATTGCAAACCTGGAATAGCACCTTGAAGTGATTTGAGCTACAGAGTGAGCATGGGGCCGAATATCAGGATTTTCATGACCTTCTTTACCTCTAGTAAGCTTACAGTAGTTCCAGAACAGTAGCATTTTCTTTGAATTATGAATTTATCCACATTTCAGATCATAGTTCACTGGAGAGAGCAGTAGCTGAAGAACCTCTCCTTCTTGGGAGTGATGGGCTTGTACTGAACGTTGTCTCCTTCCTAAGCAGCCTCGCTGAGGGATGATGATGGGAAAGGTAAAATACACACGTTTAATAAAGGGAGGTAATAGTGCACAGCAGAATTGCTGCTTCTTATCTGGACATTATTTTCCTCCTGTGCTATTTTCATCCTGAAGGTCTGAGTTACTCAGCAAACAGGTGCTTTCAAAGGCACCGTTATTTCTATGTGCCATTAAGCCAAAGGATAAATATGCATTTTACCTCTGAAGTGAGAAGCCAGATATTTTCTGCCCATTCATATTCTATGCATTTGGGCTTCAACTTTCATGAAAGTCAGATTGTCTCCCTGCATGAACTCTAAATTCAACATAAAGAAGAAAACTAAATTAGGATATGAGTAGTTTAAGTGAACTGCTAAATTGCAATCCTGACTTTAATTAAGTGGCTGTTATGTTTCTAAGTACCTGAAAATTTAGCTTCTATACATTAAATATATATTAAAGGATAATTTCTAAAAATTACTAATGCAACTTTTAGAATAGATTAGTATATAATATAATATACCTTATTATAATATTATATTAATATTTCTGGTATTTGATTAGAATTCATCAATAAAACCAGCTTTTAATGATCCTTTTTGAACATGCCGTCCTTTGTAATACTGTCTGATGAATAAATTTAGAAGCATCTGTGAGTTTTTGCTTCATGTACTTGACATGATTCTGGCCTTTTAACTTTTAAAACATTTCTCCAATTAAGCTGTTCAAGCCCTTAAGGCTGTCCACAGCTGCCGCAAATTGATTTCTCCCATGATGATATTTAGAATCCCTTGCTGAAACATGAGAGGGCAAAAACCCAGCATTTTTAATGTCTCTTTTTTTATCCTTTTGGACTTCCTGAGCATTTTTAAAGGTAATCTGAAAGTTGCATTTTTCCTTCCTTTCTTCATCATCATCTCCTCCTGTACTGATCATCTTGCAAATGTTTATTTCTAAAGGCCATCTTATCCGGGGTTAATCCTTAAAAATGTCCCACGTAGTACCTTTGGGTAGAAGAAATCTGAAGTATAAATGAGAACGCCTGAAAATTTATTGAGAAATAGAGTGGTAGCTGTAGGCATGCAGTGGTGTAAAATGATAAGGTTATTTATGTTCAAAAGTTTGCCCACTTTTGCAGTTGGAGTATTAGCCAGCAGCAACCTGTGTGGAATCACTCGTTATTGATGAAGCTGACCATAGCCTGACAACTGAGCACTGCTTAGCTCCTGGAATTCCCGTTGGGATTCAGCTGATGGAGAGGCCTTGTACTGGTCTTCTAGGTGGGAGTCAGCTCTTCACCTCATCAAAAAAAGTTTTCTCACTACTGTAGCCCTGCTTCTAACAGTTCGCTATAGAATTTCTTTGCATTTGATCCAAAGAGTTGTGAAAAGGTTTGGAGGACACGTGTTTGGTTTCTGGGTATAGCTGTGCATCAGCATGTGAGCATGCCTGACCTGGCTTTTATCTTGTGTAACGCAGACAATGAAGGCATTGTGGCATAGATTTCAGCATTAAATCCACTATTGTAGGTCTCTTTAGGCCCATAAAATTAAAACCTTGTGCCTTCACAACAGGTTAGTTAGGGAAAGATAACATATATATATACACACACATGCATATATACGTATATGTACATATGACATACATATGCTACCATTATGGCAGTGTCCCATAGCTCAGTGAACACAGAACAACTGGAATTTTTAGTTTTGCTAGTGACATGTTTTCTGCTTGGTTTGTGTGTTGTCTTAGCTAGGTCACATCATACTTTTTCTGATTTTTGATTGGATGCCTTTTGGTTTTTTTAATGCGAAATCAAAGGATGGCAAGCAAGTGCCTGTAACAGAAATTCCATCCTGAGTGTTTGGGAGGATGGTAGTATCTCCAGAAATTACTGATTTTCTGAAATTAATGACCAGCCAAAAATATCAAAGAATTCTGTTGCTTTACAAAGAAAGAAAGAAAGCGAAGTGCTTAAGGTAAATCTGTCGGATTCCTAGTTTCCGTGTTGTTGCTGAACGTGGATCAGGTGCAGATCCCCATTATGGGGAAGATTAAGATCCTGATTAAGTTTAGGGAGAAGTTACAGTCATAACC
>Ga0181612_161462_pt1 | contig 16843 bp, 7 predicted proteins | sample HoacroProtozoa21_FD_119630 | JGI IMG/M metagenome (GOLD analysis project Ga0181612, IMG submission 119630) | Hoatzin crop microbial communities from Cojedes, Venezuel. Combined Assembly of Gp0051906, Gp0051904, Gp0051908
AGGACGGTAGCTGGAGGAGGGAGTGGGCGGGGGGGGGGGGGGGGGGGGCAGGATTCAGTTTTCTACAGGAAGAACAAAAAAAATCAAGAAAGTTCTTGTTTATATTAAGCAAGAATATAAAAAGCATACGTAAAAACTGGTATTGGCAGAAACTTCTGCAGTTTAACTGACAGGATCACCACAAAACTGAAGTCCTTGTCCTCAAATCTAAGGTTTTCTTTACAGAGATAGTAACTTCTGACACCTTTTGCCTGGATTAGGAAAACTTAAATTTAAATCTTTTAATACTGACATACTGGACACAACCAACCATCAGAAACTGTAGCCTAACAACACTTGTATATATCAAAAGAGTGCTTATGATAAGTTAGTGTGAAGACTAGAGAACTCTCATGCACTACCAGCAACATGGGTTAAGTCTCAGTCATAAACCTAAGCCATCAGAGCCCATCATAAATTATTATATTGGGGCAATATGCTACTACTCATAGCAGACAATCTTATATTTCCCTATTTAAGGCTTATGTTTAGAATTTAATTTTTAAAAAAAAAAGGAGAGATAACACTGGCTTGAAAAAACCATACAAAAAACAGTCTAATCAGAGGATTACTATGGCAAGTTTCAATATTCAGAATGAATACTTACGCTACGTGAACAGAAAACAGATTCTCTGGAAAAATGTTCCTAATACCCAACTGTGTATGGACAGTAATAAAATGGCTGACACAGATGCAAAGTCACAGGCTAGCTTATTGCACGGTATCACATTTCTCTGCACATCTTTCTCCTTTGAAGAAAACACATCTCTCTGCCTAAATGCCAACTGACAAACATCAGTGAAAATACAAATAAGTAAAGCTGGATGGGTGAGGGCAAAGAGGGTGGTTCATCTTCCCGAGACTCAAAAATTGCCAGTACCGTAATGACCATGATAACTGCAAGGCAGAGATTTAACTCAGACTGGGAGAGAAAGAACTGTCCACTCTTGCGTACAATACTACAGCTCTTCAAATCATGTCATGTGTCAGAAGACTAGCACAGGAATTCTTTCCCCACTGTGAAGTACCCTTCTTATACACAACAATTACTGGTTGACATAATCCAGCTACAAATCTGATGGAACTGTGTGTATGAACAGTTCATGTGTTTGTTTCTCGACAGGTTGACTATAAAACAGCCTGCTTTCAAGAGACACTCTGCAAACCTTTCTCAGTGTTCCTGTTTTCTCAGTAACTTCTTCCAAAATAGTGACAATCAAGTTAAGCAAGCTCATCACTGCCAGACAGCTAATCCATCAGGCTACAAGCACCAAAACCATTGTTCTGGTCACACGTTTACATACATCCAAAGAGATCAAGACAAAGGGTACAGGCAGTTTGCCTTCAGCAGTACATTTTCTGAGAACTGGTCAAAGATCACACAACTTCCTACAGTATACGCTATTGAGGCAAATTTGAATTTAAGGTTTGGACAGTTAACCATTGGCATCCAAAAACTTACTGAAACCACATTATTTATCAATATAATTTCTATTAAATATTAAGTCTTAATAGTGTCAATACTGGTATTCTACAGGTCAGTAAACTAATCGGCACAAGTGGGTAGCAGTGCCTAAAAAAAGAACGGGGAGTTATTCTACACACACCTTTAAGTACATCAAGAAAGACTTGTTTCAGTCAAAGCCCCACTTTAAATTAACCAACTGAGGACTGTTATCAAGGACTCAGGTATGAACTTACGAGAGTCACTTTAACAGCATTCATATTAATGAACAGTACGAGTTGTGGGTATCTTGAGAACTTTGTTTTAACCATGTTCTACCAGAACAAAATAAAAGATGATCTTTACCTCTATTCCATCAAAACAAAGTTTAATAACTGGGACAAAAGCTTCTTCAACAGCCTGGGGGGGGAAAAGTTGTATTTTATTTACAGCATAGAAAAGAACACTTACAAGCAATAGCTAGCACATCTGAACAATCACACTGAAATACTATTTATACAGATGCTTTTCTGTTTGCAGGTCAATTTTTGTCAGCAATGTCTTTCTCCACCATTAAGGATTTACGCAGTAAGCACCGATTTACTACATGCTACAGCTGTCTAGATGTTAGATATAACCCAAACTCATACCAACCAGCTCTGATGATGTTACCTCAAGGTCCAACTCTTCCTCACTACATGTAGGACATGATCAAGCATCTTTTACCCCTCATAACATCTCTAAATATTCTAAGGCTAACCTATGGGGACTCTAACAGGCTTCTTTCTTCTATTGTTTCTGCAGTCAGCATTTTATGAGAAACCAGGAGGAGACAACCGTGTGACTATGCAGTCTGACTTCACCTAAACCAGTTGCAAGTCACCAGTCTCCAGAGCTCAATCATCTTTTCGACATATGGTCATTAATAAGGTACTTTGACAAACACCTTCCGTAACGAAACTACGGAACTTGATGTCTATTCTGCAATCAGCTAGGAATACCACCTTCCTGAACCAACCATCTGAACTAAATGCAGTTCTGCAGAGCACTGCTTTTGTAAAAGCAAAGAACACTGCGTGCATCCGAATATGAAATGTTAGGAACTGCCACAGACCAAACAGTTCTATGAGTGTTCCAGTTCTTCAGAAGAGACAACACTACTTTATCCACTTCACCTTAGTTAAGGTTACCTTAGTGCTTACTGGCTGGCAGGATGGATCCTAAGCAAAGTATGAAGTTCACAAGTCTCTCAGACTCACTCACTAGAGCAACCATTAAGAAAGTCTAGGTTCCCTAAAGATGGAGATGTACAAACTTTCTTAGACCTAGCTGGAATGATTTAGAAGTGTTATGACACCCTGACCTAAAGTTTATTTGCATCACTGCAGAGCTACACTGAATAGCGTACACTGATCTACCCTGCTGCTACATCAACATTAGCTTGAGTCAGATAGAGTTTGTAGCAAAGTTAAATGGAAAACTGAAAATCAGAATACTCTTAACTATAGCATGTGGATTTAAAGATTAGTAAAAGTGTTCAGATAATACAGCATTTAAAATAGTTGTTTCAGTGCATATAGTATTACCACCAGATGTTTGCACTACCCTGGTAGTTACCAACTACAGGATGCACAGAGTGAAGAATGCGACAGTGTGTTCCATTTATTTTACGTGAGCAGGACTAAACCAATCAAAGTTTAAGACTTGCCAGCAACCACCTTTATCTAAAAACAAAAACAATTGCGACAGAAAATTTATTCCGAGCCAACATCTAAAAGATTAAAGCTCCCACCAGCTGACCTAGTGAGTCCTGCCACTTAGACATAATAGAAACAAAATACTGTATACCAGTGCATCTTCCATTCCTACAAGGGAAACCTTCATCTTTACATGCTAAAAGTCTTGCACAACCATCTAATAATGAGACACACTAAAAATGTAATTTCCATTTTCAAACACACAGTTGACAGCCAATATAGAAGACTTCAGTTAACTCAAACACTGTAATCATTTATATAAGCATGAAATTATAAAAACAGTAGCATTACAGTATACTTTAAAACCTTTGTTAAAAACACGAGTTTGGTCCTGATCCTTTTCAGAGAGCAAGCAAAAATTTTGCAATACTAAGACACATGCTAGGAGATCATTCTGCCATCCAGATTATTACATGAGTGTCTCTATTAAGTGGGAACAGAGAAAATTTGGAAGAATCTCAGTTTCCACTCTGGCCATAGGCTTTGCTGCAGGTTAACTAAAAATCCACTGGAAGCTTTAATCGTAATATATTTACTTATTTAACACATCATCAGTTCAGCTAGCTGTATCGGGTAGCTCACATACCCTCAGATCTTTTACTTCTTCTTGTTGTTTCAGTTTTTCATAAAATGAGGTGAAAAAATCACTTCTTTCAACATGTCTTGGTGCAACACACAGGGCATCAATATCAGCACCTGAAATTGTTTATTAGCACAAGTTACTCACACTTCACACACATGACATGCCAGAAATAGCCAGAATTTTTTTTAAAACCAAACAGGAAAATTTAGTTCCTCGTCATGTAGAATGTTTTTTCTTCGGGGATACTAACTCAAACCAAATGGAAAAAAAAATCTAAATAAAAATATTCATGGCTATTAAGCATACTGAATACACGCATACATTCTTCTTTCAATTTTGGAACACTGGTAGTAATTTTCAAAAAACAAACCATGAAAAGCCAAGTACATAGCTTTATCTAGTTTTAAATAATTTCAAACTTTTTTGTCTGTTTCAAAACCCATGTAAAAAACATAACATACGAACATATTTCTTTTATTTAGAATGAAGACTGGAGATGACTGAAGAAAAAAATAAATTTAACACCACCTCAGACAGTAAGTTCCTGTTACTTAAGTGTGACATTTACAGATACATCATTAGCTCAAACATGTGAGTTTTTATAATAAAAGTCAATGTTACCTTTTGTATGAACTCCTAATCTATAGGATCCAAATGTAAAAATTTTTCCTCCAACATTTTCTATTACAGACTGTGGAAGATTCTAAATGGAACAAAAAAAATTGGTTATTTTACCTTAATAGGTTATAATGACACACAATTTAAAACAAAAGGAAAAATATTCCACAAAATTTATGTTGTTTAAGGTGTAGTTTACTCCTGAAATAATCCTAGTATTTACAGAAAAGATGGAGCTATGTTTGCCACTTTGGAAGTATTTGTAACATTTCATCCACACTACACGTTACTGCCTCAAACTTGGTAATTGTTCTAGCAGTTCCACACTTCAGGTGCAAGAGCTTTAAAATGTTACGGACATTAAACACATTTTGCTTAATACTCAGGTATTTTAAATTGACTTCGAAACTGATGGATTCCAATATAGAGCAACAGAAAAATACTAAATAGTATTTACGCTTATTAAATTACTTTCAGACACACCCGTACTACAGCTTTTTTAAAAAAATTTGTGCTTGGGAGAGGTATTTATTTCATATTTCAACTGTTCAGGTACTATTTTATGTTAAAATCGTTCAGGCACATCTACTAAAGTTCCTAGATTTGTCTCTTCAAAAAAACTCTTGAATTCACAGTACTGTGGGCAAAGACAGTTATCCTTTCATAACAGTATGCAACGTTACAATCCGAAGCCCTACATTAATGGTTACACAGCAAGAGGTATAAACAAATTTTAAATTAATTATTTTGCAATGTATATTGGATTAACTTTAGTACTTTACAACTTACATCCATCAAGATACTGTCACTATTTTGTTTTCAAGGATCAACACATATATAGCAGGGTCGTCCCTGCCCATAATCTTGTTCATATATAAATTTCCATTTCATAAGTATACAGAATATATACAATCCTACATATACTCAAAAGTAAAATAGCTTTAAAACCTAGTTTTTTACCGCTAAAAAAAGCCACTTCCATCTTTACATTTTCGCAAGTCTATCACCACTCAAAAAAAGATGTGTGTAGGGGTGGGGGGGGACTATAACCTGGCAAAAACACTACTATCATTACTAGAGTCTACAAAAGTAACATTACAGGACTGACATTAAAGAAAAAGTCAACCTTGCAGCTTTATGATCTGTGAAGATCTAGCACTGGTTCACAAAGCCAAACAATCTAAGCATACAATTAACATAGTACTATACGCATATATTTTGACCAAAAGTCAAGCTATATTTCCACCTAGAGAGAAGAGGGAACAATTGAAAATTACAACTACCATGACTTTTTCCAATATTTATCAGTTTCCTTCTTTGACAACATTCTACATTGAAGGGGTGATGCTGCCTGGAAACAAAAGAAGCTACACAAAGGTGGTATCTGTTTTTCCAATTTGATCATATTTGATCCCCAAATCTAAGATTCATCCCGTTTAGACTGGGAACATATTTTGTAATTATCTTCCTGCAACAGTCTTAGTATGAGCAGTTCCATACAAAATACATCCATACCTTGCTTTCGCTGATTTCCCGTATCCATTCCTTTACCAGGTTATTTAACTTTCCCAAAATTAGAATCCTGTTGATAAAACAGCGCAATCACAGGTCATGAACTTAAAAAGCACTACTAGTTTGGTCTAAGAAGTTTATCATCACACAGCAAGTTAACTACAGTAACACTGCAGATCTAATTACAGATCTTGTTATATATATACACCCCCTAAAAAGTCATTCTTACAAAATTCCCACTATTTCTCCCCTTTAAAGATGTTCAAGTGATTTTAGCTCAGAAAAAATGCAAGCATACAAGGCCTACACACATTTTTGATATATGATTTTTACTCACTTTCAAAATAACATAATTCATGAAACATGCACCTAAAAGAACAGTGAGAAGTAGTACTGACAGCAAGAAACTCTAGAAAGCTTAGTAGGGAAAAAAGTATAGGGGCCACTACATCAAAACAGTTATGAATTGGGGGGGAGGGGGGGAATGCAAGCCAGCCTCCAAAATGTGAAGGTCATCTTAATTCCCTTCTGTGTTCTGAGGTATTCCTCTTCAGATGAGAAAAATCAAGCTTAATATTCCACTAGGCTCTTAAGAAAGCATTTGAAAGAACACAAACATGCTTGGAGTTCAACAGTCAACCACACGAACCTCAAGATAGGAGAAAACCACTGCTAGAGTGAGTATTTACTTACCTGCGTTGCAGTTCTTCTTCCTCTTCAAATACACCGTAAGGTTTTAGGGTTTCGATTAATTTCTGGGTAAGCATGCAGTCAAACTCCTTGGGGGCAGCTAAACTGATAGGTGAGGTAATGCCATAATGCTTCTGTAGTTGCTGTGTTTGTGATCCCTGGGTTGTAACGGGACTAATAAAGGCAATTAGATAAAGTTACTGACAGAAACAAAATAACAACAAAGTTATTTTCATTATTTTTTCTCACCACAGTAGCCGACGAGACACATACTAACAAAATAAAGTTAAGCCTGTGTTATTACAGACAACAACAGAATCACCTTTCTCCAACTCTAAACAGTGATAGCAGGGTTACAGGTTGCTATTATCTTCTAGGTCAGCTGACTTTATACACTGAAAACATTGACTTAAGGAAGCTCTAGTATATTTTGAGCCCATCAGCATCATATAGTTAGCTTTAAAGCTGACTTCTCTGCCAGCTAGCATAACAGAATGGTTTGACAATGTCATCTAAATCTATGTCGGCAATATTACATAGAACCTTGCTTCATGTATGGAGGTGGGGGAAGAGTATCAGGATTCTGGAAGACTTTGCCTTGCACAAGTACCAAGGATGTAGGCAGCACTCTCTCCACACCCGTCACATTTCCTTAACATGACATCTGACTTCATATAAGTGTTTGTCTAAATAGGAAAGTAAGCCTAAAGCAAACCTAACCCACCACAATGGGTTAAATCTGCAAGGACCTAGTTCACTAGTATAGAGTCCAACTGCAAGCCCCCAGAGCATCCACACATTGCACTTTTCAAACTACACAGAGAGGGAGCCAAGCCTCAACCACAGGGATGATACTCACAAGTCAATCCCCCATATTTCAACACTGCAACAAAGGACAGGAGACCATGCAAAAGAATTTCAGCAGAAACACAAAAGCCAAGTTATCATCATACTGCGAGAACTAACAACAGCTTTCCTAGATGTGCATCCTGGATAAGAAACAGCCATGCAGTTTTTCGTAATGGGCATGTATTTGTTTGTAACATTTGCATTTAAACACAGCCTTATTTTCAGAAGTCTGAACTTTAAGTCTAGTAATTCTACTTATTTTGAAACTCAGCTTGGTCCTGCATAACATACAAGTGTTTGGATTCAGTGATTATTGCATGCTATACCCACCTGTATAGTTAAAACTTTTTTGAACTGATACTAACAACAGGTAGCCACTAAAAAAATATTCATAAATATATTCAGTATTGTAGAATAAATTACATACATCAACATTTAAGAGAGTCAAATTTTAAGTTTGAGAACACTTAGTCTTGCTCATTATACATTTCACAAGTTTAAAGAAATACACTACTTAAATCTGTCTTTAAAAAGCTCTAAAGGTTACTTGCAGCATTAAATACTACTTTTATATAGATATACAGATAACTTTCCTCTAAATTATTATTCCCCCCCTTGACTTCTGAAAATGACAAATCATTGTTTTTAAGCGTACTGAAAAGCTTCTTTTCTGAAACAAACTTGCTACTTTAATCAACCCTTCAGACAGACAAAAACATTACAATCTTTCATCAAAATATGCATTTCAGAGAACGTGGCTATCGACAGCTATTCGAAGAGCCTTACTAACAATTAAAGCAAGTATTACCTGAAAGTTAAAGCAATGCTTGTGTTGAAGTGTTACATCTGCACTATTTATTATTGCATTTATTATTTATATACTTCTATACTTACTACACAAGATTATACCCTTTCAAAGGGATAAAGTAACATTTTGTTTAATACTAAATGTTTAACTAATATTTTAAATTCAGATTATGCATTAATATATTTTTTTCTTGAATTCAATTATTCATTCTACTAGGGCAAAAACTTTATCATCAGTTTGGTCTCCTTCAGCTTTCTCTGGGATAATTTAAAGAAAAGAGAACTGTCCATGTCAAATTCAAGCTGACAGCTTATGTTAAAGTCCCATTCTTGACATATGTAACATTCCTTCATGTTTATACATGTTACATACTATTTCTATCATACAAAACAAGAAAAAATTTTTCAGGCTAACTACATATTATGTGTGGAAAAAAACTACAACTTCACTTTTACTTCCATAATCTGTTGTTATCTTTTCCTCAGGATTTCATTCCTCATTTCCATGAAGACTAAGTATTAAAAAAGAACATCTTCACTTAAAACTGATGGGAATTGACAAAATCTAATATAATTTTTCCACAAGTTTAACCCATTTTAAAACTACTCTAGGCACTATAATTTTTTTAAAATCAAGAATTCAGTTAAAATGCAAGTTTCTCACAAAGCAAGTTCTAGCACACTTGTCCCTTTGCTTGTTAGCAAAAGGAAAATAAAGCAAAGTGAGGAAAAAAAACACCCTAAAACCTTTTATATTAAAAAACAACCCCCAAGTAACCATGTCTGGGAACATTATTTGACATTTCTTCCTTCAGCTAAGAGGTTTTAATCACCTAATGAAGAATTTGGTAGCAGCTGAACAGACAATATAGACCTTATGACTTTATGGGTGAATGAAAACATTTTTTAAAAGAGCTGTTCAGATTAATTATATAAACCGTAATTCAAATTCAGGACAAAGGAAGCCACTAAAACTTTTTCTCTTTAAAAAAAAACATTTCAGGAATGTCAACACAAATAGTAGCTTCAGCCACTTAGTTGCTACTAAAAAAAGCAGTCAGAAAACAAAAGTTCTCAATACATAAACATCCTTTGGATATTATGAATATTTTTACTTATACCACAAAGCAAGTAGTTTGAACTATCATTTCTCCCCGTTTGCCAACTGCAAAATCTTAAATTAAAAAGCAAATTATTTTTTTTTCAAGATTTCGCAGTTTATTTTTACAGGTTTTTAAAGCAGTAACCTAAAGCAATCAATATTTGAGTTTTGTGTAACAATTTCTGACTGGTCTGACTGTAATTTTCACCCATCCATAACTAGGAACTACATCCAATTCGACCGGTATTAGACTTCATTGAAATGGCTAGCAAAACACAGCCTGGCAGATGCTGTTACTGGATTTCAAAAAAAAAGACTCCATGTCACTCAGACCCAGATTCAGCTCAGTGAAGCAGACTCCCAGAGTCAGTAATGCTGACGGTGCGCTGTCCTCCACCTGCTTGTAAGGGCCATGCTTCACCAATTCAAGAACTAATAACTTAAAAATAATCCTTCACCTTGCTCCCAAAACTACAGTACATAAAAAACAACCAAACATCAGATCACTTCCCTGATCTGGTTAACAGCATAATGCTGGCAGGCTAATGTGCAGGTCTGTCTCTGCAAAACATCATGTCGACATGACTTAAACCAGTATCATCTGCAGCCCCTGCAGGACCATCACAGCATGGCCATGGGGCACAAAATAATCTTCGAAACTGATCACTAGAACGACAGCTTTAAACAACCTATTAAATCAATCACCTGATATGCATCTATGGGAACCGTTACACAAAAACGGTTACAGTTTTTGCAGTTACTGCTTTTATATTCATGTGTTTTATAAGAATGAAATAAGGATGTTGTCAACAGGACAGGACCTTCCTACACAAATGTTCTACTTGTGCTTGAAGGTTGAGGAGTTAATAAGAACACTTTCACTGGGATGGTATGTAACAATTCTCAGCACAGCTGCCTTCTGGAAGGTTTTACAACTACGGAAGACACAATGAAGCTTACATTTTAACATGTATTAGTATTGAAGAGGCTATATGCTATTTCCAGCTAAAAACACTTAAGTTGAAGCTCAACTGTTTATACCTGCTGAAGTTAAGGCTATTCTAAGGTTTCTGTAGCACACGGAGATACCAGAAAAGTGCCTTTGTAAAATGATAGAAAAAATGGTATTTGGCAAGAAAGTTTGTGGAACTCATTTAAGGATGCAATAAACTAACTAGTGCTAGGCAACCCACATTCATTCCTTTAAATGACAGCAAGTCATGAAAGCTACGGTAAAACAAACAAGTTAAGGTATATCCTCTCCTCAGCCTCTACCTCCCACAAATCCAAGAAACTTCAAATAAAACATTTGCTAGCTGCGTTTAAAGTGAAAAGTAAATTGTCACTGAGAAAAACTTTTAACGTTAAGCATTCATTTTCCATTTTTCCAACTTGAATGTTGTACTTACATTTTAGCCAGAAAATGCTCATGATCAACACTCCTGACTTACCTTTTACTTTTTCCTAAAACCATGAAGATCATACTCTACTCCAATATCTTCCCTCTTGAAAAGACATACAGACATTCTAGATTTCACCAGTGACATGTCATGATATATCACTTCTGGAATCCCTTAAACTACCAAATTTATTCAAAGAGAAAGGACAGGTAAGTATCAATGCTAAACTTCTACCTGAGAGGATACGGGAAGTCACAGCCTTGGGGGGCAGGGGGTCAATACTTTGGTGGTATGTCAAATCTGCTAGTTACTGAAGATAAGCATTAACAAAAAAATCAAAGAGAATTGAATAGCAACAGAAAGTCCCATCCCAGCTGCCCAATCTTGACAACAGCAGAGGCAGATTTGGCAGACCTTGTCAAGGTCTGACACTCAACTCAAAAAATGTTTAGGGTGTGCCTTTTTGGTTTATTTGGTGGTTTTTTTGTTTGTGGTTTTTTTTAAAGATAAAGCTTTTCTTTTTAACATCATGAAGAGAATTAAGATACAATTTGAAGCTTTTTTGTTTATTTGTTTCTAGTCAGCCACATACGTGAAGATCTCTCATTCGCTTTGCTATGAATATGAGCTACTCATAAAGTTGCAGAAAATTATGTAAAGTTGAATTTAACATGCTACTGTTTTTGCTCTGGTTTGACCTGAATTTTTGAAGAACATAGGCTGACAGTTTAAACTATCGGCACATTAGGCAACAGCTACAGTGGTTTGTTTCTAAAGTGTTATGATCCTATAGTTCATATTCAAATATGAATTAATCTCATCTCTCAGAAATACACATATACTTTTTGCCCCATATAAAAACACAAACACACAAAAAGTTCTAGTCTGTACTAAGCGGACAGCAGCACAGCTAAACAACTTTTTCAGAACCCAAAGTTCTGGTAGGCAGTATATTCTTATATTATTAATTCAATAATTATTAATAACAAGAACAGACCCCGGTAATATGGCCACTGCTAAAACCATTTTACAACAGCATGCGGAAAAAAAAGAAAAAAACCCCAAACAAATAGAGCTTATAAGAGGCTTTAGAGTTTCCAGAGCTGTACACCTTTAAACTCCTTCAAATGGAAGTGACTACACATTGTTCTAAGGCAGAGGGGGAAGATTATGAGATAAGGGAAAAACTTCCCAATGCATCTTTTAAAGATCAGGTTACACCCTGAACATACATCCATATAAACTGAAAACGGACTTACAGCAAATACAGCTGTATCTACATAACACTGCCCCATACATAACTAAGAGTCAGATACAAATTCGAAGTACCGTACTACTGTTTTCTTTTACAACACTGCAACCTTTCTCCATCCTCAGAAGAAACAAGAAGTTTGTGACAGGGTTCTTTCTCAAGCATGCTCTGTATTTAACCCCCCCTTCTTCCCCCACTTGAAAACCTCTGTCATTCTAAGCACTCTTTCCTCTTCACTTTGGGTGTTCTACCTCAGTTCTATGGGTAATACTTTTATCGTGTCATTTGGGTTAGTATTTTATGCTTCTCACAGACAACACACAGTTGCAATCTGCACCACATTATCTAAACATTATATTCCTGAAATTTGGGATGCTTCACAGAAATAAAACACAAACCTCTGAAATCTTAAAAACAGATGCCATAACATTTAACAAATTGCAACAGTTTGAATCCTGTGTAAGCTTAAAACTCATCTCTGGTGCACCCTGAAACAGATCTTAACCACCCAAGATCTAACTCCTCTAAATGTGTGACAAGTGCACACAAAAATCCCTCCCAGCTTTTGGCCATCAAACCTTGCTTTTGCTCCAAGTCATATAACTCCTTTCATGTATCACTACACCTCAGCTGAGGATTAAGTTTGTCCAGACAGATGTGTACTGTAAGGCCAGCACTGACGAAGCAAGAGAAACTGTGGGCTATTAAGGGTCTTAAAATAGTGCAAACAATCCACAGAACGTTTGTTAACTTTAAACTTTTAACTTCATCCAGGACCTTTGGCTCATTCAGCCTTGCCTCCAGATACGAAGACAAAATACACAACTTAAGGAATCTCAGTGACTATCCACTCTTCTCTATTTGCCTCTACTGATTACCTCAGTCAAATTCAGTCTTTCGTATTTACTGATGTAAGACACCCCAGTCAGATTCCCGAAGCAGTACTGGTCATCACACCACCTGGTCAATCAGATGGAGCTAAATTCACAAAGCTCAAGCTCCACTGTGTCAGATTTCAGAGGAAGTGTTTGGAGGGGTTTTGTTTGCTTGTTTTAAAGTCTCCTTCAAAAAGGACTGACTTTGGCAATTTCAGATTAAAGCTGCTGGCTTAATGCTAACACCATCATTCCACGCAAAAATTTAGAAATCTAGGCAGGAAATCTTTATGAAGTCTATCCAAATCAGTTACTGGGGAACATATCTTTTAAACGGTTAAGACAATCCAGCTGCCCTTCCTGAACAAAACTTTTAATATCTAGCAGAAAATTACTGGATCATTTAGACCATTTATTAAGTTTTCAACTTTCAGTATGGTATGTTCAATATACCCAAAACAGATCTTAACATGGGTATTGAAGCAATGACAGGCAATGGACCTATGGAAGAAGAGACTCTCCCATGGCAAAAGCAGTAACATTGACACACATTCTGCTAGCCTTTGACTCAATCCTGAGTTCTCTCTGGCTCTTCCATTTCTACAGAACAGTGAAGGCAGCATGTCCAAACACACACCCATCCACACAGCATTCTTGCTAACAACAGTTTCAGAAGAAGTTTCTCCAGTTTAAACAAAAGAAATTTCTACTGAAATCTGCAGGTAGCACTTGAACTAAAAATGAGGTTTATTGCTATTCTGAAGACAAAAAAAAACTCTAGAGGTAGCAATTTAAGAAATTCAGTAAGGTTGAATCAAAAGCTATCAGGAAGTATCAAACCAAGAACTAGGAATCCCACGAAGCATTTCACTTTAAGAGATTAATTTGTCTCGGTGGTGAAATCCGCTCAGCCCAAAATAACTGGGTTACCAAGTTCTGTGCAGTACCTCCGTGTTAACAGGTATAAACTCAGCCTTTTCTGAAGTGACATTAGAAGACTGAAAGCTATCACAAAACCACATATACTTGCCATCCAGTTCCTCTGTACTAGATCTAACAAATTAATCTTCAGTATAGATCTTTATATAAATTTTTTCTTGACGAACAAAGCTATCACTTTAAGGCAACTGTTCTTCTAAAGCAGGTCCTGTGCTTTGCAAAGCTAGGAATAATTTAATTCCTTCCATAACACACTATAAAATCCTGAGTTCTGTCTGTTCAGAAACATACTATTTATCCACTCTTAATCAGTACAAGCCATTCAAAATGGTGTTGTACTACTTCTAGTATACAAGTCAACAGTTGCTAATGAAAAGTCAAGATAACAATGACTTTGTGTAAGTCTAAAGCAAAGTTCACTGTAAGAAAACACACAGAAAGTCTTACTTCAGAAGTAAGAATAAGCTTGACTGTCTACAATAAAGACTGAAAAGGAAAAATAATTAATGACATTCCAAAACCTTAATATGGAAGTTACCTGTACAAACAATTGTTAAAATTATAGAACTTATGGCACTTTTAAGTGTTCAGATACATGACTCAATGCACTTTTCCACTTCTGGTTTAAAAAAAAAGAAGCCTTTTGCAATGATTTCAGCAGATACGGAAGTTCAGCAAAGAAGCTGTAAGTGCAATAATATCAGTAGCTTAACAAAAAGCAGCTTCATGGTGCTATTCCTCTATTTGGAGGGTCAGAAAGGCCCAAGTTACATAAAAGACTACATCATCAATTTACACAAACGTAGCTTCTGCTTGTCTGAGTCAGTAGCCTTTCTGTGTAAAGCCTAGCCATAACTGAAACATATGAACATCTTGATGAGCTTCATTGCTCCCTAGCATCTTACATTTCAGATAATGCACAGGAACAAGTATTCTGTACCTAACAGTTCACTAAAGTGTATCTTCATAATAGGGGAAATACCTTTGTTTCTAATCACGTTTTTTTAACAATCGAAAGTTAAAGAATTTTCCCTTATGCAGCTGCTATCTCCTCCCACAAGAGATTCATGAGAATCATAACAAAGAGTCACTTAAGTTCCTAGGATAAATTTAATACTTTTTTTAAACATTAAAAGGCTTTTGCAAATGCCAGCTATTACCATCACCAGACCCCGAGTTTGCTCTCTTACTGCTGATGTCCTTGTACATAAATAATTTGCTTGTTTTTACAGTTTTGTACCATACTGCTAAGAGAAATATGCACACATATACACACATTGCAGTGTCAACAGTGCTGTACACCTCTTGAGAACTCTGAAGTAATGCTTTTTAAGTAAAGAATGATGACAATCTCTGGCTGTATGGGAGACCAGCTCTCACTAGGCCCGTCAATTGCAAACACCACCCTAAAAATGAAATTTAAATGGTATCTTGAAAGATCAGGAGGGGGAAAAAAAAAAAAAAAAGTGTATTTTGTTTGTCATCTTGAAAGTTTGGTAGTGACATAGGGTTGTTCCACTCTCACTCAAAAAGATTATCACCCAAAAAACCCTGAAAGTATCAACTAGAAAGAACTATACAGAAAAGGAACTTCCTAAGCTTGCAGGGTTTTTTCCTCTAAACTTAAGTCAGAGATATCACTCCAGAAACTCAAGAATTAACATTACTAGCGTTGCAACTTCCCAGCATTACAACATTCACTTTAAAGTCTTGACTAAGTAATACAAAGTCAATCATTCCAAACATGTAAGTGACAGAACAAATGCAAAGCTTTCTCAGGTTCCGCTTTTCCTAACTAAAATAAACCTCCTATATTAATGAAGTTGTCAGACACTGTTTATACTGGAAAGCAGCAATATATTAGTGCAAATGTAAGTATGAAATGTTATTTAAGAGTTTCTAGCTAAAGTACCATAAACATCTATGTTAAGAAAAATGACCAATTCATTCCAAACTTGACAAAGTTCAAGATTGCTATTATTACGATTCATAGGCCAAACTTTAAAATGTTGTTATTAAGCATTTGAAATTTATGTAGTCACAACAAAATAAACTAAGAATGAAACCAGACAGAATAAACACCCTCCCATTTTCCTGAGGCCAAAAAGCCTAGCCAACTTCAAAGCTGGTTTCTGGTAATTTTTCATTGCCATAATGAACACGTACAAAACTTATCTATAAAGACATTGCAACCTCATTATACAAGCATTAGAAACTACTTGGCATAACCATCTTCCTTTCTGCATTCACCCACTGTGTTTTTCCTGCCATAAACTTTCAGTTAAGTTCGCCCGTGTTACCTATGTCATGACTAATTTAGAAGTATTTCAGACTGAACAAAACAAGCACACAGGCGGGCACAGTTATTCATCATGAAGCCTGCACATTTAAAACAATAGTGAATAATCCCATATAAGACTGACATCATAGTGAGTAATCTCAAATTCTTTATATATCTCTTTCAGTGGACAAAAAAAAAAAAACAACAAAAAAACCAAAAAAAACAAACAAAAACAACCCCCACGGACCTAGCATATAAACATGACTTCTTCCTAAAAGCTTGACCACATACCCATCGCTGGTTCCCTCGACTTACAGGGGATAATAACGTACTAACACTACGGACTATGGAACCCAGGAGCAGGAAGCTCTGCTGCCTCAACTCGGAGCCGTCAAAACGTCAGCAAGAAGGGAAAAAAAAAAAAAAAAAACCACTTGACTAGAAAGATGCATGGTCCCAGCTCTAAAGAAGTAGAACAGAAGAAGATCCAAAACTTTCTCCAGCCTACTTTGGTTAAGTCAGGCCATGAAATGAGCATCCCACCAGATGCAAACCAAACTTAACAAGCATGAAAGTGCAATGTCTTGAAAGCTTAAAACCCAGAAGCGTCATGCAACCCAAAGCAACAAAGTTATCAGAAGAATCACTGGTAAATGCCCACCTGAAATCAAATCTAATCTATCCTTCAAAGACAG
>Ga0181612_123047_pt1 | contig 16842 bp, 11 predicted proteins | sample HoacroProtozoa21_FD_119630 | JGI IMG/M metagenome (GOLD analysis project Ga0181612, IMG submission 119630) | Hoatzin crop microbial communities from Cojedes, Venezuel. Combined Assembly of Gp0051906, Gp0051904, Gp0051908
CCACCCTTCAGATATTTATAAGCATTTATTAGGTCCCCTCGCAGCCTTCTCTTCTCCAGGCTGAACAAGCCCAGCTCCCTCAGCCTCTCCTCGTAGGGGAGATGTTCCAGTCCCCTCACCATCCTTGTAGCCCTGACACCAAGTGATCTGCACGGGTAGAGACCTCAACACCTGCCCTCACGCTCAGGACTGTGTTCCCCCCCAAGAGAGTTCCTCTAGGTTTACAGTAAAACCCGGTGAAGAACAGTGCCACATGAAAGCCCGTTTGCTCACCACTGGTCAGGGCTGCAGCAGCTTGCCTTTTTTTTTTTTTTGTTAATTGATGGGCATAACTTTTCAGCAAACGTCTCCGAGGTAGGTCAGGAATGGCAGAATCGTTAAATTCTGAGCATTAGTAAACTGAAAGCAAGCGATGAGCAGACACGGCCGCAGACAGGGCCAACCTGCTGCGGGCTGGACGCTCTCCCGTCCCCAGCACGCGTTGGCAGCCGCTCGTCCTGCCCGAGACGCCAACAGCAGGGAACCAGACGTCCCGCCCCGCTGCGGTGCAATCCCCACCACGCCAGAAAGCAGCAGCAAAACCAGACCAGCTCCAGATCAATTCCACGTGCCAACAGCAGGTTCACTGATGGGGACGCTGAGGTCTTGTTTCAGAGCTTGTCAGGGTGGGTTCGGCCACGGAAGGCACGCAACAGGCCAGTCTGCAGCCAGGTGATCCAGCCGCTGAGGAGTAAAAGGAGGAACACGTGAACCTCTTGAAGGCACCAAGATACCTGTAACATAGTTGCTCTGCCTGTCTCGCTAACAACAGAGCATTCCCAGGCAGGAACAGTCTCCAGAACTAATCCAACTCCAGTGGCAGGGCAAAAGCACAGCTAGGAAACTATTCTAGTTGAAGGGGAAAAAAAAAAAAAAAAAAAGGGGAAAAAATTTTTGTCCCCAAGCAAATCACACATACCTTTGAAGCATTTCAGTTAGTCTTGCTGGATCCTGCAGCATTCCTGCAGTCCACAGCGGATAATTTCCAGCAGGCAGACCTAACCAAAGCCACCACTTCACTGCCTCTCTGGTCGAAGCTCGTGTCCCATGCTGTGGTTTCCCTCCAGTGGCATAAGCAGTAAGCTGCAGTTCTCGCCAGGGAGAGGTCTTCAGAGCAGACGAGGCGCTGATCTCTTACTGCCAAGCAAGATTTTCCTGCTCACTGCTCCCAGCCTTCAGCCTGCGCTTAGACTTCCCACTCCACTCCTTGGCCAGGCCGAGAGAACGCACCGAGAATTCAAAGCCAGCATCCAAACGAAGTCGCAGGGACCCGCTCGGCAGCAGCTGCCAGCCTTGCCCCGCACGCAGAATTCAGATGGCCCCAAAGCTGCCGGCTGCAACACATCGGCCCTGGCCCGATCGGCTTTCCCCCTTTCCCCCGAGAGCATCATCTTTTTTTTTTTTTTCCTTTCCTTTTTTAAACTTCTGCAACGCCCTAGTTATTGCTATACTTGTTAAAAAAGCAAAAGAGAACGAACGATGGTAAAGAACACTCAGGGCACAACTTGTGACGATGCAACCTCAACCAAAAAACCCTTGACCAACAAATAAAATGAAGCACATTTCAGGTATGGGGTTGGTTTGTTTTGGGAAAACAAAGCCGTCTTCTTCCACGTTTCTGGCAAGATTTCAGTCCAGCAAAAAGTAGCTTTTTCCATCACTAAATGCAACGCCGTCACCACACTACAACTCGGAGTCCTCTTGAAGGACAGCAGTTTAACGTTACTGCCTTCCTGACACCATCGCTCCAAATCTTTTTCTGATCATTTTTGCAACACATATATACACGTGGATACATCTTTCTATAATTTTTTCCCCACTTACATTTAAAATATCTAGGGCTTTCTCTGCATTATTTATTCTTGTTTTCAGACTGTAAACCACCATCAGTAGTGCACTGAATAGATACGTGAATAGAAGGTGAAATTCATTCACAGATTTAAACATGCCAGAATATATGCTAGACCAAAATTACCTTCATTCCTGTCTAAATTTTCGTTATTGCTAATGATTAGCTAATGAAGTACAGAAAGTTCCTGCTCCACTGCCAACCAAGAACAGCACTTTTCTTGTTCTTCAGGTAGCCTGACCGCAGCGAGCCCCGACTTGAATACGCACACGTTATCGGACACTGTCATGCGCGAGAGGCACGGTGTCACACACACTGCTCGGCCATTTATACGTGAAGCGGATTCCAACCTGAAAAAAGAAATTTCTCAATGAGGAGCAATATCCCAGCAACTAATTTATTCGAAGTGACACTGGTTTTGAATTATATAACCAGGGAAAACAAAAACCTTTGAAATTCTTGTTAAGATGCAGCTCACCTTTCAATTTTATCAGTTATTCACATAAAATTTTCCAAAATTCCATTGTTATGAAATCCACCTACAGGCTGAGGGATAAAACCACCTCTAAAATTATTAAACAATACATTCTCCCAGAAAATTCTGAAAACATATGCTATATGAAGTGTCTCTGTCATCGCAGGAACCCCAAAACCAATTAGCAAGTGAGATTACAACCCTTTGCTCATTTTTGCCACAGAAAAATATTCAAGTGTCAAAAATCCCACAGGATAAACCTCTCCACTTACCCGTACCAGGGCCATTGGGACTCAATACCCAATGTTTTCATATCTGGTTAAAAAACAAACAAATAAACCCCAATAAAGACAAAAATGGTTTTATTTATAGTTTAAATTACAGGAGCTACTGAAGATTTAAAATTGACACAATTTTTCAGGTTAACCACTTATATCCACTACTCACAGAGAGTGGAACTATTCAGGCGGTCTTTTTACACCCATCTAACTTGATTTATTTTAGAGTTTTAAATCAACTAGTTCCTTTTTCTTCTTGGAAAGCAAACATCAGATAACACAGGCACAATGGAAATACCAGTCCTCAGCAGAAAAAAAGCCTCCTTAGAAGCACATTTCAAAAAATCCCAGCACAACGGAAGGAATCAGGCCTTGGGGTGCACAGCTCACTATCCAGCCACTGGAATTTGTTTTTAAAAAAATCATCCTTTCCGTATCTTCTGCTATTGGAGACAGCAGCTCTGCCACACAGCAAACAGTGAACGTGACTCACTCCTTCCAGGAACACCAGTGCGTGGTGGGTAGTCTGGCCTCACGTGGCCAGCCCGGTTCCACTATAGTACTATCGCTAGGGTTCTTCCAGGAGCTGATGCTACCTGGAGGGCCCCTGAATGACAGGCGCCTCCAGGATATAAAATTTCGGCTTAAGAGTGGCCACAGTAGAATTTACAGGCTAATATAAACCAGAAATCAACCTTTAGTTCCAGCAGAGGACAACATTCTGCTTTGTCTCCCGCCAGTGGTGAAAGAGAGAGAGAGACCTTTCAGCCTTGATCACCTTTGCAAGAAGAAATGATACGTGTCAGTGCGCAGAATGTACTCCAGAGCCAAGGATCAAAGATATTTAAATGAACCTTCACCCTGCTTCCGCTCAGCTCGGGAGCCAGAGTGCAGATATTTCCTTCTGCTGGTGTGAAGTCCTTGGCCTTTCTGTCGGTGAGATTACGACCAGAAGAAAACCTGGATTAATCGCTGCTTCTTCACATCACTGTGGCACCCTGGGCACTTCTTCACCATCTATATAAATAAATGAACAAAATACATAGATAACGTGTTAAATTTCTCTGTCAAGTTTGCAATTGTCCAATATGAACCATAAGCCACGCCAGCCATCTGACAGTCCCCAAGACATTGGATCTACTCTTTATAAATGCAGTGTTACTGTGCAGTCAGTTATTGAACTGCTAGTAATAAAAGGAGGAAAAAGAAAGCCTCCCAGTGAAGCAGCAACAAATTTACAGCAGTTTTCTTGGATTAATTACCACCATGACATATCTGGAAGACTAAAATACAGGAATGAGGAAATACAGAGCCTGCAACAGCTGTTGTGAAGTATAGATGTACTCGTTATTAGTAAAATCCTGTAAGATGGCTGAACGAGTTCCCTGAAGTCCTGCTTCCTCTTGCACAGAGAAGGGAGTGATCTCCAGGGCATACCAGGACATCGGTGACACACATGGTCATGACCAAGAGTTCTGCAGGGGAATCAAGTCCATTTATTTCTTCATACCACCCCACACCTTTCTCGGTTAACAGCAGAAGACTGGGTACATGAGGCAACCATTTCTCCACCCAGGTTTCAGTTTGCTCCTTCGCTAATCTTAAATTTTAAAGTCCGGTCTTGAGCAATTTGACCTGCAGATGAACCTCAACTGTTCTTTTTATATCTCACAAATTACTAGTAAAACTAAAATGCTCTGCTTATTTCAAAAGTGAGATAGTAAAGTTTTTTTAAAAAAATTAGTCCTTGGGAGAAAATTGCCAGCTCAGTAAGCTAAAATGGTGGTTACCTACATCAGTGGCACTGCGCAGGCTTCCCTACAGCACGGAAGTTAATCATGGCAACAAAAGATGTCGACTGCAAAGTAGGTTTGGGCACTAGTATTTTGATTCTAGAAACGTTAATTGAAATACCGTAAATGGAGGGGGAGAGGGAAACTCACGTTACCTTCCAGCACACAGTCTCAAAGAGCTCTAAAAATTTTGAGTGTAATATATCAACTGTGAAATCTTACATTATTTGCCCATATTACAGATAGTCTAAATGAGAATAACTCGGTCTCTAAGGAATACTTGCAAAAAGAGCATGAATAAATCACAGAATCACAGAATAGTCGGGGTTGGCAGGGACCTCTGTGGGTCACCCAGCCCAATGCCCTGCCCAAGCAGGGTCACCCAGAGCAGGCTGCACAGCACCGCGGCCAGGTGGGGCTGGAATATCTCCAGAGAAGGAGACTCCACAGCCTCCCTGGGCAGCCTGGGCCAGGGCTCCGTCACCCTCAGAGGGAAGAAGTTCTTCCTCAAGCTGACATTTTAGGTTCACAGCCGAAACCCAACCACCAAACCTCACCACCTTTCAATTCCATAAAATCTTGAATTCACCGTTGAGATCAGCTGAACCTTAAAGAGCAATACTGAAAACACCACAGCTACACGGTGACTCTCCCGCCACGGTCCTACGCTTGCAGCTAACACGACGCACGTCTGAAGGACCCTCCTCAGCCTCGCAGAGTCACCTGCCCCAGGCCCCCTGCCAGCTTTTAAAGCACAGAACCAAACTGCTGTACTATGGAACAGACAACCTTGAGAGCACTTGCAGCCGTCTGGGCTTGCAGCATTAATAAAGCCATTGTTTTTGGGGAAAAAGCATTAAATAAAAGCATTAAACAACAAAACTCAGCAGCGGCTTGGGTGTCGGTGGCACGCTGACCCTTTCCTTGCGGCAAGGAGCTGACAGCCACACTCCCCGCAGAGCACTGCCACCAGCAGCAGCCTTCCAGCCACAGCTTCCATCAGAACAGTTGTGCCAGCAGCCGAATCAAAACCTGCACCCTCAGAACAACCACCCCAGCACTCCGCAGAGCGAAAAGCTACTCCCCGAGCACCCCAGGCGCTCCGTTCAGGGAGAAAACTGCCTGTAAGCTGAGAAATACAGGTGAGAGCTGCCACTACTTACCTTCCCATACCAGGTGACGGTGCTTGAGAGTTGTTATAGGAATTCTGTTTGGGGAAAAATAAATTTGTCACCCGATTCGTGTTTATACTTGAACGAGTTATACTTTACCTGGTTATTTCATTGGTTATTTTTGAACAAAGGAATTTTTGTAGTTTTTCTTTTAAGCAATAACCAAAATTCTGAATAAGATCACAGTAAATTCAAATTTGGAAAATATCATTTTTTACTGGTGACTATGACACAAATTAAGGGATTATTTTAGCAACACAAAGAAGACCACTAAATAAATACAGCACTGGAGCAGTCCTCTGCTGTAACCATCAGATGCCATTGCCTCTTATGAGAACATTTTTGTTTTTTCAGCCCATTAATAGGAAGGAATCTGTTGTTACTGGCACTAAACAATGAAAGATGTCTCCAGAAATCTGAGCAGCCAGGCACGCCACAAGCCTGCCTCCGCTCAGCACTGACAGCTGGAAGTTTCAGAGAAAGCCACTGACATCAGTTACCTGTCCCCAAGTGTCCTTTGCAAAATCTCAGTCGAGATTTAGGACTGAGCGACGTTACAGAAGTATCATAACTGTTTTTCTCATCTGCACCACCCCGATTCAAATAAATTCATCCACAGGACGTGTCCCGATCTCTTTTCCCTGACAGCACTTTTAAATCAGTGGCATGGGAATTTAGAGAAATTCGTGGGGGGTGGGGTGGGTTCATGAAAAGAAAATACCAAACACCCCACTGCAAACAACAACGATCCAGAAAGCACAGCTTGGGTTCGGATCAGACGCTGGCTCTGCTGCCAGCCATGGCGCAGGCTGAAGCGCTGCCGCCCCGGTGAGACACCAGTACACCCCTAGATCCGGAACTCCCTTCCACTGAAACACCAAAGAGCAGTTTCAGCTTGCTGTATCTGCAGCAAGAAAAACGTTTTTGAATTCTCCTTGAAGCCCACTAGATTTATTACAGAAGACAAGGGCGAGATTTCGTTATTCACAGAGAGCTCCCACGCTAGGCCCAGCAGGGCTATGGCAGCCGTGCTGGCTCTTCCCAGCTTTAACCCACTCAACTTCAAAGCACTTCCAAGGCCCAGTTTTAGGCAGCGTATATTCCATGCTCACGTGTAGCAGTCTGAAAACTGGATTCAGGAAGTTTAAGTGATGCAGAGCTTCAATTTGATTAGCTTTTAGTATTCTACGAAAATACAAATGCACTTACCTTCAGGTGTTCAGTCAGAGTTTTGGAGTATTTCAATGCACTTTCCTTTTTCAGTTTGAAGAGCCTTAGGTACAGGAGAGATTGACACCGCAGGCTGAGCAAGGACAGAACAACAAAACATTTACAGTTAAAGTCAAGTTCATCGCAACTGAGCAAAGTTCCAAAATCTAGTCACTGTGCTCTTCAAGTTTTCTCTGCTGATTCTCGAGTTGCAGGTTGACCAAAAAAAACTTCCATAAGCACCTTTAAATTCTCAAGGCAGTGAAAACACAGCTTTGTGTGCCTTGAGCCGAGCCTGTAACCTTTGGTGATCCTGCTGATAGAATCAGCTTCCAGTTCCGAGCTCAGGAGCCAACAGCAAGTCACTCCCTAGATCAGGGTTTACTTCGTGCCTCACTCGTCTCAGGACACCGAGTCCAACACAGCCTGCCACGGCCTCCCCTTCCTTCTCCACCTGACCCCAACTGGGTCTGGTCCTCTGCGCGTGCTGCACCGCTTTGTTAATCCAGGAGACTAATGACAATTCTCTACAGCCGGCCCAAACGTGGACTCACCGCTGGGTGACCCTGCTTCCGCAGGGGGTTGGACTAGATGACCCACAGAGGTCCCTGCCAACCCCCACCACGCTGGGATTCTGTGCAGGACGCCCCTCCTTTCTGCTGCCACTCCTTCATATTCCAAAGGCTTGGCCCTCCTCAACACCCCCTCTGCCCCAGTTTACAGCAACCAGACACACAGCGTTAACCTTTACGTACAGCCAAGTGGAAACCTCCTCTGTTTGGTTCAGAAACACCTGACAACTCAGTGCGACACAGCATTTCACGCAGAGCAAACATCTGAAATTCATCAGGGCACTGCATTAAGCTCCCAGCACACGTACCACAGCACTGCGAGCCTTTTATCTGCAGCCGTCGCATCCGGTGCCAAGTAATTCTTCAGCTTCATAGTGTATCTACAAACGAAGACACCAAGCAAACAACAAAATAAAGATTACAGCATCATTTATCAGCCACAAGACACTGACATCCTTACAAATTTCTAGTTTCAACTGTCTTCACCATTTCAGAAACCTCTCTCCGACCCTACACAAAACGCGTCATGACTACGCAGCAATTGGAATAATTTTGCTTCCTGTTTGTTACGCGTTGTAGGGAGACTTCAAGGGCCTGAGCAGAAAGGACCTCAACCTTCACAAAAACACTTGCAGCCTCACCAACTGGAACAAACTGGCAAGTGATTCAGTTCTACTAGAGAACGAGAAGAGATTTCAAAAGCTGGTGGCAAACCTCCAGTGAATCTAGGAGCTCTGATTTCCAGCCCCCTTTCCCACCCACTTAGCTTCTGTGCACGCCTTGCAATGCTTACTTGATTAATTCCACAGTTTCTGAATACATAGGGAACGGGGACTTGGATTCCTGAGCGTTTTTCTCCAATGCATTCCCACACTCAATGAAGGACACCACAGCATCTAGGTAGTACACAGCCTTCTCAAACCTGTCGGACTGAGGAGAGCAGAAAAACTTGTCAGGACGAAAAACCAGCGAGGAAACGCAAGCAAGCTGCAGCGCAGCGGGGCAGCAGAACGGCCACGGGAGGAAACAAAGCCCAGCAGAACGTGCAAACACGGGGTGAGTGTTGGAGACTGACTTACCAATGCATCTGCATTATGTTTTAACTTCTTTGCTTCCTGTAAATAATGATCAGCTGAGTAAGTCCTGCAACAGAGGACACAAGGTTACGGACTCGGCCTCACCCACACTGCATCTCCTTTTACGACTGAAGTTTCTTAATCCTGCCAAATTCCGTATTTTTTTTTTCCTAACTCAAGTTATAGGAGCTACACTATGATAAAACTGTTAAAAAAGTTAACTAGTATGATTAGTCACAGTATGATAAAATCGCTAAAAATAGTTTAAAGTTAATCCTCCAGTTTCGGGTAATTCAAAGCCGTATTTCAAGCAAGCTGATCAGTACACGTGACTCGGCTGAATTCATTGCGTTTGACAGCCAAGCAAACCAAACACCTGACCAACAACAGGGGCAGGGGAAGGAAAAAACCCGCAGAATTTGAGGACAAATCAATCCCGTGCCTCCGGGACTGGCATTACTGAGGGTGTGAAATATTTAAAAAGTATGATAATAACACAAAATAAATCAAGATGCCTTCAGGTGTTCATTGCTTTTGCTTAGCCACCCAAGACAATCAATGCCAAATGCCTTCCATGACTAGACGAGCAGAAGGTATTCACAAAAGTGTAATTATATATTTCAGTATATTAACATATTACCTATGAGTTGATTAAAGTTTGAAATAATTTCTCCCATCCATCCTAGCTTACTTGGCTAAGAATTAAACATATTTGAAATCAACATTTTTAACAGTCCACTTACAGGAAACTGGCGTCATTACAAAGCAACAGTTAACTTTAAAAAATATTCTATACCTACAAAATTAGTTCAATCAGTTCTAGGCCCAAAAAATCCTGTAATGTCTCAGTCATAACCATAAGGTTATAACGTGTTGCCATTCCAAGGCATAATCACTGTTCCTTGGAGGGTGCTCTCATTCTTCCTATAAGTCAATACACGTTCACATTTTATTTTTGTAGACATTTGATCTTATCTCAATTTCTTAGCCCTGTTTTGTCTTGAAATAATTACAAAATCCCCATAAACTATTTTGTCTTTAGTGTAGTCTAATGATGTAATTCACTTGACTTTTATCTTCTTTTTTTCTTTCTTTAAGGAGTAACTACCAGGAGCAGAACACTGCCCAGCCAGCTTGTCCACCTCCAAAGAGTTCTCAACCAGGAAGTTAGTTTTACTTTTAGTATAAACACAATTTTATCTGCAAAGTGAATTTAAAGAACAACAAAAAGCAAGCATTGTGCTGAGACGTGACTTGGTACGAGTGAAACCTAAAATCTGCACGAGATGATAAAATATTTGTTGTACTTTCTTTTCAAGATATTTTCTTTGACCCCACGGGATTAAATCCCGATCCTGCTCTTGTGGATCTGGAACCTGAATAAGAAAGGCTCCTCCCCACTACCAAGGACCACAGCGCCGGACCCCCGGGCTCTGAACAAAACAGGCGGACAGGGAGCAGCAGCATCCTGCTGTGGTGCAAGGGACCCACCAGCCATTAAAGCCAGCAGCCCCCGGAGCCACCCAGGCCCACCGCGTGGCCCACGCCAAGGGTGCTGTCAGACAAGCACGTCGCTGCAGGTGCGACGCGCGGCTCTCCGGTGCGAGCTTGGCTTCACAGCTCTCGTGAAGCAAAGGGACAACTCTTCTCCGCAGGGAGCTGGCGATGCTCCCAGTCACGGCCCCACCGAGGGAAAGGCACCTTTTTCTGTTCTTACCTATCGTCAAAAACAAGTTTTGCTCTTCTTGACTTTGAGCTTTCCGTAGACGGAGCAGACGCAGGAGGGCAGTTTGATGAATTGTTCAGAATCTTCTCCTGAAAGGAAAATAATAAAGAACTGTTACATCTTCTCTGTCTTCAAGAAAAGCATTTGTTATATAAATTTCTCCCCTGACTTCACACATTCTATGCACTAAGGTCAGTCTGGCAGCTGCTTTAGCTGCCATTCACCACAGACAGTAACCCAGCTTCCAGGAGGCTTTCACCTAACGCTGGCGCAGAGGAAGACACTGAGTCTGTAATCAAGCTCCTCGCTCTCGCACACCCGGAGATCTCCATCAGCGGCAGGAATGCAGCCGAGGCTTTCTGGACACACCTGGGTCCAGCAAATCCCGCCCTGAACCTCCCATCCCACCATTTCTTAGTCCTGTTTTTCCACCCTAACAAACAGGTGATGAATATTATTACGATTTCTCATTTCTGTCAACAATACGCTCTGCCGAACATCTTTGCCTTGGGGAAAAAAAAAATGGAAGGATAAGCATCATCTTCAGGGAGAAAAGTCAGCTGTCTTCACAACACACTGTGCTTGCTCCCCTACACTATACTTGGCTCAACATGACAGGCTGGGATAAAGACTGGACAGCAGAAATATTCTGTGAATAGTGAGTGAATCGATTTTTAGCAGCTAAACAGTATAAAACAACTCCCCAGCTTCATATGTGCTTTCCGCCCTCCTGATGTATCGCGACCATCGGCCACCTACACAGACGCATTCCATAACCTACATTTATCAGATTATTGCTAATCAGAAGGATCCTGGAGTCGCAAGGCCCCAGATTTGCACAGCAGTGTACTACCTCCCATTGTAACGTGGGCACAGCAAAACACGGAGTGGAACACAGGACGAGTTTACACTACTTCAAGAAAGGCATGACTAAGCTTATCTGAAGCATAAAACAATAAACATCTCATAAATTGACAACTGGCTTAGGGACGTTTCTACGCTGACAAACAACAGGGCAGAACGTCAGCCTGCATAGTAAATTCACTGTCTACAGCTCCTGAAAGCGCCTTACGCAGCCACCAACGCGCAACCCTGCCAGGCCTCCAGACTGGCACGGTGCTGGTATCCGACGTGACACCGCGCAGCTCCCAGCGCAGATACGCACGAGCTCCACCCTGGTGACTAACGACTTTCTGCCACTGCTGAGCTCTGCGGGCTGCTTTACTCCTCCCCAAATCAATTCTGCTTCCCGAACACTTTTAGACTTTGCTTTGAAGCTTTTCAGAGGCTGCAAACCCAACCACGGAGGTTCAGCAGTGGCTTGAGCTCCTGGAGCCCCCACAGCCCGTCGGAGGCTTTGGGGCTGCGCTGCAGAGCACTCGGAGCCGGCTGCGCCGGCACCCGCAGCACGCGTTGGAACCGCAGGCAAAGGTGGAATCCCTCCCAGTTAAACACACTGTGCTCAACAACTGCCTGTACAATAGAGGCTGCTCATTTCTGTCCAGTAACACACATTTATATATCGATTAAAAAGCACATTACAATTTAGTGACCTAACAGTGTCATCTTCCTACAATATCTTTAAATTCAACCATCTAAGTATCTTCCTAACCTAAATCTCTTAAAAAACATTTTCTGCACCATCGTTATAACCTTTTTTCCTCCACTCGACCACGAAGAGCACTGTACATTCCTGAGCTGGAGTTAAAATAATCTTTCGGGGGTCCCACAATGCCACCAAACGAGAGCTACAGCTCCACATCCTAGCACCAGGCGTGGACTGAGCTCCTGCTCTCCTTAAAAAATCAGGGCAAGATCTGTATCTGCTCCGATGACACAAGTAACCTCACTGTTCCATTTACTGTTGTGTAAACAGCTTTCTAGTGATGTTTCCTATTAACCAACTGAACGATAAATAAGCAGCATCAGTAATCAGAAGATGACTAAACACATTTCACTAATTAACATAAGAATTTGGTAGGAATAAGCATTAGTATTTAACATAAGAATCTGGTAGGAATAAACATCAGTATTCCACAATCTCTCCCAAGTTATTTTCCGATTTACACACTTCCAAGGCGCTCAAGCACCACGACATGAAACAACGCGTATCTAAAACTCATTACATTTTAACTTGAACTGCAGATTCTTGTTTCGATCCCACTGAGCACGACAAACGGCAAAGCAAAGGACCGGGCCTAAGGCATTTACAGAGTAAGCCCTTTACCTTGGTTTCTTTAGCACTGCTAGAACCCTTCCCCTCCGTTTTTTTCTGCTTGGAGGATGAGCTGCTTTTACTGCCACTGCTGCTCTCCTTGCCAAGGTTGCTGCTGGACTTCAAGGACGACGACTGACTGACCGTCCTCTTCCGGGAGCCGTGCTCTTGCTTGGAATCTTTGGGCAGGGCTGGTGCAGCAGGCGACGGCAGCAAGTCCTTCTCTTTAACAGCACTTGGCTTTGAAGACCTGGACAAAATGAACAAGTTCAGGGTTTGAGGGTTTTTCTTAAAAAAACAAACAAAAAACCCCAAACAAAGCAAAAAAACCCCAGCATCTCAAAGCATTATTTTTTACTTTTAAATAAACTATTTTTTTTTTTTAAACCAGCAGTTTTGTTGTTAGACCTAGCAAGCCAGACACGGAGGAAAAGAAAGAGAACAATCACCTCGGTGACTGGGTTTCTACGAAGCCAGACTGAACTCGTTTTCACCATCTTATTTGTTCTGACCTGAAAACACCGTAGACAAGTTCTAACCATAAAACCACATCCCTACAACAGTTCTCGAAAAAACACCCGCAACACTTACAACGTGAGAAATGAATGCCAAGGTCAGCGCCAGCCTGTCTGCTGCAGGCTCGTCAGCCTAAGAGCTCGGAAAAGAGATGGTCCAGATAAACGCTCTCTGGAACCCAGGACACTGGAAGGCTTCCGCAGCCTCCCAGGACGCTCTCACCTTGGCTGCTGAGGGCTACTGTTGGCTATTCTTGGCTTCCCATAATAGTTATTTCTACACCTTATTTTTTAAAAATCGTATCGTTTCATTTAATTAAATGTCCTCCAGATAACTGCACTGGCAATCAAGCAAATATCAGAAAAAAAAGGTAAAAAAGCGTAATCATGATAGAAATACATCCGTTCCTTCTACCTCTGTCTCCTAACAGAGTAAAACAGTCTTTAACTCCGAATGGGCAACCAAGAGTTCTAGTATCTGATGTGCTGCAGCTTCGCACTTATTTGTAATTTGGCAATTACTCACTACGCAGAAATATTTTCCATGACATAATTATACCAGTTTTCAGTTGCTTGATCTGAAATAGCAGAGTTTTAACAGGCAGTGGAAAAAAAATTAACTCTTTCCTGCGGATTAACACTAAGAAATAAATCAAAGCATACTATCTATTAAAAAAAGCATGGAAAATTACTGAAATAACACACAAGAGTATTAAAAATGTTATTGATTTGTTAATTCTGCATTACTTTGTCTTGGCGTCACTCACACTTTTCTTTAGCTAAACTATCAAGCAAATGTGAGGCCAAATCCATGGATCCAAATCTCAGTGCCATCAGCTTCCCAGACAATTCCAGTTAAGTAACTTATTCTCAGTTCACGAACTTGCTGAATGGAGAATCACCAGATCGCGTTCACTTAAAAGCACAGATTTTGCAAGATCAAAAAGCCAGATGCACAGCTGACTCCCAAAAGAAAACCAAACCCCACTGCGTATTAGAGAAAACCCAGGAAGCATATATCCCATAATACACCAACCCTTCACGTGAGGGTTTACGTTCCTTCTGCTAAGTAAAACAATCACCCTTGGCCAACGTTTTTGTTTTTGGAAATTAATTTCCACCAACTACTCGCAGAACCTCTAAAGTAAATCTGTCTGAAGGGTAAGAAGCAACAACATTTCACCCATGATGAGTAATGAGGAGACACTTGATTGGAGTGGGGGGAATATGGGCACCCATGATGAGTAATGAGGAGACACTTTGTTGGAGTGGGGGAGGAGGAGAAGAGCGGGGAACATAGGCACCCATCTTCTCCTTGCTCACCCTGAGCCTTCAATGTTGAAAGCAGCCAAGATACTCACTCCCTACTGCTCGAAGTCTTGTGTCCTGATGGAGCTTTTTCTTCCAGCTTCGTTTTCTTGCTTTCAGTGGCTCTGTTTTCATCCTCATTCTGAAGAAAGCAAACAAGAAATACATCCAGACAAAGGTCCACATTTACATCTGCACTGAGAGGGGCAACGTTTCACATCAGGAGACTTCATTTAGCGGGCGTTTTGCAGCGTACAGAGTAAGACAGGAACACACCACAAAAACATGCCCTCCAGCACCAAGTCCACACCAAATACTTGACTGGACTCTGACACTGGAACATAATGAAAAACAAAGTTTGGCTTCTAAATTACCAACCTGCATGAAAGTAAATTGTTCCTTTTAGCACAAGCATATTGTCACCATGAAATACCACAAAAACCTGCCAAAGGCTTCAGCAAGAAACCAGGAGACAGATTTTGTGTTGTGGAGACTTAACGGAGACATCTTAGGAATGCTCGAAAAATGTAAAATTCTTTGCAGTCTGTTAAAGTAAACTTAGAGATTTTTATATAAATTTAATCCCAAAGTCAAAGGGTCTTGAAGACACATTTCTAAGCTGTCTTCGGCAAGCACTGGAAGCATCGATACAGGGAATAAAGCAGAAAATAGGGCCTCACGGAGGAAGTCCTCTGGTAACACAGCCCAGAATCAAACCCTAAAGGTTTCGTTTTTGTCACGCCAACGCTGCAACCCTGAGCCCGAAGGAAACTCACGAGCACGTAAGGTTTAGAAACCAAGCGGTCACAGTCGCGTACAGAGCGCTCACAAAGCTAAGAGCTGGAGGGGTGGGAGAGCGGGGGGGCTTTTCCTTAGCTGCCTCAAACAGGCTTGTGTCTCCTCCAGTATGCACCAGTAGGCACCAGAGCACTCTGAGCATTCGGAACAATTAACAGCCAGACTATTTGCTGGGGTAAAGCCTGAATTTAATTGGTCTCGCCAAGCGTTCTGGTATAGGTGTGAGAGCGCAGATCTTTCACGCTGTAACTCCAAATGCGGACTGAGGAAGAGAAGCCGGCCTGTTCCGAGCCACAGGAGCACGTGAGCGCAGTCCCACAAACAGCAGGGACTATACAGCAACACTTGCAAAAAATAATTATTCACTGTACTGGTCAGTTATTCCCATTTTACAAAAAAAGCTCATACTTTCTCACTCGATTCCCTTATCCAGAGAAAATAGGACCCTTAGTTAGGAACAGTACACGAGCAACCTCTGCTCACAGCTACACGTCAGGTCTCCTAACCGACACTAATTTCAGTAAGTGATCAAGTTTACTTGGGTTGCTCAGCAGGAAAACTGGTTTCACTGAAATCAGCTCTCTCCTCTGGAGAGTCAGATGACTCTCTGGATGGTACCATCTAATCCTTTCATTCCACGTGTCAACAAAGCCCTACAACCACTGCCAAATCCCTGTCAACATGAAAATCTCAGAACGAAATCCAGAGTAGCATGGCAATTTTTGCATCCCTGAAGCATGGCTTTACAGTCCCAACTTCACGGAAACCAAAAACTTATAAAAACTCCTTGGATCCCCGAGTCCACCTGCCAGCCCCGGGTTTGCTGTTCCTACAGACTGTCCATGTCCTGAGGTTTCTGCGAGCAGACTCAAATGACACCGCCAACCACTTCTTACCATTCCCCCTCCAGCTGTGTTACTTCTGTCCGGCTCCCCCACTGATTCCTATCCTTTTCACTGCCACCAGGCACCCCTGCTTTTTATTTGTAGTTGAAAAGATTAAATACTTTTTTAGTAAAGATTAAATATTATGGAGAGACATCCCTGCTCCCAGTAAAGCAGCACCCTTGCGATTAGGGTTTCTCCTGCTGCCTTGCCTCAGGCCCATTTCTGCCCCATCCCTCGTCTCGGCAACACGCCGCTGCGTGATTCAGCGGCCCAAGGCAGCTGACCCAGCTGAGAACTGCCTTCTTTTTTGGCCAGGTGATTTTTCCATCGGATCAGCTGCCTGAGCTGGCCTGCAGTGCCAGACTGAGCGGAGACACAAGTGGGCTGGACGCAGTGCTCAGAGGTGCAGATGCTGTGCTACCTCCACGAGCTCCAGCTGCAGTGCCAACGCTCCTACCAGGGCCACCTTCCCCTCTTCACTCCGAAGGAAAACCCCAACAGTCTCTACCATAACAGCACAGGGATGATCAACGTGTTCTGCACAAAAGCCATCTCCTGAAGGGCTCGGAGTCGCTACAGCGAGGTGCGATCCGGGTTGCTGGGCCACATGCTCGACACCAGCAGCAATCCACTAAGGGGCTGGGAGAACAGCTAAACCTCTGTCTACAAAATGATCACCTGCTTATGTTTCCTTTTGCCTTTTGTAGAACTTTTGTCAGATGGTTGCTTCTGGGATTCTCTCGTGTGCTTCTCGGGCACGTTCTTCTTTTCCGCTTTGGGTGCGTCAGCATCCTTGTAAGGCTTCCCTGGTATTCTTGATAAGAGGCTCAGGTCAATCTTCACAATGAGTGGGTACCTTTCGTCAGGATCACTGAGTGGTGAAAGAAGCTCTTTCTCTTCCATAGGAGAGAACATTCTTTGCCGAAAAAA
>Ga0181612_180974_pt1 | contig 16841 bp, 3 predicted proteins | sample HoacroProtozoa21_FD_119630 | JGI IMG/M metagenome (GOLD analysis project Ga0181612, IMG submission 119630) | Hoatzin crop microbial communities from Cojedes, Venezuel. Combined Assembly of Gp0051906, Gp0051904, Gp0051908
CAAGGCCAGGTTGGATGGGACTTTGAGCGACCTGGTCTAGTGGAAGGTGTCCTTGCTCATGCCAGAAGGGTTGGAACTAGGTGATCTTTAAGGTCCCTGCCAACCCAAACCATTCCATGATTCTATGTGAGTGGCCAGCTGGCATTATCAGCCTGATGAAATGTCGCACAGACTCAGCATCGTCTTTCACTTGCTCATGCTATTAATGTCAAGTTTGCTTTAGGACTCCTGCTTCAGTTGCCTTTAAAAATAAGCAAACAAAAAATCCTCACCAAAGAGCACAAAGTATGCTTCAGAACTGAGACTTGAACTGTGTGGTAGTTGTACTTCCTCAAAGGCAGTCTCTGCTGCTGGGTCTGCTGTGCCGGAAGCCAGATCACGCTTGAGTTATGGCCTTGGCTTCTACAGACTTTATTATGCATTTATTAGGCTGTGCATCCCTTCTAGCATAGCTTGGTCACAGAGATAAATTTGGATGGTTGTCAAATATTTCATGATGTTTTCCCTTTTTTTTTTTTTTTTCCATTAGTTTTGCTCATTACAGGCAACGGAACATGCAGCTGTGGTAAACTTAATCTGATGATAGTGCTTGTCTGGTATCTGATTGATCTTTGGTTCCATGGCTGAATCCCAAAGAAGGGAGAGAGAGGGAAGTTAGTAGAGGATCTTGGTGGCAAGCAGGATTTAGAAGCTGGTAGAGATGATGAAGTATCAGCAAGACTACTTGCAGCAGAGAAGGGAATAGCTAAAGAGAAACCGGTGTGCACAGGATAGAAGAATACCACAGTTGGAAAGAAGAATGCAAAATAAGTAACAATGATTTAAGACTGAGAGTGTGAGACCAGCAAGAAAGCTGCTGTGTGTGAGTAGCTAGAGCAGAAAGAGGGATACATACAAGAAGTGATATTGATTACAGGAATTTGCATTGTCACAAAGTTCATTCAGTCATCCTCTTTACCTCTCCTAGACCACTTCACAGAGTACAAATACCTTTGCTGCTGCCATTGCGGAATGCTAAATAAGTAAGCTAATCCTCTAATAAAATTTAGACATGAAATAAATAGGTCAATCTATTTATTCTCTAGCTAGAGTTCAGGAGGATAATGAGGTTTGGCTGGAGGCGGCATGGTGCCCTGGAAGCATAGTGCTGTTTAGCTTGTTAATGATCTCTGTATGCTTAATGCTAATTCATTTTAAGTCATTCATTTGTTTAGGCTTTTAAAAATTAGTCTTAAGAAAATACTGAAAAATAATATTTTGAGAGACAAGCCCACCAACAAACCTTCAGTGTCTTGCACTTTAGCTTAGAATAAATTTAAGTTTCCATGATCTTGGTTCTGTCTTATTCTGTAGGTACTCACCTTGCAGCCTGTTGCCATTGCCTTGCTATCTTTGCAATTTAGCTGTGAAAAGTCCTCAGTCAGATTACATGTTCATGCCTGTGTGCCATGATAGTTACGTGTCTGTTTAGCTCCTCCGTTAATTACGTAGGTGGGCACATTTCTGAAGAACATCTCTATGAGGTGTGTTGGTAGTCAGAGTCTCTGAATGACCAATTGCAGTAACATCAGTAGCATTTTGTTTCTTCTCCATCTTTCTCCCCCGGGGCAAAATGTGTCATTTTGTGAGCTAATGTATTATGTACTTGCCACAGCGAGGACATGAGTGAAGGAGGTAGACTGCCTTCAGCAGCAAAATGGCAAAGTGTAAAGGTATTCCTCCTTTATGAGGATTTGTAATGTTTATGAAATTTCAAGAAAGTGTTATTTCTTTTGCCTAAGCAGTGGACAAATGTGTTTTGGTAAAAGAAGGTTGCAGATCATAGGTGAGGTCTTGATGTTGGGGGTACATTCCTCTCTCTAGATCTTACTTAGTTGAATAAAAGCTACTTCATTGCTTATCCTGTTTCGTGGTGTTACTTGCTGGCATTAAAGACTTGCCAGCCTTTTCTCAAAATGTGGTGCTCTTCCTGGTAGGCAAATTAAATCCCAGTATGACATCTGCTTACATGAGGTAGGTACAGAGAATTAATGTATTGTGAATCACATTTTAAGCCTCAGATGAAAAGGGCTACAGAAATGCAAAATACTTGTGGCTTTTATGTACAATTCTCCTGTAATGTATGCATATTTGCCACAAATTCATATTGACATTTATTATCCAAAAACTTTCAGACTCTTTTGCTGCGAATATTGTAGGGTTGATGTCAGTACGGTCTAGTTTTTGAAAGGCTTTCTTTTTTGAACTGCAATATGCAAATCATAGCAGTAGCAGAATCTCTGACTTCTTTTTCCTTTAATTGAATTTAGCAGTTACAAAGCCATGGCACCTATGTGAACTACCATATGTTATTCATCTTTCTTATTGTTCTCAATTAGGGTGTTGTCTGGTATGGGTGTTTTTTGTCTGCTGCTTCTGCAGTGATTAATATAATAGAGTTATAATCTCACTTATAATCAAACTTTCAGGAAAGCTTATTGGATTTGAGATGACTTGTATGCAAGCAATTTCCCGACAGCCAAACTCGATGCTTGCAATTTATGGGATGTCAAACCTTTATCATTTCATGGCCAGATTACTAGTACATCGAATAGTCAGGTTTCTGGATTGTTGTGTTTTGTTTTTTGGTTTTCTTTTCCATTTTAGGGGCAGTATCTGTGCTTCATTAACTACAGTATAATTTTATAGGAGGCCGTTTTTTTCAGATACTTTGTAATTGGCTTGTTATCAAGGTAGCACAAAGCAATCGCTTGTCAACATGACTGTTTCAGGCACAGTGAGGTAAGGAGAGCTGGCTGGAAAAAATTATTTGCTTTACTAAAAAAACACAGATTTCTTTTTTAAACTATATATCCTCTCAATGTACTAGGAGTATTAAATTTATAGGTATATATGTATGGAAGCTACCTTTGCATGGAACAGGAAAAGCAGTACTAAATTATAGGCTGACAAAGTATGCAAGCGTGCTTATTTCAACCTTCTAAACAAATCCAGGAGATAGATTAAAATGTCGCCAAATAGTGCGATGTCAGAATACTATCTTTCAAGTGTTTTTACCCCATCAACAAGTAGCAGCCTGATGCTGGAAATTCTTCCTTTCAGGCAGTTACCCACTGTCATGGTTTAAACCCAGTGGCCATCTAAGCACCACACAGTCACTCCCTCAATTCTCCTCCACTCCTGGTGGGATGGGGGAGAGACTTGAAAGGGTAAAAGTGAGAAAACTCATGGGTTAAGAGAAAGACAGTTTGACAGGTAAAGCAAAAGCCGTGCACGCAAGCAAACCACAACAAGGAATTCACAGAATCACAGAATTCATTCACTACTTCCCGTCAGCAGGCAGGTGTTCTGCCACCCCCAGGAAAGCAGGGCTCCACCACACTTAACGGTTACTTGGGAAGGCAAACGCCATCACTCTGAATGTCTCCCCCCAGTTCCTTCTTCTGCCCTCTGCTTTATATGCTGAACACTGCGTTGTGTGCTGTGGGTTATCCCTCTGGTCAGTGGGGGTCAGCTTTCCCGGCAGTGTCCCCTCCCAGAGTCTTGTGCACCTCCAGCCTGCTCGCTGGCGAGGCAGTCAGAGGAGCAGAAAAGCCCTTGATGCTGTGTAAGTACTGCTTAGGAATAACTAAAACATCCCTGGGTTATCGAGACTGTTTTCATCACAAATCCAAAACATGGCCTCATACAAGCTACTATGAAGTAAAAACCAGGACGCACACATGCTCTGTATGTGAGCTGCTTCCTTGTTCTCTCCGTGCAGCAGGTGCCATGTGCATGTGAGGAGTGGTGTAGTTAGTAGGCTTAGTACTCTGTGTATGAAAGTACATGCTCTGAGAGGGAGAGGGAAAGCGTGGAATAGTTCTTTTGCTTACAGAAGGTAAAGACTGATTTTATTCACAATAGAAGTAGGATAATTTGCTAGCTGTAGAAGAATAAAGGTTAGGCTAAATGTGTCTTTATTTTCTCACTGTATAAAGGTTTTAGTTTCAAGTGGACTTTGGTATCAAGGAACTATGATAAGTCATTAATGCTTTTCCCCATAAATCTGACAGTTCTCTTATAATTGAGATCCTCTTAAGTATCACCTGATACACTGAGTGTTAAGGGGGGGTGTCTTCCTAATCTGTCGGAAATAATAACTGCAAAGCTGTAGAAAGTGTCAGCTTCTGTGAGAGGGTGCATCATTGACAAAATGGAAAGGCAGATATGATCTGATTTTTTTGAAGCAGCTGGCTGGGGAGGAAAAGTACTACATTATAAGTATCTGAATTATAAAGGCCAAAATTTACCAGCTGTGAAGGTTTTAGAATGATCTACATGAAATAAATATCAGCTGCAACTCGGTTTCCAACTGGGTAAGTATCCACATGACAGAAACCCTCTGTCATAAATTGATAGCCCTGCTGGAAGTGTAGAGGCCAAGGAACAAATTGTCCCCATTATTTCGATAAAGCCAAGATTATTCTGTATGCTATAGTGTAGGTGATGTTAACTTTACCCAGTACTGAAGCTCCCTAGAAAATATGAAATATTTTGGTTCTTTTGAGTGTTGTTATATTTCAGAATGGTTTATGTTCCAAGTGTTTATGAACCGTAATCCTTGATCAGCCTTCATCTCCCACACAAAAGGTATTACAACCTGCAGATAGCAGGCTCATGTCAAACCCTTGAACACCCTTTAGTATAAGCAGCAATGGCATCAAATTGAGTTTGATGTATATTGCCTTCTTAATTTGAGGACTGCAGGCTGAACAGTATAGGATCATGCAGGCTGTCTTTTATGGCTTTGTATATAATTCCTCACCACTCTGTTTGGTGTTGTTTGGGTCTTGTATGCTTCGTTTACTACAAAGCTGATGCTTTTACTGTAATACAAGGTGTCATCTGATTTCCATCTAGCTGTACCAGGTTAGTATTTTCTCAAGAGAGGATTTTCTTGGCTTTGTGGGCTGTGTGGTGATGTAAAAAGACTACCAAGTTCTAGTTGTATGCTGTTTCCAAATAAAGGAAGATATAATGCTTGTACTGGCCTTAATACTACTTCCTATGCAAATTTTAAAAATTGAGACTCACTGACACTTTTATTAGTGTTGAATTTGGTTGCGGTCTGGAAGGTGCTGGTGCCTGTAGGATAGCAAGCAGTGATCACTGTGAGCCAGGTCTGTCAGTTTTGGCTGGCAGGTAGGTGTGCTTAACTTCTGTCAGAGGCTTTGAATATCAGGTAGCTCAAACTGAAAAGGTCCTAAGATTCCCCATCTCATCTATCTGTGCTTGAACGCTGAATTATAGCCTTGAAGAGAGGATGCTGATGTCCTCACCACTATTGTTCTTGTCTCTGTCTGCCTGTATTCAGAGTTGCAATTCAGTTGATTTTCCTACAAGAATGCCAAGAACTGAAAGTTACTGCTGCACCTTTTCTCTTAATACAAGAGTCATGTGGGTGCTAGTTGTTCAGCGTTGAAGACTGCTAAAAGAAGGCAGCTTTTTTTCTGTTTCAGCAGTTCTGTTTATTTCCTTTTACACATTTGTCCTAAAGGGGAAAAAAGAAAAACCAACAACTATGAACTCTGTCTAGAACAAGGGCTACAGCCATACTGAAACTTAACTAAATTAAGTACCTTGATAGCTCATCTTCAAAGATGGAAATGGTTTGAAAGCCTCTTCAGCCTGAAAGTCTCTGCAGTGTTCCCTTCAGGATCAGTTCTGCATTTGTAATGAACAGAAGAAACATGTTATTCCCTTCTTTTAAAAAACAGTTCTGTAAAAAAAACATTAAAACCTTGCCAGTTAGGATGCAAAATACTGTCTGCAGGAACTGTAGAAGTGCATGCTGTCAAATATAACGTATATGCACAAATACCTCTGGGCTTATTAGTGCCTCCACAGTGATGTGCTGTCAGCAGTGTATTTCTACTGCATGTGACCTTGCAATATTTACCTTTATCTAAAAGGGAAAGACAGAGGGAGAGTTACTCAGTGAAGCTTGGAATTCTCTTGTAACCTTTATGGAGTCTCTGCCAACCACTTTGTACCAGCCCATAGTGCATTCGCTCTGTGTGGGACTCAGGTTATTGAAAAGCTATCGTGGTAAATCCTATGTGGCTGGATGTCACAAGCAATAGGAGAACTCTCTGTTTACTCTTCATTGTTGTATTACAGCTTACATGTCTGCTGCCTCCGCTAGCTTATTCCTAGGGGAGTTTATTTTCCATCCTTAAAAGAAGGCTGTCAGACTGATTTAAGGCCAGAAGTGATGCTTTCAAAAAACATGGGTTTATTGAACCTTGGATCATTTGACAGGTGGTCATAAGGTTTTGTTTGAAGTCAAAGAAAGTGGAATCTTGTCTGGGTTTAAATAGCTTATCCCTTGCCACAAGTTTTGGCAGCCTTGTGCTAATGCCTCCAATTAGAAAAGGAAGGCAGCACAGTCATGCAAAGAAAACTGACCGGGGGGTGAAATGCAAAATGTAGGCAAATTACATGAATGGTGTAAAAGTGAATTAACAGGTAAGATCTTTCCTCTCTAAATAATATGGTGATTTACAGTACAGGCTTTTAGAAGCAGCCTTATTAAAACTAAGTCCTAAGCATCTTTCCTTGTCGCTCTGTAGAACACCAGCGACCTTATGAATTTAAAGACAGCGTGGGTGGTTTCCCAGAAGTACCTTAAATTTACTCTGCTTACTTTTTACTTTCATCTATACCATATTGCATAAAACACTGCACCAGTTTACCATAATGCATCGGTTTGTGAGATGAGGGGTTTCTACTAGTGCTTCACTAGCAGGTCTGTCATCTATTGTCAGAGTGACAAGCTGAGGGCAAGGATAGTTGTGTTAAGGTAAGCCATCCCCACTCATGGCCCAGACCTCTTTGGCTTCTAAATCACTTCTGTACCTCTTGCAAATGCTATGTGATGTACCTGTTCATTTCAAAAGTAACATTCACTAGGTTTTTGCTCCATCAGGATAAGCACTGGGAGGCATTTAGGGCTTAGTGCAGACAGAATGAGACAGTACTGAGGTCAAAATTCACTATGTATCTGCAGTACAGGAACCACACAAGTTTCGTTTACGCTGCCTCACCAAGGTGTCTCGCTTCAGTACTGATAACGGTAATGGCTTTGTGATGAGGACTCACTGAAACCATCAGCTGGAATCACTCTGTCAGGCAGAGCCAGGTTTTAACCTCCCGAGTGCTATCCCAGGCTGTGTAAAATCCACGTTATGAGCCACAATCCATTTCCAACTCACCCTGCCATCCAGTCCTTGTTCCGTTATCTCCAGGCAAAAACTAGAGTAGGAAGATAGTCTTTAATAAGGCAGTAGTTCTCTCAGTCTACAGCCAACAGAAAACAAATAGAGTGGAATTTCTCATTTACGCTATATCTTAGGGAACTGAAAAGAGGATGGAATAATTGTAACCAAGATAGATACACAAGTCGTAACCTTCTTAGCATAACTATGTCTGTTTCTAGAAAATTAGAATGTCAGTGAGCTAAAGGTAATTTGTTCAGGATGCCAACAGAATGATAAGTCTGACTATTTGATTTTTATTTTTTTTTTTATTCCTCTCATTAGGTAGTTTCAGTAAGTCTGAAAAGTGAATATAGTTGGTCAGAAGAGTCTTGTACCAGTTTGCGGATACACCTCCATCCACGTCTCCCCCAGCAATAGTGTATGTGTCTTCTTCAGTTTGATTGTGAGGCAGAAATGCTTGGTAGGGTTGTGATGACATTTCAGAAATTTAAATATTTTCTGATTGTTCCATGAAGAAGAAAACTCCTATGATGTATAACAGTTAGTGCTGTTTAATTGAATTTCAGTTAAAATTTCTCCATTATAACTGGGCTTTGTACTGTCCAAATTTGTTATTTTCTGAGACAAACATCTATCTCTTGAGAAGTAGAATTGATTTAAAAGGCATACTAAAGGTAGGACCACAAAATGTGAGATGATTGGCATGCCTTGTTTAGTGGCCAGATGCCCTGTGGCTGTGTTTTTTGTTTTGAGAGCGAAAGAACTGTACAGTCTTTCATCCATAAAGTTGATCGAGAGCTTGAACTTTTACAGTTTGTACTCATGTGAAACCTGCACTGAAGCCCCATGGGTATTTGTCTCAAGAAGAGTGGAGGGTTTGGTTGTCTGCACTGGAAAAAGCAGCATCCTTATTATTTCAGTCAGTTAATTGTATCCACAGCCCAGAAGCGTGATAGGCAGTTTGCAGAATAAGTAAAGAAGAAATGACTCTTCCTCAGCAGAAATGTAATTTCTAAGTGAATCACACTGCAATCACGGTAAGAATAGCAAACTGAAGAGACAAGGCACAGGAATTAAGGTTTGGTATTGTAGCAAAAATATTTTGAGATACGTGTTCTTTAATGGTCACTGTTGATGTGACTGTCGTGTGGAAAAGCTCCTCTTTTTTTCTTGTGTGCCATTGTGAAGGTCTGCCCCTTCATAGCTGCCAGCTGTCTCTTGGACAGCCCTCATTCTCTTGGACTCTTTGGTGCAATGACTTACTAAAGTATTCTCTGTAAAGAGGTCTGGCCTTCAGTAAGATTCCTAGACCCTATTAAAAAAAAAAAGTATTAAAAATTATTTAAAATGGTCTTCCTTGGTACATATTGAAGCATTTTTACAAGGAGGTGACAACACAACCTAGTGACAGATGATACTGGTGGAAGCAAAGGTGGAAGTAATTAGTGACTTTCTTTTGCATTTAGATGCAAAGACAGCCCCCAGACTGTGGCAAGTAGCAGCATGGCTTGAAGAAAGGGGCAGCCAGGATTAGGAGAGCACAAAGTTAGGGGCTACTTTAGAGAAGTTGGATGCATTCAAATCCCTGGGACTGGGTACACCCAAAGGTGCTGTATCTAAAAATCTATGAGAGATCATTGCAATTGAAGGAGGTCCTTGAGAACCTCATAGTGAACATACATAGTAGCGTGTTGATTTTGAAGAAGGGCAAGATGCAGGACTAGGAGAACTATAGGCTGGTCTGCATCATATCAGTCCTTAGAAAGAACATGGAGCATATTCTCTTGGACTCCATTCCCACACAGGTGGAGGACAAGAAAATAATTGGGAACACTTAACATGGATTTGCCGGGGACAAATCATAGTTCACCAGCCTGATGTCCTTCTGTGTCAAATGACTGGCTGTGTGAGCAAAGGAGAAACCATGGTTGTACTTCACCTTGACTTTAGTAAGGCTTTAGGCACTGTCATCCCCAGCATTGTCATGTGGGAGCTGAGGCGGTCTGGATGGGTGAGCAGGCTGTCGGACAGGCTGAATACTGGCTGGACTTTGGGGCTCTCAGGCTAATAATATTTGGTGGCTTCATGCCTAGTGGCAGCCAGCATGGAGCAGAGCTGGCCCTAGGAGCCAGTATCAGGGCTGGTAGTGCTCAATATGCTTATCCATGACCTGGATGGTGAGATACCTGTGGTCTCTGACGTTACTGAACTGTGAGTTGTTGCAATATCCATTCTGTTCCAGGCACGTTTCTGTTCAGCTGTTTTGCGTCAGTGTATTGTCAAACTTCTTAATTTTTAGGCTTCCAGCTTCCTGGGTGTAATCGAACAAGCACACTTGAGAACAAAGTGGCAACTAGAGGCACAGCATTAGGCTTCCTTTACACCCTCCCCTTAACTACTGTGCACACTGTAAAGTAATGAACAGGAATTCTGCCTCTGTTTTTATTGACAGAACCAGCTTCCTCTTAGCTTTCCCTTTAGGTCGGTCGGTCTGTCTGTCTTGTTCATGATGACAGAAAATTCTGCCATCCTCTAGTCTCAGAACAGAGATCTCAAAAGTAACTTGCCATTCACCTCTGTCAGCAGCAAAAGAAAAGATGCATATTGGTTAATCAGCTGTGCAAAGATGAATTATTTAAACACTCTTTTGTCATTCTCTAGGAAAGATTTTAATTTCAGCATTGAATTTTAAGTTTTTAATTAACTAACTACTTTTTTCAGTTCAGTGCTTTTCAGCTGGGAGCAAACACTGCTGAGTCATTCAGGAATTGGGCTGTAAAAGCATCTGGCTCTAGCTCCCATTATGGAAGGCAATACCTGGAGCTTTTAATTGTTTTCTTCTTGCTTCTGACTTTTTCCTTTTGAAAAAATGGATGTAAAATGCTCTGTGAGAAAAACATCTTTTATTGTTGTCTATCTAAAGTGAGTGGTGTGATGGGATTTAGCTTTCCATGTGGGTATGCTAGGGATTGTTGGAATTTAAACTGATAAACAGTAATAAAGTTTTATAATAGTGTTCCTTTGGACTTCAGCTCACACACCACGCCTGAGTTCAGAGAAGCAACAGGGAAAACCTGTAAAAGAGCTGTGTGAAGGTCACTGCTAGCAGACTGCTCCCTCTGCATGTCGGTCTTCAGGATTGCCTCTAAGAGAATAGGTAAATTAATAAGGAAAGTTTCTGGGACTGAAGTGTGAGAGAAGAGGACTCTTGTCTTTCCTAACCTCAAATTATGTTTCTGTAGCACTGCTGCAGTTCTCAAGGATCACAGTCAATACTGGTTGTTTGAGGGAGAAGGTTTTATATGAGTGAAGTCTTTGAATTTAATAGAAATCATATGGGGCAAATCAAATTTGCTTGATGCTGTAGTGAGAGGACAGAATTTGACTTTATTTTGCTTTGGTGGAATATTGGCCTTCCTCTTTACATCTAGGAAATGAAAAATACTTGAATAGGAGGTAATTTTAAAGACCTTTGACTTGCAGATCTCTGCTCTGATACCAGTCTTGGCCACATACTCTTTGCGGTTGTTTAATGTCTGACATAAGTTGTCCATTTGTGAAATGTATTACATGCTCACAAGAGGTAGTATGAATTCATTAGCGTTTCTGAATTGCTCTTGCATCATCCTGAGAAACGTGCTCACATCCCTGCAAGGTATTAGAAGCGAAATCCTGGTTCTATTTAAGCTAATAGCAAGAACTCTGTTTGACTTCAAAAGAGGTGAGATATCATCCAATTACCGTAATTAGATTGTTAAGAATTGTTCAGCTCCAAATTTTGTAATAATTCAAAGGCTGTTACCTTCATGAATTTTAAGTCAGGTGCAAGTATAGCATGTTGCAAATCTTCTGGTGCTTATGCAGTCACATTGCACTCAGCACTGGAGACTATTCACATTCTTAGTGTTCAGCACATTTTGGAGTCTTGATGAGGCAATTAGAAAATCTGCATAAATAAGCCTAGAAAAAGTACAACAATATTTTTTCTTAATGTTGTTGCTCAGGTAGCGCCCAGTTCTTCCATGGCTTTTGCCAACTACTGAGCTCCTGCTAGGAGAGTTATGCTTGAATAGTTACTTTGGAAGTTGTGTAAAATGAAGAATCCAAAGACCAGCTCTGTGAGATGTTTTGTGATACTAATGGAAACGTTGTCTCCAGTCAGCATCTCCAGAGATCATAAAACTTGATTTAAGTTTTTTTTTTTTTTCTACTGTACAGTCCCCAGCAGACGTTGACTGTTAATAGTTTTTACAGCTCTAATTTAATCTGGTAGAGTATTGAACTTGTACGTGAAATGTAATAAAATCCTTTTAGTAGGAAGATGGAGTTTATGTTCAGAATAAAAATCTGCCAGTTTTGCAAAGGATTGTTAAATTGCTGCTTTACAACTGTGATCAGATTAACTCAGCGTAGCTATGTTTTGAGCCTTGCTTTTCAAGAAAGTAAGTTAAAATAACAAACCTGTGGTCTTTAGTTATTAGGGAAGAAATCTGCCTGAATTGGCATGGGGGCACTTTATTTCATATCAGGTATCTGGATGTCTGCTCTGTGTGTATTATTGGTTTGGATGTGTTGCTAAATATTGTTTTCAAATAATGTGAACTTCTCTTTTCATGAATTCTAATGCATGCCACTTCTGTAACTGATGTTTATGTCCTATTGCCCTGTTTGATGTCATGTCTTCAGGATTGTATTTGATTGTGTGATATCAGGTATACAAGAACACCTCATGCTGGAAATCCTAGATCTCAGGTGCAAGATGAGGATTTGCCTCCATGTGTTTGTCCCAGAAGATCTGGTTGCTGTTTTCTGCAGTTAACACTTTCCTGGAGAACATAATTTTTCATTGTAACTTCTCAGGCTGCTGTCTTTTTGGGCTGCAGCCATTTTTCCTAGACCGCTGCCTCAGAAAGGTCAAAGGATGCAATAGGTTGTACTGACCTCGCTGGGCATCTTGAGGTTGTTTAGTAGAACTTGACCTGACTCTATATTGCATTGACCCACAGACTGAGTAGGAAGGATTTAGGGTATGAGCAGTTAGCAGAGTGCATTCAAAGCTATTGGGTAGCTATCAGATGACCAGCTTTTAAAGGGGCTAACAATAGGACACTAAGTTTGCCCAGTTCCTAGGGCCAGGTGATGGCTCTATGTTTTGAACAGCGCAGGGTTGCCTCAGCATTCACTGGTGTGAGTTTCAGATGTTTTGTGCATCTGTATTGGACAAGGATGTCGGGCCAGAGATTGTGGGAATGCGCTTTGTTGCTGGTGTGGTTTTGAATTGTAGTGTTACCAATGTGTACCCCTTCATTTGAAAACTTCTTTGGACAGGTGCTTTATTCGTAATGTATCTGTACATGCATAGTACATTAGCATCAGTTTTCTTGTTTACAAATATCTCTGTTACCTCATTAGTCCTGAACGGTGCAACTTGAAGATGTCTTCATCATCTCAAAAACATCTTGCTACTAACCTGATAAGCCATCCTTCCCTTTTTGTCACACGAATATTAAAATGTTGTAAAAAAGCTTCCAAAGGATCAACAGCATTTTTTCTTGCAGGATATATTAATTTGTCTTGTAATATTCATTTTATCTCAGCTGCACTAATTCCCTGTGCTTAAGCATAAATATCTTTTGATGTGTGTTTGTGTGAAGTGACAGCAAGTTGCCAGAGATGTTATCAGACACAACACATAAGGATGAGTAAAACCACTGCATTATGACTGCAGGTATTAAAAAAATAGGGATAAATATGATTAGAAGCCATGTACAGTTTGTGAGTGTTTAAGGGGAATGTGGAAAATAAAGTATTTGCATTTAGACCAGCAGTTTCTGAAACAGCACAGAGCTATATCAACTAGGAGGGTTTCTGTCTTATAATGCAAACATAGGTGTATTTGGTACAAAATAGTGAATGCTGTTCCCTCTGCAACCGCATGGTTCTGTTTGATGATGATGAATGAGCTCAGGCAGTGCTAAGTGCCTGGATCTGTGGCTGTGTAGCTAGTTACAATGTGATTATTTTAACTGCCTCTCTTTAATATCAGCATTGCACTGTGCAGTCAGTCAGATTTAAAACCTGTAGCAGAAGACTCCTGAGATGACTCATTGGTGAGCATCTTTGTGAAAAGCAAATAGACCCTTCAGAGTCCGGAGAAGCAGAACATGACATTGACAGCGTGTACCATGAAGGGGCCTTTTGTCGCAGCTTATATCCCTTGATATCTAAATAGCAGCAGAAGTTTGTTTGAGGCTACGGTGCTTTTTCTAGCTGTTCGCCCAGGAAGATCCCAAGAGCCTTATTAGAGCTGTAAGCTAACAGGGGAATATAAGCGTAAGGAAATTTATAACTGGAACCTTAGAGTCCTACGGATGTACACAATTTGCTCAGAGCATGCCACATGGATTCCCTCACACTGGAGATAAGTACAAGTGAACACGTAGCTCCTAATTTTGCCCAGAAAGTCCATTGGTGCAAAACAGAATATTCTTCTGTCCCTCAGTGTGGATGGGGAATTGCTCTGCATGTGATCTTTTAACTCTTTCTAAGTAGCGGTCTCTAATCTGATCCTGGAAACGATATTTATATTGATCCCATGGGAGGCCGTTGCATGAAACAGTGGCAAGCCATGACTGAGAAATTTTGCCTTTGAGGGAAGGGAGAACTGTAAGGATTTGTGTTCAAAATGTATTATTTCTATCTCCAGACACGTTAATTGTTCCTTTGTGGCGTTTAGCACCGTTGATTTCAGTAGTGTGAGTCCTGTCAACTTTAATGAAAGAGGATTTGGGCCTCTGTCAGCGGGTTGTTGTCTTTGTGTATGTGTCTGTGTATGCAGTTGACTGACAGATATGTCATGTATGCTTGGGAGACAGCAAATTCATGAAATTGGGTTTGTCTGAATTGGTGTTTTGAGTCTATTGCTTACGTGGAAAAGAGTATGTGCGATGTTAATGTACACTGCAAATGTCAGGCCAGATTACTATAGGAACTCAGCGGTCTGCTCTGTAATAAGCAGATCTAACTTGCAGTGCATGAACAGGAATTTTCAAATTCTGCTTTGTAACAAAGCCTCTGCGCTTTCTGTGTGGTTTCGTAGCAAGTATACCTCAAGTCAACTTTGGAAACAGTTCCAATAACGCCAGAGCCAAATGCAGCTCTGACAGTTCTTCCCTTAGCATTTAGAGGCTAGGCAAGCAGTAAGAGCAAAGAGAACACCACAGCAGACAAGGAGGTTGCCCATGAGATGGTTGAGCTTTCAAAAACGAGAAAAAAGTTGTGTTTATTCTCTCCTTTTTTTAAAATTAAAAAAACCCAGAAGTTTAAAAAGGGAATCTGTTATAGCTCTAGTATTTGCCCAGGTGGGTAATTTTCCCAAAAGTATGCACTAGGAGGACATTTCTGACAAAACTGTGTACCGGTGGCGAGGCCAACACAGTGTAATAGCTGTCTCATTCAGAGGTATTTTCTAGGCACTGCTTCACAACAGCACAGTGTGGGGCTGTTCCTCCTAGCATTCTGGGAGTGTGCGCCGGGGTAGCCCCCACCATGGCAAAATTGTGTTCCTTCTAGCAATATAATTTAGTAGGTAGAACTGGCCCTGTGTGATGAGTAATAAGCCACAACTGCAAAGTGTGAGCCCTGTAAATAGAGAGTAGAACTGTAAAAGCCAAAACAAAGGAGGTTATTGACTATCTCACAAATTTGCTGTAGCAACTAGCTAGCCTTGTCTACTACTAGACTTCACTGATGTTTCAAACCTGGCCCCAAGCTGGGGCATAAGAGGGCCTGTCCGTGGAAGCTCTCTTTATTTAGAACCACTGCAAGAGAAGAAGGAATGAGAGCTGCCTTTGTTGTTAAATTCGACTCTCTGTTGCCAAGCAGTAAGATGAGCAAATGGCTCTTGCACCTGGCAAGTTACCATCAGCAATTACTGCAAGGCTTAGTGTCTTTCTGCCACCAGCAGAAGTCTCTTTGCTCCCTTTCATGTCACAGATTTCAGTGTTCTTATGGGGACGGTACTATTAAAGCTACAAGATTTAGTGCTCTAATTCTCTTTTGTTTGCAACAAAAGGGAGAGACAGGGAAGGATGATACAAGTGGCTGGGTTTTTGTTTTTATTTTACTGACCAGCAAAAATACTGTGTATATACAATAGTGAGAATAACAGCATTTGTTTAAACTCATCAAACCATTCCATTAGTAACTGGATTAAAGGCTATTTTTTCACTTAAAGGAATCTTGTTATTAAAAAAAAAAAATGCTGCGACTACATTTCACTCCTCTCTGTTTACAAACCTTAACATCTGAGCAGGCTGTACCTTATGTATTTCTGTGTGTCTTTTTCAGTACAAATGTTTTCTAGTTTTAGATATGTCAGTAATGTGATGCCAATGTCAAGAACACTGTTTTTGACAAATATGTAAAAAATGCTGCTAGTGAGAAGTCTGTGTATGGGAGGGAAACGTGGTGGTTGACAGGAATCCAGGTTTCATTTTTAGCCCTCCTATTGTTATTCTGTGTGTGAGATGAATTGCCAAATCAGACTTTTTCAAAGGGGACATCTGTGAGCATGAGTACAGTTCTCCTGTTCTATACCAGCATCTGATGGTGAGATATTAAAATCTGAGGTCTTGACCCTCAGTTCAGTGGAGAGAAATGGGAACACTGAAGGACGATTCACCAGATGCGTTTTAGGATGAGGTGAACTACCACAGGAGTGGCTGGTTTGTACCTTGTGGTCCACAGCTTAGGCACTGAGGTGAAGGCGAGCAGGATCCATTTGAACCCCATCCACAGGATTTCTGAGGCACCCTGGATCTCAGCTGCGCCACGCTCAGTGATGTGGAAGATCGTTCCTCTGAAGATTCAGCCTTGGTATTTTCAAAAATAAGCTGCTGCTCCTGCTAAAATTCTTGCACACTTAAAAAGAGGTTTAAATTGCAGCCCTTTTGAGCCTTAGTTTCTCTCTCTATGAAATTAAACTGTTCATCAGATGTGCACGTTTGAAGTATTAACGGATAGGCTTTATTAATGGACTCTCCAGGAAATGAAATCCCGTTGTCTTGATTATCTGACCAGTCTTGCCAGAATCTGTGGAATATCACAATTTTTCTTGCTTCAAGGGTTGGTCCCTTTCATTTACCTAACTACACCTTTCATTTACCAACCACACACCCCAGTGTGCTTGCTGTGTGGACAAATTGGTAAATTGGTCGGCTGCCAAAAGGGAGTAATTAGACTTACCTGAAATGAGCATAAGTGTGATGAAAACACATTACCTCTGTCCCACTGGATAAGCCTCAGATCATATTGAAATAGAATTAGACCAAGGGAGTCAATGTACTGGATAATAATGAAATGTTTAATGTGGATTAGCTGCATGTAAAATTAATACATTGGAATGAATTGTTGAAGAAATAAAATTATGTCAGGCCTTTATCCCGACTCTCATGACTTAAAAACACTGCACTTTTTTGTTTATAGAAGAGCAAAAGTAAAGCTATTGAATTAGTGGTTTTTATTTGGGTGAGAGAAATAAAGTATTATAAAAATAATAAAATATATATGAGAGCTGTC
>Ga0181612_139438_pt1 | contig 16840 bp, 8 predicted proteins | sample HoacroProtozoa21_FD_119630 | JGI IMG/M metagenome (GOLD analysis project Ga0181612, IMG submission 119630) | Hoatzin crop microbial communities from Cojedes, Venezuel. Combined Assembly of Gp0051906, Gp0051904, Gp0051908
ATCCTAACAATAGTCAGGCACTAGTGGTAGCAGAGATATTATCACTTGAGGAGACAACAGAAATGGCCTTATCATTTTGACAATGGCTTCTTTCCCTTATTATCACTAAGTAACAATATCTCTATTTCACCGCCACTACTGAGCCATTGTTTTTTTGATAAATAGAGTCCTTTTTGTGATTTCTTTTTTCCCCACTTGTATTTTATCCTTTGTGTGTGTGTGCATGTGAGCAGATTTAAAAAAAAAGGTTCCACCTGATGGTGCAATATTAAAGACTACATCTCTTAAAAGCCAAAGAAGATGTCAGAGGGGATATCTACATGAATGTATAGCCTGCCTGGTGTCTAAGGGACTTGCGGTGCACTTAGTCTCAAAAAAAGCCCATTCTACCTGTTGGGTCTCCACACCCCTGAATAAACACAAGGAGTTTATAAAAGTAGAGTATATAAGAGATGTTAGGACCCATTTTCAGTAGGAATGTCATGTTGCATTAGAAAATGCCTATAACAACATCTGCATGCTTTAACTTGCAGTTTGTCCTCAGGTGCTCCACCATCTCCAGCATGGCTGTATCTCCTACGAACACAACGGATTGCGTTCTCCTCACTGCACTCCCAAAATGCCTCAAGTGATGGGACAACCTCCTGTCTTTCCTCCAGCCCCATTCCAGAGCTGAAAAACCTGCACAAACTGAGCAGGAGTTAGACTGGGTGTATATAGCTTCATTAGATACCGTATATAGTGACATCTGGATGTATTCACCTTTGAGTCAGCTGAACATTTCTCTTCATTTATCCTCTGTTCTCTTTCTGTTCCTTTCTCATGCCCATCCCCATGGTGTCTGAGCACTGCTGTCTCCCTGACTTACCACCATTGTTATGGATTATCATCTGCCTGGGCTGTGAGTGTGCTCTCCCATTATCCACTCATCATCCACAGTGACTCTGTCTGGAGACTTCTTTCTGCTGATACCATCAGCTGCCACTGTCTATTCTACGCACAATAGAGAACCCTCCTGTCTGAGCCCATTGCTATGGTTACAGGCATCCTGCAGGCAGTGGGATCAACAGGAGCCATAAATGAAGGTACTACTGTGGCATTTGCATAAAGACTCCCTACCTGCTGTGGAACGTCCACATTCTCCAAAACGACTCCCACGAGTTTCTGTCGCAGCCGTTGCAAATTTGTATGGACAGGCTGGGACATCAGAACTCAATTTACGCTATCTTGGCTTGGACTCATAGTGAGAACACTTTTTATGGAGGAAGAGAGAAAATTTACCTAAGAAGATGACAGTACTCACCTCCATTAGACGCGAAATAATAAGGAGGAAGGTCAGTTTTCACTCTCCCCCCACCTTTGCACGCCCTGCTTTGCAAGAGAGCCTCAGAGCACTTGAACCAGCAACATGCTAAGCTACTTGTTAGCCCCAAATGCCCAGGCACCAGGGAAGTGTCATCTATCATACACCTGCTGCATCACTTCCAGCGCAGTACTAAATGATGTGCTCAAAACCTGCCACTAAATGGAGAGAAAATCGGACCAGCCTAGTTGCTATTAGAAAGTTAAATGCTTAAAATAATGTCACTGGAGGATCGAAGAGGAAAGAACTGGAGGTAAAGTAGGCTACTTTCCTCATCTGTGTTATTTTTTCTCCCCAAACAGAGGAGGCGCAAAGTGATATTAACCTCTACTCCTTTGGATTTTTTTCCCCTCTCTCTCTTGTGCACACACACTCTCTCTCTCTCTTTTAAGGGTTATATATTATGATTTGATGCAAGGAGGATTTTTCATTAGAAGATGTGAATAAGGCTTTAATACAAATCAGTCCAGAGAGTCTTTTGACAGGACTTTTTAAATAGTGCCCCTTGTCTCTCCGAAGCAGCCGCACGCTATCTTTTTCCCATGCTGACCTCTCTGTCTTTCCTCATTAAAGAACAAGCCCAGGCTGATGAGCCCTTTCTCTTTTTGGAGATCTTCACGGCTTTGTCTCACGCACAGTCACTCCTGCTGCTGACCGACAGCTCCTCACCCCCAGTAATTTCTGCACTGCATTAATTTCTCATTAATCTGCATCATGATTTATGAGCCTGAAATGATAGAAGACTTCTAGAGGAGCGCTTCTCATTTGGCCTGCTTGCTTTTCTCCCTTGCCCCTTCACCCGTCTTCTTCAAAAGCAGATGGGCCTCTTCTCCCACGCTGCCAGTCTGCAGAGCATCGTCTCTGTGGATGGTCCAAATGGGGAGAAACAGGTTATGCATGGTGTTTTCTGGCTGCTTTCCTTATAAATGATTTGAGCAAATAAATGCTAGGGAGAAAAAGGACACACTTTCCTTTTCTAAAAAGACCTTTAGTAGATGGTTTCCAAGTCTGTGACTGTGCTGTGGCTCTGACTGCTACGGAATTTGGCAGTCCTGGGGGGTTGCTGCCAAAGCCTTCTTGGAGTCTGGAGAGGTTTCAGCAGCAAAACCTTCAGCCTCCCTCCAGGGACTGATTGCATTACCAAGAAGGATGGTGACTCCTGGCAGTGCAGAGAGCTGGACCTTCAGGCCACGGGTGGATCAACTGCTGGACGGTTTGAGGGCACGTTGGTATAAAGACTGTTTTAGTCTAGACCAGGGCAACGGGGAAAAGAGTAATCTGCACACTCCCCGTACGTATTTCATGGGACTCTGTTAATAGCCCTACATAAAAATTATCTTTCCTTCCATTTCCAGGAGTGCATGTAAAAGAGAGTGGAAAATGATTCAGTTTTAGTAAGTCACCAGCACTTTGTGTGCTTCTCTAAAACTCCTGAATTCATAGAATTTGAGACTATAAATAGAAATGGGATTTCCTCTTCTCTTCTGGTTATTGGTACACCACTCTGGTCCTCAGGAGAGTCAGAAAACACAAAGAGGTGGAAAAAGTTTTGTTTAGAAGACAAGTGAAGAAAACGCTGAATGCATTGGGCAGGACTGAATAAATACAGCATATAGTTATGGCAGCAGTGGGAAAGTGAATAAAGGAGTCAGGAGGGATGGTGGAAGCAATGGGTGGAGGTTGATTACAAAATCCTTTGTGCTCTGCCTTGATCCTCTGGTCTGCTGCTCAGTAATGTCAATGGAAGTATTGCTACTGACTTCCTGGCAGTGCATTCAAATTTCAGACAATTAAGCCACGCTAAATTTGAGACAGAATACTCCTCACAACACGATAGCCCAGGATAAAGTATGATGGTCCCACTAAAAAAGAAGAAAAACTACCTGAACTTTTCTGTTGCAGGTTTGATTTCAGGTGAGTTTAGGAAAAGAAGCCTTGTCCTGAATCTCTCTTTTCCTGGTCTCTTCCCAAATCACAATATTCACAAACTGATGCAGATCTCACATACAGCGTGTGAAGCTGGTTCTAGCTCTCAGTCTGCCAGGCTGCCAAAGAAATGATTTACAAAAGAAGTGGTGACCAGGACTAGCAATAAAGCTTAGTTGCTACTGCATGAATATGTAGATGAATATGTAGTTACTCTGACAGCAACTGGGGAAAGCTGTTTTTTGGGGGCCTGGAAATAGAAGGGGGAAATCGCGCTGCTTTTTAGCCATTGTTTTAGATTGATATTTAGGAGACCAATTTCTGTGTTGCTTGGAAAAGAGGAGCGTGAAAAATAAAAAACTTTGTGCAAAAATCTTTCCGATTCTACCTCGTTAATCTTTTAAATCTTCTGAATTCTGGTAGCATGGCTCAAAAGGGAAAATCAGAAATTGTCTCTATGTAAATAGAGCTTTTACAGAAAGCACAAAAGCTTGGGGTAGGAAGAGTGTAAAAATATTTTAATAGGTAACCTTTTATTCGGCAAAATATGTATTACTTCCTATTATGATAAACAGTTGGCATATTTGAGATGAAAATGGTTATACATATACATTACAATTACATATTCATTTGACTTTATATTACATACACAACTCAATTTGGATAAATGTCTGAAGCCAAAGGAATAAATTAGTATTGGTGCGAGCGCTTCCTTTGCCCTTCCCCATTGTGTTTGCAAGATTTGCATTTTATAGTTGCACATTAACAAATATGCATATTTCATTATGGTTTTGGATTAAAAGGTTATCATCTCCGTTACCCATTAGTAATAAACAAACACAGGCTTTCCATGTGAATTTATCCCTGGCTCAGCTGTTTGCTGATTAGGTTGTTGTCGCTGGGTTTCCTTGTTTTCTCCTTGCGGAGAATCCCTAAAGCGGTTTCTGAAGTGCTTATTTTCCTCTGGGGAGCAGTGAATGAGAAAAGAAGAGCCAGAAGCATCCTAAGGTGGTGAAAATACACAAGGTAGGGCCAGGACCAATCTGCAGCCAGGTTAGGAGCTTAGTTTGGGTAAGTGGTCCCCAAAGTCCAGGCCCAGTGGCAAAAAAAGATCCTTGGAAAACATGGCTGAAGGCTGTGCAGGGTCAGACAATCTCAGAAACCTGCTGACGGGCAGGAACCGATGAAGTGATCATCCCAGTGTACAAAAAGGCAGCAGTTTTGAATCAGGCTGTTCCTCCAATGCTGGGCTGAGCCAAACCCCCTGCACCTGCACATAAGGAGACCTTGGACCTGGAGAACTCAGCAGCTGGAATCAGCTGGGAGGGTGGAAGGAGGCATTACGTTTTTACTGGCACCCACTGGTGTGACCTCAAATAGGGCTGCATATGCAGGACATTGTTTCAGCCTTGGGTGAATGTCTGCTGGAACAAAACAGACTAAACCTGCCAGTTTGAAATCTCAGCAGCTCTCGTTCCTTGACAACTTCATCAGAGCATCTTAGTTCAACCTGTTTTGCAAAAAAAAACCTGACTGATCAGTTCTGTCTTTGCAGGCACTTGTAGGATGGAGGTAGGAGGGGATCGGGGCTGAAGGATCCTTGGTTGTTTAAGCTGGGCCCAAGGCAGTTACCACCACTCTGGAGTAAACAGCATGGATGCTGGGTGGGATTTTTTAGAGTAGCTGAATTTTGAGGAGGCTTTGCATTCAGCATCCAAAAAATAGCAAGGACGCATTTCTATGGGCGGCAGGTACAGGAGGCTGCTCTGCGAAGTCAACATTGGAGGAAGGCTGTCACCTCCCAGAAGGGAACATCTCTGTCTTAAAGGTAGGTGTTATTTTCTAAGCTGCTGCTGGGGCTGGATCAGTGTCCTCTTGTAGTAGAGCTGTGCGTGCCATAGGATTATAGTCTTTAGCTCTAACTATTCACCCACTGCAAATAAGCTCCATGTGTAAAAGCAAATGGAATTTTAATGGATTTTTATTTTCCCTTTACTGGGTTTTCCTTTCCTTGTCTTTTTAACACAACTTTGGTAGAGTCAGTGGGTGTGAATGTTTCAAAAGAAGCCATTTGGTTTTATTTTCCCTCATCTTCAGGGGAAAGGAAAATGAAAAGATTCAGTGGCTCTTCAGCAGAAGAAATAAAAATAGAGAATTCCAGGGGGCTATCCACACAGCTCCTAGGACGCTACTTTGGGCTCATCTGATGTGCCCTGCTGTTGTCACCTTGGTGCTTCTGAGCTCTGGTTACTCCCTAATCCTCTCTGCAGGTTCTTTGCTGTCCCAGATCAGCTTTCCAGGTGGCATTGTGAGCGTAATTACCCAAAGCTGTCCCCTGCTTAGGCCAAGTCTGGATGCTCTGTATCAATTCCCTTGAGAATCCCTTTCCAACTGTCCAAAACAAGGAGCCGTTCTTGCTGGTGTTGCTGAGCACCCAGCACACACTGCTGTGTGCTGCACAGACTTCCACCCAGCTCATTGCACTTCTAGCATCTTCCAAGTTTTCAGCTCTGTTCTCTGAAGAAAGAGAACGACCTCTCTGATCTACCCTGAAGCAGGACAGCACCCCTCCTCATGCATTGTCTATTCATTAAACACCAGCTTGACTGTTTGCCCAAAATGCAGATTTTTCTTTCCCTAAGGCAGAAACACTGGATCCGTTTTCCTTCCATTCTTCCTGATCCTCCCTGCATCCATCACAAGGATCCGCTGCTCCTCCCAGCTCCCAGCCTCCGTTTCAGCTCCAATGTGAGAATAAGCTTCAGGATAGTAAATGTTTCTCTCCTGCTGTGGGAACTGTGGCAGCACTTTCTTCATTCTTCCGTGCTGATCTTTCTCAGAGGCAATGCTTTGATGAGCTGCCTGCTCTTTCCATCCATCCCTGCCATCCCACCTGGAAGCAGCTCTATGGTGATAAGTCAATCAAGTGACGGAGTACTAAAGGTCAAGGTGATAAAACAGCATGTTAATAAAATTAGGCCACTAAAATGGGGCATTATAATAATCCTAATGCTCAGAACAAAGGTTGCAAGGAAGTTTGGAAATACCACAGTGGGGGACTAGATTGCCCCAGTAATTCAAATGGGATGAAGACCTTTTCGGATTCAGTTCCCCAAATCGTTTCCACATCAATGCTAACTGCCATTCATCAGCATCAAAGAGTTTTTGGGGTGGCCTCTGCAAAGTCTGTCAGGGTACTTACATTGGGGCCCCACCCCAAAATTGTCTCATATACAGATTTTGCATGTGCAGCCTTAGCAGGGAGATCAGTGCTTGAGCTGTCAGTCCTTGAAGGATTTTTTTTTTCTCCCAGCTGTTACACTGCCAAACCATTTGTGATGGTGATGTGGTATCTGTGATAAGTACACAGCAGTCACCTACAAAATGGTCTGAAGGTGGTAATTCAGTTCACCTAGGCCACCAAACAACCATCAGATAATTGTAAATTTGGAGTGGAACTAAATAAGCTATGCATAGCTGCAAGGCTTCATCTCCAGCTACTAATCCTCTTAAATTATTGAGTCACCCTGTAAACTATTAGCTAAGTATTTTGAAGAAGAGTGTCTGCTGTGTGTAGCCTCATGTACCTCTAGAGATTTCAAGCAGAATTCAACTCAGTATAGCAATAAATTGATATACTTGCACAACATACCAAAACTTCAAGTGTATGCTTGAAGCTTGGGGACCCTGTGTACAACATTGCTGCAGCACTGCAAAGCCAGCCATTCTCATGGAACTGAAAAAGCTCAGTAGTTCACACAATTTGGGCAGGTGTCTTCTGAAGATACTGTCTCTGCTCTATGAACATATAAAGCAGCTCTGATCCACAGCAATAAGAAGTATTCTGTAGTCATCTTCTGTGGGAGCTGGCCATTCATAAAGAATTTTTCAGAGCTTTTGCACGTAAATACCGTCATGTTGGAGCTGGCAAAATTATCCACGGAAAATGATTTCTGCAAATGATTTAGCTCCTTTAGTAGTTTTCTCTTTGCCAGACTATCTGCAAGCAGATCATGAGTTTTAATAAAGTGTTGATTACTTGCAGTTTTTCAACTGTTCAAACCGTAGTCAGTGCAGCCAAATTTAAATGCTGCTGCGTCTCCAAATGGCTTGCAATGAGTACGAGCTATTTCTGATTTACTACTCATGCTGCACATGTGGTCATCTGTGTTGCACAGTCTTGTTTCTACTGCTGGGATGGATGGGAGGGACATGATAAAAGGAAAGAATCCCTTTTTATTCAAAAAAATGTTTGTAGCCATGTGGAAGTGCTCAGCTAATCCATTGTGCAGGTAATAAATAGGAGCTGTTCAAAAAGTCTTCAAGTACACTTCCAGGAGAAATACTCCCAGCTACTTAACAGCACCAGTATCTCTGAAGCTCATTCATCCCCACTAATATTCTTGAAATAAACACTCAAGTGTTGATGAATAAACGTACCCTTTCTGACTGATGTGAATCCATTCGTGGCTATACATTATTCCGAATGAATACTGTAATTCACTCTAATTTATACAAGGAAGAGGAAATTGATGGAGGAAATAATGAGATCTGGGGTAATGTAAGCACTGTCAGCAGTCTTATGAAAGACTATTGTAACACCTTCAGGCTGGAAACCATTTTCTGAGGCTGAGTTGCCCATGGCTGACACAAGGCTGAAGACATACTGGTGGCTGTGTCTATCATACTTGGGGGTCATTAGAACTAAGTGCTTATGGACATAGATGCTGATAATGAACCAAGCTGGTGGCAGCCTAGCTGGGCAACAGAAGGTGGCATCTTATGGCATACACTTTTTGGGACACCTTCATATCCCTCTAGGAGCTGTGTATGCCTCCGGGTGGGATAATATAGCTTCTTTTGTGGTGTCCAGTAAGCACCTAGTGCCAAGTCTGACTGTGCTTCAGTTCCAGATGAGGTGAAGGGTATCCCACTGCTGCAACATGGCAGAGTAAAATCACCTGGTTTCTTCTTTTTACAGACTGTCACGTCAAGAGCTCTTTTTTTCTGCCTCTCCATCAGATACTTTGAATAAATCAGATTTTCAAAAGAGTTCAATGCTTTGATTTAGGAATTATAACAGGAGGGAGATACGAAACTAGCTCAGAAGTGCTAGGTACTGAAGAGCCTAAATCTGACTCTTGGGCTTTAACCTAAAGTGAAGCTCACCTCTTTTTTTTCCTGCCTGAGCCCTCCATGTGTGGCAAGTAACAGAGAAGACACTTTCTGTCCAACGGAACCAGCAACTGAAAAGTGCAAAATATAATAGGCAGACAGAATTTCTTCATACCAATAAACATTTTCCTGCATGGTAGGAAATGCAGTCAGGCTAGGTAAGATAAAAAAGAAGGCGAGGAGTGGATAAGCATCAGTCTAATGGTAACAATACAATGTTCTCAGATAATGGAAAGATACGACAGCAAATAGTGGAAGGACGAGCAAGATAGTTCTGAGAAGGTGCAGTAACATACGGAGGATGATATGTCAGGAAAACATCTACGAAGACAGGAGCTATTTCTGGGCCACATAAAGTCAGCAGACTGCTTTGTAACCAGGTCCTTCTTTGGGGATTTCAAAATGCTTTGCACTTATTTGCAGTAATTCTGAAAGTTTTTTTCCCTTGCTCAGTCACAGGAAATCAAGTTTAAAACAGAACAGACACACAATTGCCTGTCTTCTCTGCCACAGCATCCCTTTCACATTAACCCTCTTGCCACTGGAAGGATGTCAGCCGTGAACTCTGCGTTTGGGTTTCAGCAGGGCTCCAGTGGCATTGTCTTGGCAGTGCTGTGTGAGGACACTGCCTGCTAAAACAACAGCAGAAGCTGTGAGCTCTACTGGGCAGCTCCCAGTAAATTCACAGTCAAGAAGTCACTAAAATTGGACTTGCCCTTTTTCCCCATGCGTTATTTTTTCATTCAAGCTATTTCTCTTCAGTTTTTGCATGGGTATGAAACTCTGCCAGAAACTTCAGCTCAGTGAATATCCCCGTGGTGCTGCACAAAGGTCTATGGGGCGAGATAGTAATAGACAGGAGAAGATGTAGGAGTAAAAGGGGTTTTTCTAGGAGTGAAGTGTGTCATCAATTTCAGCACCCGCTTTGCCAAATCGATCCATCTCTGGGTTTGTTTTGTTCTCCCCCGTGGCTGTTTCCGGAACTTGATAACAAAAGTACAGAACCCTTTAGACTGCTTGGATACTTTACCTGTTTTGGGGCATAAATCTCTGTTGAGGGCAAGGCTTATTGGTCATTAAGGATTAATTTTCTCTTTCTTTCTTTTTTTCTGCCTGTTGGGTACCCAGGGTTTGGCAATAATGTGTGTCTGTGAGATCAGTATTCCAAAAATCATTCTTGTACTGGGAAGGCACTTTTCCTTCCTTAGAATCTCTATCACTTAAAAAAACCCCCAAACATTAATTGTAACATGAACTTGTATAAGCTGTGATGGAGCAATGCAAATTTCCCAATTTCCACCAGGTATGGGGAGACAGGGGAGCTTGCAAGTGCATGTACTCGTTAAAATGATAAGGCACAGGCCTGGCAGCTAGACCTGAAAACCACATGGGGAAGGAGCAGGGGAAAAAAGAAAGATGCAGCTGCCGACAGGCTCATGTCCTGCTTTCTCTGCTTTTTATTTTTGGAGTGTGTTGGGATAGCCTTCGATGTTTGCTCTGTTGACACATGTTGGCTGCCCAGGGTAGCTGTAATAGGCCCCTGTGGGAGGTGTATAATTGAGATATACAGGCATTCTGCATATTAACAGTAAGCACTTGTCCTGCTTTGAAAAAAAGCCGAAGTAATCTCTCTTCCTTTGCCCTTCCTTTTCTGCCTCTTGCCTCTGGGCATCCACACGGGTTTATTTGCGTGAAGGTGGGTGGAGGTCGGGGCAGGTGGCACAGAGCTGCTGGGGTGAGACAGGCAGATGGCTAAAGGGACAGTGGGCTACTGGAGGGGGTTAAGGGTGGTAAAGACATCTAGTTGCTGAAGTGACATTTTATTAAATGTCAGTTAATGCCATACTTACAGGAATTTTACAGCTTGGTGAAAGAAGATACCAAACCCTGATGCTGGTTTTCCTTGCCTCTCTTTCACTAACCTGCTTTTACTACAGACCAGAGATCTACCATCACCCTTCCCCATCAGCCAGTGAACCATCTCCTTTTTTATCCACTCACTTCCTAACCTGTTGTCCCTCCCTGATCTCATCTCATCTTCTGCTCCCAGGCCCTACATCTAAGGTGGTGTCATATTTTTCCTGAGCTTTGACCCATTTATGCTGTCCAGATTCCTTCAGGTTTGAGCACTTCTACAATTTCTAACCCTTCCAGACAAGAAGATGTCATATTAACAAGACATTATTGCTGTTGCAAACCCAGCTGAGAAATGTAGCAGAGCAGAAAATGTAGAACAGCTGCATGGAGACAGGGCAGTGAGGAGGAATACATACCTTAAACAGATGCCTTGGAATCAGCATTTTGACTTGAAGCTTGAAGTTTGGGTGGAGGTTTGGGAAACTTTAGTCAACATCAGCTTATCTGTGATTTTTGCAAAAGCTTACTGCTGCCTTGCCAGTGCCTGTTTCATATCCAGTCCTATTTTAGCAATCTTTTGATCACACACTGTGCTTTAGGGCATCACAGATTGTCTGGGCATAGGTCTTTGCTGAGGATTGGTGTTCTCACACCGGGATTATTTAAGCTGTGGGACCCAGGAGTTCTCCCAGTTCCCCAGGAAGCTCAGTTTGCAAAGGTGTGTGTGCAAGGAGCAAACCAGCATTGGGTGCCCTAAAAGGTCCCCTGCTCTGGATGAGCGGGAGGTTAGGTCTGGGATGGCATGGACCTCAGTGCCCCTCCCCACAGCATGAGCACAGTTACTGCTTGCTCTGATAAGACTCAAATATTCAAGCCTCAGTCCTCTAAACCCTCTTACTGTCTTCTTTCTAGAGAACTGGCTTCCAGTTCCAAATTGCTTTTGACATTTCCTTCACCATTTCCATCTTCTGTCAAAGCCAGACTAGAGTTGCTTTACATCCTATTTTCAATGTCTATGTGTCCAAGATGATCTTAAACCTGTAGCCAGACTAAGCTGGTGGCTTTGTGGTTTTTTTGGACTGTATTTGCCAGCCTCCATGCTTCCCTGTGTGTAGGGGCTGGCACCAAACCAAACCTCCCTCCAAACACAGTCTCAGTTCATATCTGAGCGATGAGGTCCAAATCAGAATCCAGTTTCAAAAACCTGCGGCTTTTCCAGAAGAGATTTCCCAAAATGCCAGGCTGGGTGAAATCTGGATCCTAGCATTGCATCTGAATCCCATCTCAAGGGAAAACAAAACAAAGCAAAGTAACATGTTGTTTCTTGTAAAAATCCCTTGCAAGGAATAAAAGCATCTCTGCTTTCTAGGTACTTGAAGAGTATTTCTGATAGGCAATGCTTCTCTCTGTAGCCTTTCATTTAATATCACAGTCCCTCCCTCCCTTCCTTCCCCAGCCTGATTCATACCTCTAATCATCTGTGAAAACATAGCACATGCTTTCACGACCACCTTGTGTTTTCTAAGATCTGCCCAGGGTGCTTAAAAATAGCCCCAACTTCTCTGTTCAGCCTTGTCTCCTAGTTATAATGAGCACACGAAGGGCAGCTGTGATATGGCAACCATAGTGGGTTCCTCCTGTGGGCTGCGTGCTCTCACCTGGCCTCTTCAGAGAACAGTCTGGCTTGGCAGGCCCTTTGCCAGGGATGAAGAAGACGAGCAGCTTGGTGAGGTCATTTCTGGTTGGGCTCTGCCTGCTGCTACAGCGGCTGCTGCTGCTTTCAACTCAGCCTGACAAAATCCTCTGGCTCCTGTACTCCTTCTTGCTCCTACAATCTGCAAATTAAAGTATGAAGATTGTGTGAGAGAGGGAGGAAGTATCTTCAGAGAAGTCAGAAGAGCTTTGGACATGCTTAGGCATGCAGGCTACTTTGTCCCATCCAAGGGGCTGAAGGGTGTCCCTTTGTTGTTGGTACTTCATGATTTTCATGATGTTTGATGTTCCTCAGAGAGCTACAGATGCTTCAGGGCAGTGCTGGCTATTTGCTCTGTGGGGCTGTGCAATCTCCCTGGGCATGTGACGTGGCAGTGACATGGCAGAGTTCTTTAAATGTAGTCTTGTGAGAGGGCCTCCTCCCACGCACCCAGCAAGCTGCGTTTGCCTGGAGTGGGACCAAACCATCCTTCACATTCACCCCTCTGTTGTCTGTGTTTTCTCACGCTCTTTGCAAGACCTCTCTCTCCTCATTTAAACCCTTGCTTCCACTTTCCAGATTTCTGAGCACAGCAGCACCTCCGTGGGATGCTGCACCCTCTGCCCTTGAGCAGACAACCATGCAGCTTACAGCAGCAGCTGGGTATTCACTCAGTTTGCCAGAAGTGCACAGCAAAGGCCCTTGAATAGCTTCTTCCATAGTAATCCCCCTTGGGAGACAAAGTACCCATTTGCACTCTTATCCCTTGGGTCTCCATAAGGTGTGGGACATGGGCTCAAACACCATTGTTTTTTTAGCCTCAGGGACACTGCTGCCAGCCTGGATGCTGTGAACACACGTATCACAACACAATACTGCAATACGCTTGCTGAAAAGCTCTGTGTTTTGCATCTGCAGCCGCCTGAATCTCCCTAACCACCTGCACTGGTTCTTGGATAGCAGATGGCTCTCCCTGGTCTCTGAGGCAAAAGCAACTCCTTGACCATGAAGTGGAAAGAACACAAATTTTATTGAGAGGCTGAGGCTTCCTTCCAAATGCGTTGCCTTTGCTGCTTTCCAGTGTCCCTGGCCCCTCAAGGGCTCTCCATGCTCATTGATAGCTACTTAACCAACTTCCTTGGACCCCAATAGCTCCCAGCTCAGCCTTAGATAAGCAGCTGCCTCTTCTGGAGTTTGGCCCCAGTTTGTAGATTGCCAGAGCAGGTATCCCCCCCACAGGTCTCCTCACCTTCCCATCCAAATTAAGCCAAAATGCGCTTTGAGCCTCTCCTCTGGGATTTCTGTTCTTCTTTGCTCTCAGTCTTTGCCTCCTTAAAATGCCTGCCAATGTCTTCAGGCATCTCCTCATGTTTTGAGCAGCTCTGGCTCTGGGCCATGCTGCAGGCTGGCCTGGCAACCCTCGCAGCAAGGTGGCTTCTTATCCTTCCATATGGATTATAATGAGGACCCTTGTCTTGCCCAGGCCCATCCCCTGCCTGCTCTGCCTCCCTGTCCACCACCCTATCTTGGGATAGGACAGAGCCTGACAAAAGGTATGGCTATAGAGAGCTGAGACCATCTCGTGGTCCCTGCTTTTGTGCTGCTTATCTTACAGTCTCAGCTTGTCTTTGCTTCTCACCTCTCTCTCCTCCACATGTCCTGGCTTCTGCAGCACCTGATGGGGAATGACAGAGGGCTACAAATCTGTCAGCAGCATGAAGAGGGTGGGAATGGTCAGTCACTCCACAAACACTAAATACGCTGCACACCATCAAACGAAGCTAACAGGAGTCACGCTCAAAGCGAACAAAAAAAGGGAGATTCTTCATGCAACAGGTTGTTTGGCAGTGAAGCTCCTTCTTAAGGGATTTTGTGAGTGCTATCACATAGATGGGCTTCAGGGCAAACTGGCTAAGGGCATGAAAGAGAGATCACATCTGGCTCAGGATAACTCTGGGATGAAAATGGCTGGGGGACTATTGAGGGGAAACGTCACATGTGCTTCTTGTTCCTTCAGCATCTCCTTATTGCTACTGTTAGACACCAGACGCTGGACTAGGGGGAATTAAGCCAGCATAGCTATTTCTAGGCATTACCTCAACATCCTGAAATGCTGCAGATACTGCCACTGTTACAGCACACCTTTATCCAGCGGCAACTTTGCAAAACAAACCTGCACTGTAGAAATTCTATGTAATGTAAGCATAACAGTCTTTCTACTTACCCTTGACCAGACTTGGCCAAAACCAACACACAGAGAGTCCCCACTTTCAAACTGTCCCTCCATCACTTGGATTTCAACAGTGGCTTGTGGTCAGGGAGCTGTAAGCAGCCAGGGGAGCACTGCACTTTCAGCAGTGAAGCAGCAGTGAGAAAGCAGTAACAGCAATGCAGCATTTCTTCTAGAACCAAAAACATTTGCGTGCTAAGAAGAAAAAAAAAACTCGTAAGTCTAAATGTAGCAGTGCCATCTGCTGACCTATGCAATAGCAGGAACGTAAGCCTCTCAAAGTCAGGACCTACACAGGAGTGTATCTATCCATCGTTTCCTTCATAGCTAACGTGTAGAGCCTAATCCTTGCAAAACACTCATGGATTTGGGGTTGTGGCTCCAGGAGCCCCATCATCAGGACATAAAAAGGGTCAGAACCTCAGCTGGTGTGAACTGGCAGAAGTCTCCTGAGAGAGCATCCAATCTATGGCAGACAGTGCTGTGGCCCCCAAATACACCGCAGGCCCTGCATGCTGCAGCACTGAAAAAATCCCGAGCAGCTGGGTCTGCTTCCTTAAAAAGTGCAGGAACTTGTACTCTGCAGTCTGTCCTGGGAGCCTTGTGCTGATTAATTTAGACGTGGTATTTTCTTTGTGTTCTGTTTTGGACAGACCAAAGCCTTTTTGTTGTTGTTGATGCTGCAGGTCAGTGTTCTAAGACATATGTTTGGAGAAGGGGAGGTGCCGGCAAGATCCAGCTTATGAGCAGAGAGCAGCTTTTGACACTGGGCATCACACAAGAATCAGCTTGGGGCAGAAATACAACCTGCAGCATCCCTCTGCCCATTTTCAAAGGAAGCAAAGAGCCCCCTTGAGATGGAGGAGAAACCTGCCAGCTGGCAGTGAGGGCTGATATCTACCATCTTATCCATGGCTGGAGGTGATCCCCAATTGCACAGGACCTTGCAATTCTTTAACTGGTGCAGAAACTGAGTAGGACCTTTTCTCTCTCTTCTCCAATTCCACCAGCTGAGCAGATCTTTCCATGGTACCAGATCTTTCCACGATAATCTTCCACCTGCTTGGATGATTACCTCTAGACCACTTTGCTCTGTTTTTCAGAAGAGGTTCCCCTTTGTGGGCAAGAGTTCAGATGATACCTCTGAGTCAGAGCATGGGATCTGCCCTCCCTCTCCTAAACTGAGTGTTTTGTCGCTTTGAATCGCTGTTGTTAATAACAGGAGTGGAAGACAGCTGGCTTACTTGAATTTCTATGGCATTCTTATCATTTTAGGTCCATCAGGAAAGAGAAGAGGCAGGTGCAGATTGAACTGACACCCGTCAATCATTTGCTCTCTCTTTAATGAAACATGCATAGGCTGTCACTGAGTGTACTCTTCTTTTCTTTTATGGGCTCTTCACTCCAAGAAGCTCCGGCTGTGCAGGAGACCTACTGTAACACAGAAGAGAGGATCACTGCTAGATGCCTGCCTGGGACACTGCATCACCAAACAAGTCTGAAAGAGGCTCTTTTTAGGGTTCCGCTAGCCAAACCTCTTATTCTGGGTCAACCTACCATCTCCTATCTAGAGCAGAGGCTGAGACTGCTCTGCAGATGTCCTTGGTTTGTCTTTTACTGCCATGTTAAAGAAGGGCTACTTCAGACCAGCTTGTGTTCCCCACTCCAGACTCCTCTTCAGCCTCCTACTTCCAACATCTCCTTCCCTCAGCCCCAGCACTGAGACAGCATGTTGTGTTCAATGGGGAACACACCCAGTATAAGTCCCTACAGACTCTGCTCCCCGTGTCCATTCACACCCCTGGGTTTCTGTTGACACTCCTGCTACTGTTGACACCCCCTCCTTTCCTCCTGCTCCCGGGTACAGCACCATTTGCCTGTGATGAGACTCCTTCCTGAAATGGTGGCTTTGTCCCACTGCCCTTTCTGTCCAAAAAGACATTCGGACAGCTCTTCATGAAAAGCCCTTTATTAACTATCACCGTGGTGCCCACAACAGACTTATCAAGCCAATGTCCTTCCCTACACTAACTCTGCCTAGCCATAAAAAAATCCTTATAGGGTGTTTCCTAATCCACTTGAATCAGTCTCCATGAAAGGTGATAAAGGCATGTTCAACCACTTGCTCTCACAAAAGAGGTCCACAACCTCTTTGTTAGCCATAGAAAAGAGTAACTTTGGCTCCTGGGGATTCAGGACTGTAGAGACAGCAGGAGCCAGCCTCCCTCCACGTGCTTCCCCATAGTGTCGAATGCTGTGCACGCTGTATGGCTGCTTTGATGGAGGATGTTGATGCTTCCTCTACTGGAACGGCGGCCCTTCTTCCTGGGAAATGGGAGCAGCACTGTTGGAGCGGGGGCTTTCGTTTTCATCGCCTGTCTGGTTCATTACCAATCGGGTAATGACTGACAATAGGCCAATCAGATCTCCAATATCACTATGTCAGCTTCATAATTAATACTACTGCAAACTAAGCTTATTGTGATTTAATTAGTAATGCTGTAATAATGCTACTGCCTGGGCTTAAGGTTACTAATTTATATAAATAGCTATGTTAATGTTTTGAAGCACCAAGTATTAATTGCATCAGTCTCGG
>Ga0181612_182026_pt1 | contig 16840 bp, 8 predicted proteins | sample HoacroProtozoa21_FD_119630 | JGI IMG/M metagenome (GOLD analysis project Ga0181612, IMG submission 119630) | Hoatzin crop microbial communities from Cojedes, Venezuel. Combined Assembly of Gp0051906, Gp0051904, Gp0051908
AGGAAGCACACACTGGCAAAATTAGCTATATAATTGTGTACACTTCTACTTAATAACTTTTTTAAGTACTTCAGAAATTGTATTCTAGAATTTAAAAATTAACACACCACACTCTTCCAGCAAGACTTATGGTTTGTCACTGGAAGAGTAACAAATCAATTTTGCCAAAATTTTTGGTGGTAGTGGGAACGCCCAGTCAGAAGTGCAGTTCCATGTGAAGAACACTGCCATAATTGATATGGTGGCCTGGATTAAAGAGAAGTCGTGGTCTGGACCTTTCTGAAATTCAGACTAGGGACTTGTATGCCTGCAAAAATGTTTCTGGAACTTAACAACCCCCCATATAGTTAGGAAATTAATTGTTAATAGAGACCATTTGCAGTTCAAGCTCAGCCTCTTATTTCTCTTCTAACAAAAGGTTGATACCTTTTGCTACAGGTTGATAAAGATTTCAATATTATCATCTTGAAGCTGAAGTGTTCAGAGATGTCAGTCATCCTCACCTTGAGAGAAAAGGTAGCTTCCTCTTCTGTCTCACTTGCAATCACTTGAGCATTTGGTAAAGTCTGCTGGCTGAGCCAGCTGAGTGGTTTTTGAAAGTGCTTAGGAACATGTAATGACTACAAAAATAGACAGTATACTTATTTTGGGAATCTGCTGTTCTCTCAGTGCAGCTCTGAATTCTTCAGTGATGTTTTATCACCTACTATAAGCACTGGACTTATGATTTTTATTCAAGACAGTTAAATTCTCATGAGAGCAAGGTAATTGGGCTATTGCAGCACCTGAAGCAGGTTTTGGTTAGACACTGCTGAACTTTTGTGGTTTTATTTTATTCCTACTTTTGCCTCTTTTGTATTAATTATTTTTCTCTCAAAGGCATTTGGTCCCTAAAAGTGATATTTGAGAACTCTTAGTCCTTGACTGTTGCAGCTTGAGCCAAAACCAAGCTGCAGCCACGGGTGATGTTGAGGAGTTGGAAATGGCACAATTAACAGTGTTTCTTAAATAGCCATGTCTAGATTCAAGCTTAATTAATATCCAAGGCAACAGTCTAACAAAAAATACATAGAGATGAGATCCACAATATCCTCCAGAAAAACGTATAAGCCTTGCACATATTTATCATCCTTTTCTTTAAGGGGTTAATTGAAGATGCACTCATCTCTTCTTTGACCAGTCCAGTGAGTGCAATTAAGATCTAAAAGGGAGACAAGAAGTCATTTCACTTTGATATCAAAAATATCCAGAACTGTTCTGTTTCCTGAACTAGAAATGGCTGTATCTTCATACACAGAATTACTGTCTCCTTTAAAAAACCAAACCACAACAAAATAAAACAAAAAAAACCACTCCCCCTTTCCTTTTTGGAATTAGTAAACAGGGCTTATTTCCTGCTCAATTCTGCCACAATTATTCATTTAAATATCTCACTGTCTGGAAGGTGAGTTTGATTTTCTTGCAGCTATTTTCTTTGGAGAGTATCCTCTTCACAGTGAAATCAGTGAAGAAATTTCAAATATCATCAACTGAGCCATCCATAAACAGAAGCCAAGTAAAGCTGGTACAATCCAATTTCTCTTCTTGTTATCAAACTTTCTACTTTAAGCAAAAAAACAGAAAGTGTTTCTGGCCTGAGTTTAAGGCTGACAAATCTTCTTCAATATAGCTCTTTGTAACTATTACCTTTGTTTATATAACCCATGCTTTAAAGTGTGACTTTTTGCCCCCAGTGTCTTTGAGGAAGCTGAATTCCTAGTGATGAAGCTACTAGGAAAATAAAATCATTTAAAAAATCATTAATTGTGATGAACAATAACCCCTTTGCTTTCCTTCTTCAGTTCGCAGAGATAATTTTGGGTAATTTCTGGATAAATATCTTGGGTCTGAACAACCAACAGAAATAAAAACCAGCTTTAATGAAAATAACAATTCGCAAGTAAAGATTATTCTTCTCAGTCAATACTGACAGGAATCACTCTGTTCTTTTCATTGTAATTTTTAGAAATTTTTGTAAAGCCTCCTAGTATTTCATAGCTACATGTTGCAAATGCCACCGATACCCTGTTTAGGGAAAATCTGTTTTACCAGCTACCTGAGAAAAAAAATAATAGAAATAAAAAACAGTCTAGCAACCTGCACAACAGAGGGATTAAATCTGTAATAATTCACGGATCCTTTTGCTGTTGCAGCTGTACCTACACACCCTGGCTCCAAAGAGTAGGAGTAGTTAATTTCTTCAGTTTTCATGTCTAAAGGTTTTAATTTATTTATGAAGCGAGATGATGCTGACACATGTGATTTTATCATAAAAGGGGCAAGCACGTGCCTCTTTTCTGATCTTTCAGTGTTAAAAATTTGAGAATATAAGGCAATGAGTAGAAAAATTAATTGTATTAGCTGAGGAGGAAAGGATGTTCCTTAGTTCCTTTAGTCCTGTAATTCAATATGCTTTTGCATAAGAGGTTGCATGAGAGAAAAGGGAGAAGCTTATTCTCGCATTCTGATATGCATTAGGGCTAGAAAAACCTATGAAGCCTGAAAAAGGAAAGGTGTTCACAAACAAAAGTCATAAGCATTTTGAATCTGTGTTTCATACCAAGTGTAGCGAATACGTAACTAAAGAATACTGATTCATTTCCATTTTAAAAATTTTGAAATTATCTCTGATGGAAATTTCAGTGCTTCTACAGGCAGAAGAAGTCATAGGTGACTAATGAAACATCTCTATTATCAGCCCTCAGCATGGACAAGACCTTCCGCAGGTGGGCTGACTGTTTTATGTGTGCGGACAAAACCTGGTTTGGGCAATTCCAACATGGGGAAAGGCAAATAAAGAAGTAAGCTTCTCAGTGTGACACGCAGGGGTGTGCACACTTGTGTCAGTGGCACAGAGTATTCATTCACTGGGGAAGGATAATTATCCCAAATGGAAACCACCTGTGCTCTGTGATGAGAACATGAGAATCACCATCCTGCTCACTTTTGTTTTACTGTCTTCTTGTAGTGTATACAAGGCATTAAGTAAGTTGATTTAACAAGATTAATCTGTGAAAGATCCAGAGCTACTGCAGAGAGACAACATTATTTAATGCCTTTTCAAAAAGGTTGCCCATTGTTTAAAATGGATAATTAAATTTAATCCATGTTTTAGCTTTTGGATTGCATTTAGAGTGCTGGAGAATTTTTTATTTGTTTGGGTTTGGTTTGGTTTTTTAAATTTTTTTCCAGCCAATATAAACATGGATTCAGAAGTTTCTGTGCCTGTGGGACGTTCACAGCATCTTCAGTTGTCCAGATTCAATGCTACCACAATTTTGTTTGGGATGTTGTACTTGAAACCACTTTATCTCAGAAGAAAAATGATACCAACATTAAAAATCTGAGATACTGGAGACATTTTCAGTATTTGTAGCATGTGAAGAAAAAAACCTGCTGTGGTACACAAACCTGTTTCTCTGTGATTTCATGCTTCTGAGGTGGAAGTGTCTCACATAGACCTTGCACAGATAGACAAGGCTTCACAAGGTGTAAGATGAGACACATGGTCTCTATAGGTCACACTTGCAGTGGGTCAGAAGTCAGAGAGGGGTCAGATTACAGGAGGGCTCCATTCCCACCCACAGGCAGTCAAATTAAAGACCTTGTGTTCAAAAGAGCTCAGCATGCAGGGGCTTGTGATTCTTGAAGAAATTCTTGAGGTTTTGACAAGAATTAAGAAACTAAAAATACTAAGGTAAAGGGAATGGCAAATGGGGTAAGAACACATACAAGTAGAAAAATCCAGAAAAAGAGGCTTTTCCATAGGAAATTTTTTATTTGCGAAGTATTAAAATTTTGTCAGAAAATATGTCTTTAAAGTCTCTGAGGTGAAAAACTAAAAAGAAAAAGCAACAAACCCTAAACAATTAAAAGTTTTGATTTGGGGCTGAAAAAATACCAAGATTAATTTTTCACCTTTAATTTAAATTGGAGGGACTTTCCCCTGAAAATTTATATTTAGTTAATTTCTAATTTTCCATCAAAGCAGGAAGTTCTGACAGGAAGCGTTTATTTAAGTTGACTGCTACTTGTTGGCACTGAGGTTCCTCTGTCCCCATTCACTAACTTTCAAATGGGAGCTCTGTCACTGTGTCGTCCCTCTGGCCAGCACTTTTGGACAGACAGGTATTTTGATGGGCTTGCTGTGGCTTCATTCAATGTTTTGCAGGCTTGTTAAACAATGTGATCTTTCTTCCTTCCTCTGAAAAATCTTAGTCTTACAGTAAATTTTGATTCTCTTACAGAAAAGCTGAACAACTCTCTAAAGAACAGTGATGTGCCCCCTCTGTAGAGGTTACTTGAAAGAACTTCTGAAATGTATTAAAATTTGAAGACATAGTCTTCCTATTAAATCTATACATTGCTCAAGAGAAAATAGTTGCCAGCAAAATAATTGAGATGTTCTGATGACCAAATATTATCTTCCCTGGGGCAGCATGTCTTTAGAAAAAGCAAACCGCAGGGTCGAAGAGGGTCTGTTTAAATGTGATATTTTGAATAAACAAAGAGCAAAATTTGAAGCAGCAACGCATTTGCTACAGTGTTTCAAGGTACATAAATAGAGAAGTGACAGATGGCTCATTAGCAATTTAAAATGTTTTAGGTACTACCTCTTCTATTTTAAAAAGCAGCGCATTTACTTGAAAGTATGTGATGAAGTGGTGCAAGTTTGAGGGTGGAAGAGATCAAAGATGTGATACAGAGTAGCTACAATTGAGGGAAAGTGCTTAGTGTCTCTTCCTAAGAGAAAAAAAATTATAAGAATAGCAAGAACATACACAATTACTGTAGTACGTATTTTAAAACAGACCAGTGAAAAAAAATAATCTAACTTTCAGGAGGGTTGCACAGGGAATATCTGGCTGATGGAGATGAATAGGATATTTTCTGTGTGATATGACTACCCATCATTACTCTCTGCACAGTTTTGCTAGCCTCAGAGGAGTGTTGTACCAGTCACGAAGTGAGACAAGGTATCGGAGCGGTCCGACTGTTCATGTGATCTGGTACTGTATAACATAAGGACTTGCTGGGTTCTGTAGATTTGTCTTCCTCAATTCCCAAATGAAAAATGACCTATTGACCTATTTCTCTTACCTAGCTTAGACAAAAGGCTGGTAGAAAGGACAAGGGAGAGTTGAAGAAGATTTATCAACCTGCTCTAAAACTAAAGAACAGAAAGATTTGAGAAAGCAATGATATTAATTCTATGACTCAAAACCACCTTGACTAGAAAAGAAAGCAAAGCAAAATGTTTAGAAACAAAAATCTTAAGACTGGCCTTAGGCAGACTGCCAACTATGTATAAGCAACTAAGCTCTTCCAGAGGAGTGTCCTGCTGCTATTAAAGTGGAGCTGAAAAGGGATTGCAACATACTCTTTAACAAAGATGCAGCTGTGCCAGGTACATTAATTGAAGCATTGTGCAACAGTAAAAACAAAACTCAGATTTAGATACTGACAGACAGTATAAATAGAACCTCTTGTGACAGTACATAGTGCTCTTGAGTACTACAGTCTTTAAATTAGAGCACTACAAAAGACAAGGAACGATAATAAAAGTCATGAGTTACAGTGGAAGAATACCAGATTCTCCCCGTTCACAAGGTAACAGAGCGTTCAAGAGGTTGCTGCACCCATGGAAACTACTTGTGTAGAGTTGTAATGAATTCATAGCATTAGTGTCCATTCGTTCTTAGTATTGCACATGAAGGGGAAAAAAGTCTAAATTCAATATTCCTAGCCGTATAAAAACACATGAAATACCTCTCTAAAAAGAGTCTGATGCTCTTCTGTTAACAAAATAGCTTATGGTGTGCTTTACTATGACTAAATCCATCATGTCCTCCGAATTGAAGATTCAATACTAAAGTGAAAGGACCAACACGCTGTAGGTAGAGGCTTCCACTAGCTGCACAGCACTGGTGCTTTTTTCTGTAGTCTCCCACCTAATTGTGGATCTGGGACCAAACCCTTTGCCAGGACAATCTTTAGTCTGATATTCAGATAATGTAACAGCTTGAGGTAGAAATGAGCTAGTTCTGTAGAGACAGAAACTTCCTTACTTGCTGCTCAGTACAGAGGTGGGAGAGACTCGTCGCCCTAAGATCATCGACAGGCAGCTGGCACCAGGCTCAAACTCTCATCATAAAGAACCCTGTCTTTGGCCCAGTGCGGTGGCCTGGAGTCTCCAGGAAAATGATTGTCCTCTCCAGTTGTCAAAACAGATGATGAAAACAGACATGAGCAGAAAGAGACACAACTGGTAGGGGTGGGAGGTTGTTAGCTTTGAGCAAATTATGCGAGTTTGGATTTCAATCCAATTGTCTCTGTCCTTGTGGGTTTTGGCTATTCATTCATGGCCACGTGAATATTTTGTTAACCTTTCCAGGTATTACAGTGTTTTGAAGGTGCTGTGAACTGGCTAACTATGAGTATTGAGATGGAGAGTGAAAAAGAGTAGTCTCACTTCAGTTCTGATTTTCTATGTGACTCCAAGTAAATTACTTGCTCCCTTTGTGTTTTGTTCTCTCCTTGTTAAAAGAATAACAGTACAATGAAAGGTGTTGTGTAGCAGCAGGGTATTACAGACTTAACTGCGTCAGCATATGAAAGCTACATTTTGTATGCCATCAACTTATCTTCTCTGTGACAAAATGAACTTTACTTATCTTGACATTAATCAGTGAAGTCCAGCTGTTCTGAAGCTATTCTACAGTATGTATTTACAGAATGTGATCTTCTCATAAAAAAAAGTTATATTTTCTTAGTTTCTTCTGGTCAACAGCTTTTGCCCCCCACATTTAAGTAATAGTAAAAGGTCACTGGAAATGAACACAGAATTCATGTACATTTGGAGAATCTAGCTTGTAACTACTGTCTTTACAGTTGAGGCTGTAAAGACTATTGCACCTCATATTCACAATTACCATTCTGCCCCACAACTTTCAGGATGACTTAACATATAAATTCTTGATCAAAATACCTGTTAAATCACACAGAGCTTGATGGAAATGGTGGGAGGTTGTGGCAGCCTCCTGGACTTGAGGTGACAATTAAGACTGACACTTATCTGTAGCTGAGCAGAAATCGACCAAACATAAAGGCAGAATAGTGCAGATTCTTAGTAAGGGTTATCCACAGGACAGCTGTTGCAAGCTTCCGCTTTTCTCTAAGGTCCATGGTGCCCATACCTTCTTGTGGCTGGCTTCTTGGAAAATGCATGACTGAATAGTTTGTAAATTTGTCTCCTGAGGACAGCAGAACCTGTTTTTGCTGGGGTTTGTGTTTGGATCGTGACTCCTTTCGTCAGACTAGCATTTGCCTTCATCTCAGATAGACTGAATATTGCTGAAATGCCCATCAGGTTTATTTCACAGTGCCTTCAGTTTAGTAGAAATGCAACTATCTGATTTCAGCCCTGTCTCCCTTTATGATTTCTGTTCACCTGTACTCAGTTTTTTAACTTTTCTTAACAACAAATCATTATCCTAACTCTCCTTCTACTTAAATTTGTTGCAGGCTCTTGTTTCATTCACTAGGTGTAGCCAGTTTATTTCCCAGAGGGAAAAGGTGGAATTTAATTCAACAAATTCCCCTTGTTCTGTGTTTCAGTATATGTGCTGAACAGCATTTGTCAGTTGTTCCAGAGCTGAGAGGAATATTATTCATTCAGACACCTACAGCAACAGTGTGCATAGCAGCAAGCTTATCTCTACAAAACTCTCAGAAGAGAGTTGAAGCGATGCCCGAAGGGGGAAATCTCTGCAGAAACTGCTTTTTGCCTTTGCCTAACAGGGTCATAGGTCTTCATTCTAATAGCTCCCTTGAGCAAGCCCTAGCCTAAAGAACATACCGACCCTTAGAGGCAATTTATAAATAGGATAAAGGCCAAAAATGTATTATGCGTAATAGCTTAAACTGGAAAGACACAAATTGGAATAAACCCTTGCTTCATATATTGGATTGTCTATTATTATGTTATCAAGAATGACAAGTAAAAACCAACAATGTAAGAGGCCTCAAGGAAAGATGAAATACCACAAGAGGAGCCAGCTGTCCCGTTTGCCCTTCCCATCTTTGAGAGGACTCCTTATTGTAAAAGTTGCTTTGCTTGTGTGTCAGGTTGTCAGCAGTGTCACTGAATACAGCAGAACTAACTTCACTTAAAAGCTAACTTGTCGATTTGTTCCTAAATCACTGTATTCAGTTTTTACTTAACGATCATGTATGTGCTTAGCTTTCATCTGGTAGAGCTACTCAGTGCACTTCTGGGTCAGGTAAAAAGATGGATTGGCAACTTTGCAGCATTCATATGCTGTCAGATCTGGGTCTTCCATATAAATACTTGAGTTAGCAGTCAAACCTATTAGTTCAGGCACTGCTGTCAGCACCAAGATGCATGGAAAAATGCCTCTTTCACTTGGTGCTGATCCTACGCCATCACTCGGTATGGTAGCAAGAGAAGGGAGCTCAAAATTCACTTGTGTGCCACTCCCTGTGCATCTGCAGCATACAGGTATTTCACATCTTCAGGCAGTGACTAGGGAGTAGAGAACATATTCTAGAACTTACCTACAGTATTTTTCCAGGCAAACTTTTGATTAAAAGATCTTCCTCTGTGCAAAAACTCTTCCCCTCCAAAAGTTAAAGAAGCCCAGATAAGCCAAAATGCACAAGTGAAAAGGAAAAGCTACTAGACATTTTTTGATTCTGAAATGCTGTTGTGGTACCCTGAAATTTTTTGTGTTCTTTCTTATCATCCAGATTTTATTAAGAAGAAATAAACTGATTTTTATTTTTAAAAGAAAATTTATGATTCTTTGGCACAATTGTTCTTCCAGAAAGCACAGCTGTTCCTCACCTCCAGACGTGCCTTGCTCAATCCAGTACACTCCAGTCCCTCTTCAATTTTCTCCAAGTACCTGTGAAATTTTCTGACAAAAAAAATTCATGGAATAGTATTGACATTTGATTGAAAGAAATTGAAAGAAAGGCTGGGCTTCAATCTCAACCTGAAGCAGGTTTGGATGTTAAAGCAACAGGAAAATTAACATGTGGTTGAACTAAGGGAAATGGAGATGAAGATGTCAGCATCAGAGAAGTACATCTCAAATAAATGGTTAACATTTCAAAGGTCATTCCTTTTTCCTACTGCTTACTGATGCACATTTCATATTTCACAGACCTTCTATTTCTGAAGCCCATATTCAAACGTTGATAAAAAAGCTTTGCAGCTTGCAGAGATGACTGCTACCTGTGGCAGGAATGTGATCGATGAAATAGAAGACCTACACCTGGCAGTAATATCATTTGACAGTGAAACTCTGAACTTTACCACCAATTTGAACATAAAAGGAAGCTTGTGATAAACTGAACTGAAGAATTCGAAGAGGACATTGGATGAGCAATCTTCCAAGTTTCCTCAGAATTTAAATCACAGGCTAGTTTTCATAAATGTCTGTCCTTTGCCTCTTCCTTTCCCTGTTGCCTCTTCCTTTCCCTGTCTCTCCTGCTCTAGTGTTAGGACATCCAAATACCTTGCAAATGGTAGAGGGTTTTTGTATGTTTTTCCATGACACTTATGGGACGGATCTAAGCTGGTAGAAATGCTGGTGGTTTTGCTGACAAAGGATCTTTCACTTTGAGAGGTAAGGTGGAGTGGTTGTTCTTATCAAATGTAATGAAAGTGACTGTTCATTTACAAACATTTTTCTTTATACTGATTGTGAAAGTAAGGACTTGGTAGGCATTCCCAATTCAAGACTAAATCATCATAAAAGAAAAATTGGGTAAAATCTTTACCTGGAGTGATGGAAAAGAGGTAAATCTGAATAGTGAAGATGGTGCAAAGCCACACAATTAATTATCAATAATTGGTGTCCCTGTTATAAAATGGAGTCTTGTCATTTAATGTAAGAAGGAAGGACATCCATACTATGTGTCAATAATTTTACTGCTTTGAACAGTTTAAGTCATCCCACTGAACATAAAACTAACATGACTCCAGCTAGGATACATGCAGTGAAATACTAGCACAAAAGTGAAGGTGAGTATTCTTACATAAGCACAGGTCCTAATCTTGAAGGGTTCTGTTCTTGTATCCTTTGAGAAAGATTATGAACTCAAACTGCAGCAAATGTCAGGCAAGGTTACTAGGATGATGGGAGAAGTACAGTATGTGTGTTGGAAAACAAATTATAAAGTGTTTGTCTGCTAAACAAGAGCAATATAGTAGCTTTTTCTAAATATGTTCAAGTTGGCTACACATCAAGAGAGGGGGAAAAATTATCTTAAACTAATACTGGCACCACATCAAATAGTTGTAAGTTGGTCATGTATAAGTTTTGACTGGAATTTAAGAGAAATTTTCTAACCGCCCAAATAGTAAAGATCTGGAAAGATCTTCAAAACAGGGCAAGGAATCCAAGCGGTTGTAAGATGGAGCTTGATAAGAAGAATTCTTGGAAGGAGGAATTAAACTGATGGCATCAAGGCTTGAGTTTCTAAGGTAATATAACAGGAAACTGTGTCACTCTGTATTTATAGAATATTTGTAGCTGTGCATTCCAGGAGGGACTTTCTTTCTCCTTTAAGCAAAATTTAGCTCCACCCCTCACCCATCATTTTTCTTTTCATTTTCTTCTGCCTTCCACAGGGACACTGGAGTATACCGGCAGATCAATTTCTGTTCCCAGCAGCACTAGATCTTTGGGAACTGTTTGCTTCATATGCCCTGCTCACAGGCTTGAACACTGGATGGATCGGATGTCAGTTCCCTCAGGCTAGGAGAATCATGGATCAGTTGTAGTACAGAGACATATGCATGAACTGGCTATCATTCCAGCTGTACTTGCAAGGGTGGTTAGGTGGAGGGAAATTTTCCACTAGTAGCAGAGACCACTTTCAAGGATCACTAGAGAGTTAAATTGCTAGAACGTGTATTATAAAGAGTATTTGGAGTATGAATGGTGTCCTGGTTGTTCCTTTTCTTTTTTTTCCCCCCCTATGGTACTTGACATTACTGACTTATTCTTTTTTGTTTTCTTTTAAGACTGATATTACATTGCTTATGAGATGATAAAAATGGTGGAGCATTTATCCACAGATTCTGTGTAGTGTGGTGAACTGCAATGTGTTTGCTGTGAGGCTTTTTAAGCCATTTTTTAAACCTACAAAATATGACCAAAATAACATACAACAGTTCGGCGGTAGCAGACTCCAGTCTGAAACAAATACACTTTTGATATCTGGGAATTAATGAAGTAGTTTAGTGCTCTTATAGAATAGGCACAGAATTATTATTTCACATATAGATTTCTTTTATTAATAGCATTAATAGTAATACCATTATTTTCATCATTATTATTATTATGCTTTTGCTGACATTTTCTCATTCAGAAAAAACAGCTTTTTTCACAAATAGCTTATTTTCAAGGCAAGTTGAAAAAAACGTTTTGAATCTAGTGATAAAAATCACCTACCGATTTTGAATGCGTGCCATATTTGTACAAGTGAAGGCGATGCACCCTGACTTGTCCCACTATTTCTTTAAGACACTATGATGTTATACTCAGACTTCAGATGGTAGTCTATCTTTAAACTATTTCTTGACTGCTTAGGCCCCAAGCTGTTTTAGCTTTTCCTTGCCTGTCAACCTGATCAGGAGAGTATGGACTGATCCAAGTCACTACAGCCCCAAAGAGTTCAGTGTCAATCTGAGTTTGGCCACGATGTTGTCATATGATGAATTACCAAGAAAGCAGACCTCGTTCATGCAAAGACTGTGAATCACACATAGCCGATACTCTTTAAAGGCTTTAACCCTTATTTGGATGGGGAAACCTCAGCAAAGTACAGACCCTGACACTTGCATATGCACTGCCTTAAATAAAATACACAGATGAATGTTAAATATACATCAATTTAATTTAATCCAAGGAAAGCATCATATTGCAATAGTGAAGAATAACTATGAACATCCACTGCCTACTACTTTCTTTATAGAACCCTGGTATTTCTTCAAAATACCTCTTAAAGCTTTTCCAATCCTCTAGCTGTTACATTTTACTGCTTCAGGGCTCTGAAGCACTCAGCGATTTAGTAACCTGCTGAAGGCCCTTGCAATTTCTGTGGCAGATTTGGGATGGGCTCCAAATCTAAGATCAAGGCCAGTGCTGTAATTGTCGATTCCTTCGTTTCTCTCCATCCACAAGGCATTGGAAGTGCACTAGTTTCAAGACACTCTTCCTCCTTCAGCAATACGCGGAAAAGACAACTCAGCCCTGTCTGCTTTCCTCTGATAGCAGCTGTGCAACAATAGAGAGCACTGCTTGTATTTTGGATCATCGATTTATTTCACTTGGGTGTAGCTGTGTTAGTACTGTTTACAGCAGGGTATGTGTTACTGGCACAAATTATGACTACACCCTTGCATTTACATCTGTAGCTGGAGTCCCAGTGTAGTGAAGGCTTCAGGATAGAGAAATGAAACAGAATACACATTAACACTTTAGACAGGCACTCAGTGTACTCTTCCTGGATCTGAGCCAGAGCTCCAGGCTGAAAAAGACACTTGGTTCCTAATTGACCACAAATGGTTTAACAGCTTCTCCTGTGGTGGGTCCTGCTGTGAGATGCCTGACAACTCCAGCACTGATTCAGAAGGAAGTGAGCCTCCCACTGCTGCTGAGTCACTGCTGCCACTTCCTGTGGCACCTGACTGCATCTGGAAATGACCCAGGAAGGTGGCTTTGGCCCATGAGGGCTGCTGAACCCACAGCTGATGGTGCCTGGGAGCTGCCAACATGGTAACAAGCGCTGATCTTGGCACCCCTCTGTTGTCCCGCTAGGATTCTCCAGCCCCGCACAATGTTCACGCTCTTCCCTTTCCAGCCTCCTGCAAGAGTCTCCTGCCCACGACATTCCTCTTTCCCGCAGCACACTTGTGCATTGGCAAGGTTGTGTTGCAGACACTCTCCAGGTCCATTAGTCCTCAGGCTCAACTCTGTGGATGGGTGGAGCTGTCAATCTCCCAGACATTTGCCACAGGACAGCGAAGCCATGGAGGAGGAAGCAGGCATTGTCACTGCCCTGTAGCTATAACGGGGTTGGTGACACCCCACAGAGCCTTGTACTTCTAGGTATTATGTAGTCAAACACTTGTCCAGCAGTGGTGGTCTCCTACATGAAGAAAACTGGAGATGACAATTCTTTGAGCGTTTTCTGCTCTACCGTGTGAGCAGCACCACAAGTCACTGCTTCTGCTCCTCAGGTTTTATTTGCACTTATTCAGATGTTCTTTGACCAAATTATTCAGGGCAAAAAAAAGGTCTGGCAATGATTCGAAACGGCCTTGGGACAAAAGATTGCCATTGTTTGCAGTGTGAAAACACAGTACACTTTGTGTATTTTTGGGGGTTTTCTCATATCTGTTGACTCTGTCTAATGATCTGGGGACCTGCTGGGGTGCCGAATCCTTAGTTTTGTCTTTCATACTTACACAGGGCTTGTCTGTTTCATCCCCTTTTTTTTCATTCTTACCAATTAATACCTTCCACGTTTTTTCAGTCTTAGGAAATTGTTCTCTGCTGACCATGTTACCTGTACAACTCGAAGTTATAAAGCTAGTAAGTCTAATTCAAGCGATTTATAAATTCTTATTACTCTCTATGGGTTAGACCTTTCCAATTACAACTCCACATACTACTAAGTCTTGCTTTGGCACAACTAAATGAATGAACTTAGGTACTTTGAATTATACTCCATAACATTATTTGACTGTTTTCCTTTGAACATTACACTAGAGTATATGTAACTGCAAACTCTCACAGTCTCTCTCTCTGTTTCTCAGCTTTGTACTGATATTTTATATTTATACGTTTAGCCCTCTTTAACTCAAATTTTATTTGTTATAGATGAACTGTTTCTGAAGTGACAGTAAATTTGCTTCTATATTCACTTTTTTATTCACAAAGAAATATATATAGGAAATTTTGGACTGTGAGGATATGTATATTTATATAGGTCTCTCTGTATGTATACACACAAACGGAATAGCCTGTATAAAAATCTCTTTGCAAATTGCCAGATTAAATTTATGGACAATCTGCAAAAGTGTTATATTGGAGGGGTAAGAATTGTCTCTTAGGTGTGATGAAACACAATTTCTTGAAGGAACAGACAGAAAAATCATAGTTACCTTCAGCAGAATTTTTTAAAGAGTTTCAGTGTTACAGAAACAATCTTATAAATGAGATCTCACAAAAATTACTCCAGCAGTATCAAAAGAATCATGTTCTCACTGTCTTTTTTACGAAGTTCAGTGCAGATCTTTGGTTTTTTTTCTGTAAAAGTACCATTTTTCATTTCAAACTTTTATCTGAGAATAAACTGCTCTATAATAAAATTACACAGACATTTTCTCTACATAAAAGAACAATTTTATATGATGTTTTAATGCAGCCACATGTCCAGAGAGAATAATTTTCTGAGTAAGGTTACTTGAGGAAAAAGTTCTCCTACTGAATATATGTGCCATTTAAGTTGAGGTCTGATATTGGATTCCTCAGGAGAGGAACAGGCACCCGCATGGCACGTCCTGTTTGGGAACATCGAAGGAAAATGTTTGGTGGTAGTGATTCAGAGAGGTGGCTTTCTTCGCTCTGAGTCAGGACTGAATCAGCACCCTGGTGTGCAGGGCACACAGTGCTGCTGAAGATGCTGTGATTTGGGTGAGTCATGAAAACCACACTCCTGTGGTCACTGCAGATCCCAGAACGCTCTCTGCATCCACCCAGGCATTCTGTCTGTTTTCCTTGCCAAACCTACCATAGCGCAATTCTACCGAAAGAAATCCCCTCTCCAGTTTCATTAGCGATTATGCTTTCTTCGCTTCCTGCCATCAGCAACCTTATACTCTTCCCTTCCACTGAGCATCTGCGACATTGCATTGCAGTAGAGCTCAGATTTTACTGGGGCTGATGCAGTGATTCATACATGAAGGTCTGATCCTGCAGTCTTACTGAGATAAAACTTCTATATTAGCTTCTCGCTATGTTGTGTATCTAACACGATTTCAATACTCCTCATTCACAGGAATTTCTAAGAGGTCTTTTATGCCCTCAGTTGCCCATAAAATTCAATTATTGAGCATTGTTGAGCCTTTTCTCCATGATGGTCTGAGATGTTACCCACTCTGGTGAAGTTAGCTGTCAGTGAAGGTACAGCTGTCATGGAAAGAAGCCTACCTCTGACAGTTGCAGCTAGCACATCTTCTGAAGTTCTGCATAGGTGGTAGCATAGGCTACAGAGTGGGCTAGCAAGTAAAAGAGAGATTTTCACCACTGTTATTTATTGTAAACCTCATCCCTGCAGAGAAATGGATTTTCCTATTCCCAAGTTCAACAACAAATGTCTTCATTATGTAAACGTAATGACTTTTTTTAATGCTTTGAATCCTTTTAGAGTCCAAAGAGAGCAGCACTTGCACTTTCTTTGAATCTTTTGTGACCAACATAGTGCTTATAGCAACACATATTGGTTTTAACAAGACCTTACGGTATCCCCCTGCATTTTCAGTCTTGAATTGCTTAGAAAAATTTCGGAGACATTATTTAATTTAAGAAGCAAGCATTGAGAGAAACTGAATTATTTTTCAGCAAAAAAATAAAACAGTCCTATTCTCAAACAGTTGTTGTGTGTTTTCTTAACATGTGTAACTTTTACACTGGAAACTGGAAGATGGGATCCAGGAATTGAAGCCTCTGAGGAGAAACATAGGCTGTGACCACTCACAGCCTGAAACTGAACAGATTTGTTACTGGTCAACATGGAGCTGCCGTTGAGTGAGTGGCTGTTGTTATATTTCTCATTTTATTGCTCAAGTAAGAGCATTGTAAGAGCAACCAGACCCTTTCACACCGCAGCAACTCGCTTCAAAACACTCACAGCTTAAAGAGTGGAACAAGAGTGGTGATGTGACGTGGAATGTAGGCAGCACAATGAGGAGAGTTGTCCAAAATCACCACACCAGTGTATTGGCAGGGCTGTGAATGGACCACTGAGCTCTGGACTCCATTGTCATGTATTTTACAAAAGTAAGTACATTATGAAGTATATGACATTTAAAATACACTCATTTAAAATATTGGGTTTTAATGACATCTTAATGGAGTGAGGTGGTCTGAGAATCTCCAGAAATACTTTGACATGGTGGCAACAAAGCCTGTGGACTGTCAGCAGTATAATTACAGCACATGTGCAATGGCTGAGTTTCAGGCTATTCTGGGCAAATGCATACAACCATGGACACATCCCTTTCTCCCTCATGCATGCCATCAATAGCCACACAAGAAACACGACGTGTGCTCTTTAGTCTTCCCCTACTCCGTTAAAAAACTGTCTCAGAGTGCAGGCAGCTGTTGATTCAGCCTGCCTAGGGACATCTGTTCTGCTCTTATCCAGAGACACTGGTGATACTAGAGTCCAGGGTCTCTCAGGAGGCTGCTGATTTGAGCTCATCTGATCACACTGCAGTTTGCAGGAGATGCTCAAAGATGGCAGACAGCACCAGATGGCCTCCTGCAACCTTGATCAAAAGCCAAAGAGAAGAAGTCTCTATATAACAGAGCCAAAGCCTCTGAAATGTGCATTTGTATCAAATGCAGGCTGGCTTCAGAATTACCCGAAATACTGGGCTTAAGAGAGTGGTTTCAGGGAAATTAACTGGCCTTGGCCTGAAAGGTCATTGTTTTAATTAGTTAACTGACGGAATGCCCAAGGGCCAAGTGGTGAAGGA
>Ga0181612_153323_pt1 | contig 16839 bp, 4 predicted proteins | sample HoacroProtozoa21_FD_119630 | JGI IMG/M metagenome (GOLD analysis project Ga0181612, IMG submission 119630) | Hoatzin crop microbial communities from Cojedes, Venezuel. Combined Assembly of Gp0051906, Gp0051904, Gp0051908
AGAGTATTTATGAAGGGGAAAAACACTGCGTGGCAGTGAGAAGTGAGGGAAGAAGTGTGAAAAACAGCCCTGCAGATGCCGAGGTGAGAGCAGAAGGAGGGCAGGAGGACCCCCAGGTGCTCAAGCAGAGATGGACACCCCTGAGGCCCCCAGAGAGCCCACACTGGAGCAGGCTCCTGACAAGAACTGCAGCGTGCGGAGACGAGCCCGTGCAGGAGCAGATTTATCCTGCAGGAGCGTGTTTATCCTGCAGCACCGTATCCCATGAGAGGAACCCCATGCTGGAGCAGCGGCAAAGTGTGACAAGGAAAGAGCGGCAGAGCGGGGCTGTTACGGATTGACCACGAGCCCCTTTCCCCATTGCTCTGCACCACTGTGGGACAGAGGAGCTGGGAGTGAAGGAGTGAAGCTGAGCCTGGGGAAAAAGGGGTAGCTGGGGGGAAGGTGTTTTGAATTTTGTCTTTGTTTCTCACCGTCAATGCAGAATTACTGTCCTGAATTTGACTCAATATATACAGGCTTCAGAATTAATAGTGACTTCCCTTCAAATTGGCTCTCTGTTTCTTGGCTACTCTTGGAAAACTTTGGGTTTCTTTCATTTTTGGAGGAAAGTTTAGTAGTTGCCATTTTTACTAACCTATTAAACTGTTAATGGAAAAAGTAGTAAGAGGAAATAAGAAAAAAACCTAAAAGCTTTAATTAAAGTATCTGTACCTCTAATGCCATGGCTATCTGGAGAAATGTTTCATCTATCTGGAGAAATGTTTCATCATGAATGAATTTAAATGTTTTTGAAGAAGTACTGGTGAGTAACTGCATGAAACCTCAAAACCAGGAGAAATTAATGTTTTCTAATCAAAGATTGATGGGGTTTCACTGTAGCAATTTGAAAGATGTGTTCACTGATGGCAAAGCAAATTCAACTCTGCTAAGCTAGACTTTTTGTCCTTATACTGTGTTGGTTGAATAGAGCAAAGGAAGATTAAAAAATGAGTGGTTTCTGACATTGTGAAGGCTAGTGATGTGAAAGAAATGGAAATGCAGAATGGATTTGATTGTGTTAGGTAGAACTGAGAAGAATTAATAGTTTGGGAAGGTAAAGCAGGATATAATAGTTTGTCAGGATTTGCTATGAGTGAAAGATTCTTCACTGCTAATCTTTAAAATCGTAGTATATGCTTTTCTTCTGTCATGCTCTAATTGAAAAAGAAACTAATTCCATAACCAAGTTAAGTGCATCAAGTAGATTAAAAAAATATTTTTTGGCTTTTTAACTGTAAAGTTAAAAATAGGTTGGAGAATATGGATACAAATAAATAAGGATGAACAAAACAGATAAATGAAATGAGAGTACCAGTGAATTGAATTTCATGAAAGGGAGTACGAGGGAGGTATGAATTTTTTGTTCTCTCCTGCTCTTACTATAGAATGCTACCTTTTTAAAATTATGTTTCCTAATTCAAAGGTATGTTCTTTCTGAAGCAGAAGACAGGTAGAGGACTTGGCATCAGCCATTATGGGACACTTCAATGAAAGACTGAGATACAACAGCCCTAGTGTAAGCTATGCCCTCACCCACAGGGCAATGTCCCACAGGGGGTAAGCACAGAGGAAAGACCTGCAAGTATGGTAACTAGCAGGCAGTATAACGCAGCTTCATTTCGGGTCAGCTGTTAGCACTAGGCTGCATCTGTCCCTCTGCTGTCTGTCTCCCTAACCCCAGCTGAATCTGTTCTGTGGTCCTTACGTGTGAATCTGGTGAGGCTCAGCAACTGGAAATCGTCTCTTTTCTCTGCCACCCACTTGCAGAAATCGGGTCATAATCTATCAAACAAATGTGATCTATCTTCTGGCCATCCAGTTTAATTTTTTTGCATCTGTCCAGTTCTACTAAGGATAAATGAGATACGCATGTGTAACAGGATGAGAAGTTTTCTAACTGCAAGTTATTTATTCATATTTCTCTAAGGCTCTAGAACTGGACTTTCCTCCTCTCAGTCTCAGCCTGCAAAGACGTAGAAGTAATTTGAGTATGCTTCTGAGTATCTTTTGAGGCAGCTTTTCAAAGTCTAGGTTTAAAATACAGAACAAAGTTACACCAGATATGTCAAAAAGGAGACATTACATCCATTCAGAACAGCAATGACTTAGATGTTTTTCATTTCATTGCTTATGCTGATTTTTTAGATAGTAGATTAGATAAGTAAAGAAGATGAAAAATATGCCTCTTTGTAAGATGACAGAGACATATGTCTTTTATTGCCTTTGTCATCTTTGGTGAAAGTGTTGGGAAACGGTAGTTTCAGAGCTTTGGAACACAGACTGTAAATTGGTTTAACCCAATCAAATAACAGCTTTGTTCCTTGGTGTAGGGATAACTTCAGTATTTGTACTCACCAAAGTATTGTAAAGTCACAAAACAGAGTGAACAGCAAATACATACTGAAAGAAATTATTATTCATTTTGTATTTCCATTAAAAGGATGCACACATCAATAACAAAAGCAGTGGGTGGATATCAAATAAAAAGAAAACCAAGAATGGGTGAACATTTTTAAATTAAGCTTTTGCAATGGTTTCATAATGCTGAATTAGATCCGGGCATTAAAACTTACAGTAAGGCTTTTGAAATTCCAAAATGATATGTTTTATAGCAAAGAAAGGAAGAGTAAGGAATGGGTATATCAAGATTTACAGCTCTCACACACAATGCTGTCAGTGATGGTAGTTTGTTCCTAGAATGTAACTTTGTCTTCATACAAGAAACTCACCAATTCTCATCAATGAACTAGGTAATTCTGTGTCTTCTTGTCTTTTGCAAATGGGAAAACGTAGTAGAGGCTCGCAGTATCTTAGTCACTGACAGAGAAAAAATTTAAGCTAATGCCCATCTTCACTGCATGGTGAGGAAAATCTGACTGGCAGTTTTCTGCTCCAACAGTCACTGTATTTTGTCACTAGTATTGCATGTAACCTCTACTGTTAAACAGTGAATGCTAAATTAATTTATGTGACGAAACTAGTCACATAAAACTTAGGGTTGAGTCCCACAGTCATAAAAGTCCCCTTAAGTCATAAAAATAGTCATTAACAGTAAACAATGTGAAAACCTATGTGCGTAAGGATTTAGGAAGTAAATTTGTGTGGAAGAGTGGGCCAGCTATTACAGAGTAACTCTGAAGTTTCATGTTCTCCTTCCCATTTGTGTTTCCCAGCAGAGAGAAGTTCAGTAGTTACACAGATTTGTGTAACTGCATGTTTGTGCATGTGGATAGGTTTTGGCATATTTCCTCAGCAGTTTTTGAAACATCATTTGAAAATTAATGTAGCAAAGGTAGTTTCCAGTGTTTGCATTGGCATTCATTATGGTGCAGATACTGTTGTTTGTATGGTACGATTTATTCATTAGAGAAGTGAAATACAGGTTGTGAGGAAAAGATTTCTGTAGCAGAGATGTAAATGAGAAATGAAATGCAAGAAAATGTGTTGGAATAGAAAACTGAAGCTTAGCGAACATGTGTTTGTTCCATATCTGAGCTCTGGATTTTACAAAACTTATTTTACTGTGTCAGAGGAGGAATGTCTAGATATTGCAGGTCTATTATGAATGTCGTTTTTTGAGGCTTGTCAGTCAGATATTTTTCTTATGTAGTCATGTTCAATTCTTTAAATCATTCAGAATATTTCCCGAACACTACAGCAAATCAGATAAGTTTGTAAGAGCAAAAAGTTTATGCAAAGCATTTCCTCATCAGTTCCGATCTGTGATCAATTCTGAATACAGTTATTTAAATAAATATCTAATATGGGAAAAATCTGGTTCATTAACCTTTAAGATTCATTTCCACTTAATTCATATTCCTCCTACAGAGCACATGAATTTATTTGTACTGTGTGCCTTCCTCTTTGTGACATGACTGTTCCTAATGTTGTTGTCACTATAAACTACACTACTGTGACTGCATATACTGCAATAAATTAGTGTTTAATAGAATACGTGCAATGCAGCATTCAGCATATCATTAGTATTATTTTGCTATTTTGGTTTCTTGAAGAAGCTTACAAAAAACCAAAATCAAATCCTAAGGCATCTGAAATCTTAGTGTCGACCTGACAAGTTGTAGATTTAATGTCCGATTGTTCATCCAAGTATATTCTGAGTTCCCCCAAATAATTTTGTTCAAGAAGTTTATAAATAACAGCTTTTCTTTAATATTATCGGATTTTGAGAGGTTATTTCATATACTTTTTAAATGTTCTTTTTTCCTGCTTTGAAAATGACTTCATTAAATTCTTTTGCACAAGCTTTCCAACATTCGAAATATAGCGCATTAGGCTCATTGCTGTTGATTGCATTGCTAGAGCTATACATTGATACGCAAACAGCCAAAATCTGGAGTACATTCAACATTTCAAGATTACAAAATTTGAAATTAGTTTTCTTTCCCTGCTTTTACTGATTTACAGTTAGTATTTTGGCAGTGCATTAAGGCAACTAAGGGAATAGGTGTCAAGTCCTGCTGAGTCTCTAGAATAAAAAGTATTCAATTGATTTTAACTGAACAAAGCTTTTAAAAAACCCTTTCTTCTTTGGAGGCTAAGAAGTAAGCAGTGTACAGCTTCTGTTTCTCCTTTGATTTGACATTATATATGGAGCCAAAGAATAGATATTTATCCATTCCAACAGAAGGCGTTGCGTTAGTAGAGGATCTGCCTGGAAAACTAGTCTGGCAGCTTGAGCTATCCTGTATGATGGTCCGTATACAATAAATAAGGGTGTGTAAACTTCTCAGTGTCAGTTAGTGTATATATACCTTCATGAATTGTATCGGCATGTGGAATAAGATTGGTATGTATGGAATCCTTACATAAAAGAGGTATCTATTCTTCTATATATGCCACTTAACATATAACTCATTCCATACTTCTGAGAGAGACTGGAATCATAATAATAGGGTAAATTCTATGCTATGTGCCCAGAGTAGAAAAAAAAAAAAAGTGATTTATGAAACACTGTGAGTGTCTTACCTCCTTGTAATTAGGTGTTAACATTGTCAGGGTAGTAAAAAACATTATATTATAAAGTGTATTATGCACAACGTTTTTGACAGTCTGTATAATTAACTAATTTTCCATATTAGAGGATTCTCATACAGGGGATCTTGTGACATAGATGTTGTACCTGCCTGTTTTATTGTTCCTGTTTTATTGGTACTAAGGTACACGGTGTGTGCTGCTAGACACTGGCACTGTTTGTAATTATGCAGCCTTCCAGCAACAAAAAGTACATTTCAGTCTGCTGGTTTACGGACAATTGTTGTGACTCTCACGCTTCAGAGCAGCAGGTCTTATTAACTTTGGTGTAGGTCATTTGATGATTTCTTTGCTGCTTCGCATCTTATTTAAGGCTTTCTCATACTTCCCCTACTTTTCACCAAATCGATATTCGATTCATGTCGAAAGGAAAGTACTGTAGTTGTTAATTTACTTGGATGATGTCTTCAGGGATACTTTCACTGTCTTACCATAGTACCATGCCTCAGTTAGGGTGCAAATGTAGTTTTTGTAACTACTGTCAGTGAGGAGTGATTAGTGAAGGTTGTGGTTCAGAGCAAGAGCTGGACATGGGTGATCAGATGTTATATCTATAGTGTGAAGCTATACACTGTGGAAATCAGAGGTGTTTCCCAGACTCAGATTGCATATGAATTCCAGATGGCTTTTGACTTCATGTTGGGTTGAGGCAAATTCTGGCCCATACCCTGATCTGAGAGTAAGGACACCACGCTGCTCAGGCTGAAAGGGAGCTGTGTTGTGATCAAACAGGTCGTCTGACAGGTACATTATGGGCATCAGGGTTATGGGGTGCTGTAAACCTCACTTATTCTTCAATCTAAACGTATCCTAAATCACCCTGTATAAGAACCTGTCTCTCTTCATTACTGTGCAGTGAGCTTCAAGAGACAAAACTATTGGGGCATGTAGATCAGTGGTTCAGCTCCTGTTGGATTAGGATATCAGTTGCTACAATCTTCTTGTCTTTATTGCTGAATTATTTTAGCACCAAATTCTTCAGTATTATATCATGCGGTAATACTGATAAAACCAAAGCTGCTCAGAACTCCAAATAGGAAATGGTAACATAGAAAGTGAGGAAAATTAACTGCGTTTATGTCAACTGCCTGTGATGCAAGACAGGGACAAATTAATTTCCTGTGACCTGTTTGCTCCACTGATTTCTTTGCTATAATATTATGGAAGAACATGTTCCATTATCTATTGCATTGCAAGGAAATAAAAATGAACTATGATTAAATACACCCTCATAATGAGTTGTAATACTGTTTTATATACACGAGAAAATAGACTCTTTTATAGTGTTGCTATTAGGGCACATCACGTCTCAGATGAAATCTGCTTTCCTCAGAGGAGTTCTTTTTCCACTTTATGCCAAAATTATGTATCATTGAAATATTAGTTCACCCATGCTGAGCAATGAAAACAGGGTGTTTTGATTTTGGGAACTAGAAACCTTTGCTTTGTCCTGATTAGTTATGGCATTTCTACCTCTTCAAGAGCAGTGTTTCACTTGTCAGGTTCATCTTTTCAAATCTATGTTTCTACAGAACAGAATTAGTAGACTAAGTTGTTGTAGTAGCATTTCTTTTTCAGAAGTACCCCAAAAGTAAATCATAAAACCTAAACTAATTTCAAGAATTTTGTAGTCTGATTGTCATTTTAGTGAATGAGTAGGTATAAATATTAGTATTATGTAAATGCTGACAAGCTCATGGGAGCTAGAGGGTGTTTATTTCATTTATTTCAGCTGGACCAAGTTTGATCTTTTTGTTTCTAAGAGATATTTTGTGATCATTAAGATAATGACCAGCTGAGAGCCATAGTTCCAGAAACTGGGATGTATTTAAGAAGATAGTGTAATTATGTGACCTTGTTATTCAAAATTCCTAAAGCATCATCTGTTTACAGATTTTTCAGTGTTATCATCGTTGTGTTTGCAAATGTAAAGACATATGCTACGCAATTTGTCTTAAGTAGAAGCTGACACAGTGCTAACAGTGCTGGAAGCCTTCAAGGCCTGGAGGAGAGAAGAGAAAATACAGCAACTCAGTGTAACAGCTGTCAGCTGTGAGAAAGTAGCATCATTGCTCAACCAGCCACACCGCTTTAGGGTTCTGTCCTTCATTACAGCTCTTTGTATTTCTCAGACTGAGAGAGTGAAATTTCTGTGACATACTTAACACAAGGTGAAATCTGCTGGTAGACTGAAATGTGACTGTAATAGTACCTCCGTAAGTTATGCGTAGTTTACAGGCTCATAGGCAGTTGTTACTGTGTTTCTTTGCTTGTTTTGGGGAGCAGGAGGTTTCTCCGTTGTATCATTAGTGGCAGATAGCATCTAGTGTTACAGTCCTGTGCTGGAAATGTTAAATAGATTAACAATATGGTGGCAAAGCAATGGTTAAGTGAACATCGATAGTAAATGTTATAAAATATAAAGAAAGGGACCAGCCATTCTGTGCTTCTGTTTGAAAGGAAGGGAGGTAAGATGTAATGCTGCTGAGCCTTTATAATATCTGAAGTCTTCTTCCTTTTCAGCGCAATCCTCCCATGCTGGTGAATGATCTGTTTGAAGATATCAAAGATGGGGTGATGCTAATTGCCCTTTTGGAGGTTCTTTCAGGGCAGAAGCTGGTAAGAACTTCCTTCATTCTGAATATACATGATAGTTGCATAACTCATCTAGGATATAATTTTCTAGTATGTTTCTGTATGCAAATACCGTTTAAAACCTGACTGCTACATAGCAAAATAAGTTTATTCACAGAGTGAGCTATCTGGTTAGAAGACAAACAAACAAACAAAAGATGATTACAGACTGACATTCTTGATTTTGTGCATTTTCTGTTAATTTAGACTTACTAGTTCATAAAAATTGTTTATATGTATTAGTCTTTGCAGTTCATCTGGGTGTTACTACTATGACACAAAGTCTAAAGTAGAAGCTACTTCCATACACCTTCAAGAAATAATGACAGTCTTTTATTGTTAAATTTACAGCTTTCTTTCTGAAAAAAAGTTATGAGACCCTCAAATTTCATGGGGTCTTATATCCAGTTACTTTATATCCATTACCTTCACAGCTGCTCTGCTACGGTAAAGAACCTCAGCTGGTGCCAAATGGCTTTTCACAGCCAAGTTGTGTACAGAGGCCATGGTGTGTACGTGGCAAATAGGCTCTCTTCAGAGCTAGTTTCGTGCATGTGATGTGGGAGAAAATTGAAAGGGCTTTAGGCTAAGGGCTCTCGCTTTTTCCAGACCAGCTTACAGGTCGGGTGGCAGCACCTGAAAGAGTAGAGCAACAGTCCCTCCTTTGGCTTGCTCTAGCGTCCAGGCGTTACCAGTTCCCTCACATTTGGGCAAATTTCCAGTACCACACTTTTGCCCCTTTTTCATATTTCACCTCTTTTTTGATTGCATGTGATACCACAAATTAGGTAGTAGTTCAGCCTGCAAGAGTGATTTTACGGTAAGGTGGGAAAAAAGTTGTGGTCTCCAGTGTGTCTGCTCCGCTGAAAGCTACCTCGCTCTGTTTCTGTTCGCCGGAGACAGAAACCTCCCTCTTGTGGCAACACAGAAGCGGTGAAGCAGGAAAAGAATTTTAACGATGGCATCTGTTGCAATGAACTTCGTTAGATAGTATCCTGTCTACATTAATTAGTGAAAGACAAGAGATACCACAGAACCAGAATAAAGTCTGGTTAATTTAAAGGTCATGTATAGCAGAAGATTGTAGTAACTGCAAGAGGAATTTCTGATTCTGTAGCAGGCCTTTGTTAAATCCATTTGTAATATTATGAACATGAATTTAAATGATAGTAGTTGTATATTTGCATTACAATATAAGATTCAGTGGAGAATTTAATTCCACTGTAGAGTATTACAAGCCTAGGACGTGGTCTTGATTGAATTCAAAGAATTCTGTCTTTTTTTAGCCTACATCTCTGAAGTTGAGCAAAATTTGTTGTTCAATGAGAGTTTCTGATAGTTTTTTTTATCATCAACGAGGTATTAGAAGGAATGGATAAAAATCTTATAGGTAGAATGTCTTCACTGCAGACTTATTTTTAATAAGTAACAATAGCCTTGACTTCTCCTTCGCAAGCAAAATTATTTTACTGAGAGAAAGTTGCCTTCTCTCAAATGTATATATGTGTATGTGTGTATAAAAAGAGAAGTAGTTTATTTTTCATAACAAAAACAGTTCTCTGATTTGATGAAGTTTAGGGGCTGAAGCTGACAGCTTGCATCCTGAGGTTATTAAGAATAAGTTTTTTATTAAAGAACTATCACAACTACGTCCCCTTTATCTGTCGGTCCCACCTGCTGGTATATGCAAAAATACATTTTAACTGTTCCAAGAAGCATTTTTACATGTAAATCAGACTAAGTTATGTACATAGGCATTTATAATAATCTAGAACTTCATTTTTTGCAGCAAATTGGCATAAAACTAATTGGTGTTTATACTGTTATTTCTCTTTAAGCCTTGCGAGCAGGGACGTCAGCTGAAGAGAATTCACTGGGTTGCTAACATTGGCACAGCTCTTAAGTTTCTAGAAGGAAGACGGGTAGGTTTGGTAGCACTTAGTCCTGGTTTTGCCCTGTATGTATGCAGTCTTCAGTTTCCATACAGTGCATAAACGCTGCTGTAACATGTAGCAATGCATAGGTTAAAACTTTTCTGTTGTGTTTTTTTGTTGTTTTTTTTTTGTTTTGTTTGTGTTTTAGTTAGAATCACCTTGGATGGTCTCCTTCCTTTTTTTATATTTTTTTTTTTTTTATGTACTCTTCGGCTCCTTGTGTTTCCTATTTTCCTGTTGCTGTTCTCAGCAAAGAACAATAGTCTTCAGTTCAGTAGAGACATTCATTTATGATTAAAAGTATGGATTTACGGACTTCACTAGGTTGTGCATGCAAAACTACTCCCTGAAATTACAGACGTGAAGATTTAGAACAGTGTGACCCCTTATTTTCTTGGCAGAACTTCAGACTAATTCCTGGGTTGATTCTGGTAAAGTCAGTGCTGTGGCCATTTTAGAGATAAAACAAAATATTTATAAGTTTAATAAATGACAGAGAACCTGAAAGCTTAATAGGTATGAATATCAAATAAAAGCAATCTACTTATACTTTTTTTTCCTCACTTTTCTCTCTATATTGTAATGACTTGTGTCTGGTTTTTTAGTTAATTACAGATAATTTGTTCTTCTAATTTCTGCATTTTAGTTCAATTTTTCTCCATGCAGATGTAACACCTGATGAATTTTATGTCTCCACAGTGCTATACATCAGGATCTGTTGGGTTTTGGCATTATTTCCCTCTCTTTAACCTTATGGCATCTTGACCTAATTGTATTTCTCTTACATGGGAAACAATCTTAGCAGATGCCTGTAGAAAAGAATCTATAAGAGAACTTTTTTTAATTGAAAGATATAAAACCAAAGCAAAGAAAAACATATTTCCAAAGCAAAATTCAGTTTTAGCTCACGATTTCACTAATTTATGTAGTGCACTTTGTTAATACAAACCACATTGTATGCAGCCTGAGAGAGGAGGCTTAGATACAGAGAGCTGCTTTTGTGTGAGAGCTGTGTTAGACAAGGCTGCAGTGAAGAGCAAAAAGCCCGTGCTTCCCTCGTCTACATGTCACAAATGTAGTGGGTGACCCAGACCTTGAATGACACACCTTAGATCCCAGGAATAATATGGCAGTGCAGCTACATAAATGACCCTGCTGAGGATCAAGACAGATTGCCAGAAATAGAATTCTGTGGTTTTGCTTGTGATATCGGAATATTTTTGTCTGGACTTTTCTTAGATATTTTTGTATGTACTTTGTGTCAGTATGCCAGATTCTCTTCTAGAGGGAGCTGGAAATACGCAGCGCGTCAGGTAGATTGGTGTGCATTAGCAGGTGGTGTCTAGGCTGAATCCAGCCTGAAGGATGCATCTATCCAGTCTGTCACCCTTTTCCTCCCAAAGGAGGTGGGGATGCTGTTCAGACAACAAATGCCTCTTCAGCCGCTGAGTGCAGTCCCGGATCTGTACTCAAAGGTGAACGAGGGGAGAAGGGTGGCTGTGCGCAGCGCTTTAAGGAGTGCCGACAGGGTCTCCTTCCTCCATGGGCTCTCCCATAAGTAAAGTTTATTACATGTTTAATCTAATTCTGGTTTTCACTGTCCAAGCAGACTTCTGCTAATAATCCGGTTACACTGCAAAATGCAGCTGGCAATGAACAGATATCATTCTGGACCAAAGTGGGTTTTTTGTGGTTCTGAAAAGTTTATTTGCTAGTTTTGAGTCCATTTTAATGGAGTATAAGACAAAGGTAACACAAGAAATAGACTAGGGAGGTGATGCTTCTGTGAACAGTAGCCTAATCAGAAGCTTTAGATGAGTCCCTGTAAATCTTTTGATCTGCAATACACATAAGAAATACCTCACTTTCTAGAAAAATAAAAGCTTTTGCTGAAATTGATCCACCTGAGAGAATGACACTCCTGGAATATTTTTCTTTAGGTAGGTAATAGAAAATTTTCCTTATTGACTAGTGGAGAAGCAAGGAATGTCAATTTTCCCGGAGTTTTGTCAGATTTCTTGGTGGAGAGGATTAGAAATATAACCTGTGAGGATTTCTCCTCTGCCTCTACCCAAGCAGCCTGTGGAGTTTCAATTCTGAAAACAGCTTCACAGCCCTGATCAACAATTTTGTGTTTGCTCTTGACATTATCTAGTGGGTTTCCAGCTGCTGATTCAGAGAACTGCAGTCTTTTCTCTGTTTTGGGAAGACAAATGAGGTTACCGCTTTTCTTTAACCTGTTCTCCAAGGTTTTTCCATAACCTTTGTGCATGAGCAAGGTTGCAGCGCATGAACACTTTAGCAGCCCTTCATTTTTATATTATGATTGATGGCAGACCCTTAGTTTTGCTGAGGAAATAAGTATTAACCTGTTTCCAATACTACCTGTTCTATTTGATTTCCTTGAGCATTATCTGCCTGTTAATTTCTTTATGATGTACTCTTTATTCTCTCCTTTATTGCCTTTTCTCTTGTGAACTTATTTTGGGGTGATACTTTATTCAGACTATAGATTAGCATTTGGGAGTTCAGAGTCACGGAATCCGTTCCCATTTCTGTTGAAAAACTGCATGTGACCTTGGACAACTCGTTTTTTCCAACTCTTTTCTTATTTTAAAATAACTATAAACAGGTTTGTCTTGCAAGGGAGCCTTAATCAGTGGTGGCAATATCCTTTGCCATAAAAGGCTCTCTACTGGAGAACTGTGTCATTCTTTTTTGCCTAATCTTTCTTTTATGCTTTGTCCTCCCTTTTTCCTTTTCTTGTTTATTCTTAAACTCACTTTTCTCCTTCCATTCTAAATCTGTTAGAACTATTGCAAGAAACCACTGCATAATTTAATATCTTTTATGGAATATTAAATTTGTTTTCCTTATTAATTGTGTTGTGAGATTTGCCAAAAATATGCTTTCTTTGCATAATAAAATTTAATTAATGCATTTATCTAATAATTAATCATTTAAGACTTACTTTGTATCATGTTTTTCTCTTTAATTTTCACGCTAGTCCATATACAGAGGATCTCCGGTTTGTATAATGCTTCTATGTAATTTTTATTGTTCTTTCTGCTTGAAATTAATTTTTTTTCTACAAATAATATCATGCAATCGTCTTAAAAATATACTTGTCTAAAAAGTGAAATTGCACCATTCAATATTTTTTAAATTGAGAAACTTGTAGTTTGATTGCAGAAATGCATTAAAAAGATAAAAACTATTTGAAATATGTTTCGTACTTGTTATCATTCCTTGTGTGTGGTAGTAACACGTTTTCTTTCACATATAGATTAAACTTGTGAACATAAACTCAACTGATATTGCTGATGGAAGGCCTTCTATTGTGCTCGGCTTGATTTGGACCATAATTTTATATTTTCAGGTACTACATTTTTTGTACTTCAGTGTAGCTTGCTCAAATAATGATTCAGATCTTCATGTCATATGAACGGGTGTAGTTCCGGTCTTTCACAATAGCTAAGTCACTTTATAATTAGTTGAGGATCTGATCCTGAGTAAAGCAACAGTTGATGGTAAGGGGTGCTTCACATTGGGTACTTGTCTTTGGAAAAGTTTGATCTGGGCTTAGAATGGAGTTCCTTCATCGCTGGAACATATTATTCAACTTTCTTTGAAGAATACAGCAGAGTAACAAAAGAAAATAATAGAATTGTGGATTCTTTGTACAAGTACCTTTAGCAGCCTCGATGGTCATTGTGCTGTATGTCTAATTCCAGTGCAGTGATGTCAGACAGTAATAATATTCAAATACTATATGTAAATAAGCTGATTCCACTGGGAAATGCAGATGTTTGCAAGGACAGAATTTAGCTGTGAATGATATAGATTGCGAGAGGGGTTTGAATTTGTAGAGGAGAACTCATTTGCATTCTGTTGAAGTTAGGTGGGAGGGAAAAACGGTTTTCCAAATCCTGTCCATATGAGTTAACAAAATGAGTCACTGCTCAACAACTGAAACAACAACTGATGTGAAAGCTGTTTAGGGAGTTCTTTGGCTTTGGCTCTCTTGTGATGTAGCTTTTATGTCTTGGGGATGCTGTTTTACTAAGCACCAACAAGTGTGATGCTTCAGTGGTTCAGATCTCCTTTTCAGAAAAGTTAGTCAGAATTATATTAACATTTTTATTTTAATATATAGCTCATTGAGATGCATGGGGGAAATTATGCTTCTCAGAGTTACTGAAACTCTAGTTCTCTGCACTAGTTTTACTTGGGTTGTTTTTAGAGCTTTTCTTTAGTTTTCACGGGCAGATACATCGTTTTAACATGAATGAAAGCAGAAGTGCATTAGAACTGTGGTTCTCATTGTGGCAGACTCATTCTGTGATGTGACACAACTTTGGTTTTTAAGTAGACAGCATAGGCAGTCTTGCAATGTCCTCTGTATATAACTTCTTCATGTTAAAGAACCAAATTATTAGTCCACTTAATGTTTTTAGAAGAGTCAAGTTAATGATTTTCATTTGATGAAAGGCATGATGCAAATAACTGTCATATACCCTCAGCAAGCACTACTAATGTACTTTGCCTGCAGTACACTCACTGTTCCTTCACAAGGTACCTCTAAGCAAAGCCACAATTGAATTTGTGCCAAAACAGTACAATGGTAAATAAAGAACTATCCAGATGAGATCCTTGAGGACACTTCCATTCTTTAATCGAATGAGCCTCCTCTGAAATTAGTGGATTGTTGTATAATTTGAATTCAAGCTAAATGTAAGTCATTGTCTTCTCTTTTAATGGTAATTTTTCATAATAGATAACATGACACACTTGCATATTGTGCTAGCTGTAGGGTGTCAAGAAAGTCAACAGATGTCTTACACTTCTGAAATTAAGACCATCATCTGGGCATATACATTAGCATTTTTGAAACTACTTTAATGTATAGTTAAATAAAACTCAGCGTGTTAATCATAGCTTCTGCCCAACTTTATTTTGTCAGTTGTGTTGGGAAATTGTTTAAGAAACTAGTGGGAATTAAGATTATGCACAAATAGTCCATTAACATTTTTTCCCCACAGATTGAAGAGCTTACCAGCAACCTCCCACAGCTGCAGTCATTGTCTAGCAGTGCTTCTTCTGTGGAGAGTGTTGTCAGTTCAGAAACTGCAAGTCCCCCAAGCAAACGCAAGGTGGTAACCAAGGTCCAAGGAAGTGCAAGGAAGGCTTTGTTAAAATGGATACAGTACACAGCGGCAAAGTAAGTAACCCACAAATGAACCAAATTTACATCTTAAGTGTAAACTTTTTTTTCAGATTATAAACTCTCTTGGGCAGGGATTGTCCTTTGGCTCTGTATTTATATAGCACCTCCTTGTGATCATATTCTTGTTGACAACTGAGGCTGCTAAATGTTACCACCATACAAGAAACAAGTAATGAAAACCAATTTGCATTAATTTTACAGTCAGTCACATTCTGTAGACTCTGAATAATGAATGAGATTATCTATACAGAATGAGGAACTGAAAGCGGAATTAGATGTGTCAATGACAATGTATTAGTCCTGCTGTCAAAACACTCGATGTGACAATGCAAGTCCCACACTGACTTAGTGTTCCTCACTGACAGAGCTTGTAGGAGCACTGAATTCTGGCACTTGCCGTTGAAAGGCAGGTGATGAAAAATTATTAATGTCCTTCTGCAATTTTGTGATACAAGGGAAATATTACTACAAAAATTGTCCTGAATTTTCATTCTTTTTAATCCAAGTTATTTTGGAGTTATTTCTTGCTAACCTAAGAATCTTCACCTTTATTTTGTCTAATTATCCCACGTTTCCTCTGCTTCCAAAAAGGCATGAAAAAAAAGCAGAAATTAGTTCAAAGATACTACAGTAGTTTGATGGCTTCCACAACACGAAAATGGAAGTCAAAGATGTAAAAGAATAAAATGGATTTATTTGTTCAAATTAAGGAGTCACTGCTCTTTGAAGAGATCAATGATGTGCAAAATGTGGAGGGGAAATGACCAGCTGTGGAATGGTGCCTCACAGAAAAGAAATATAATTGTAAAGATACAGACTTTCTCCAGTTCTCCCATAAATAAGTAGAATACAGTAATTTGTAGTGCAGTAGAGTCTAATTTGTCATTCTTCCTATTGCACTTTTGACAGTAAAAGACAGGCAACTGAAAGTGGTCAGCTGCAACTTCCAGACATGTAAACATACAAAATACAGAGACGTTCATAGATGAAACTGTCAACATTATGGGAATGAGTGGGTGAAATGTGTTGAAAGAAGCCTAGAGGAGGGATGGTACACTTCGCCTAGCCCTGCTTCACATTGTGATTTGGAAGAGCTAGCTCAATAAAGTCAGTTAAAGTGTTTCACTGATCACAGTGAGCTTTTAAGGAAGCTTTCAGAGTTTCTATTGCTGTGAACCTCCCAATGGCAAGACTACCTTAGTGTCTGTGTCCTCAAATAAAGTTTGCATGTTCAAACAAAGTAAAAAATAGTCTTGCAGTCTGTGGGCCACCATACCTTTCAGAATTACCTTTAAAATAAGCAGTCAGAAGTGTGATTCAGTTCTGATTACTTTTGCATTCTGTATTGCTATTTCTTGATCATTCGTGTTTATTTTTTAGTGGATGCGTAAATGTTCTAGTGTATGAAATCATAGTTTTGGTAAGAATATACAGAAATTTGTGTGTTGCATTTGCAGCTGAACAGCAGTGATGTCACTGTTCATGCTTTCATTTTAAAAGATAACAGATTAATCCAGGTTTTTTGGGGGTCTTTTGGGTTTGTTTTTTTTGGTATGATACTGATCATAGAATCACAGAACAGTTTGGATTAGAAGAGACCTTTAAAGGTCATCTAGTCCAACCTTCCTGCAGTAAGCAGGGACATCTACCACTAGATCAGGTTGCTCAGAGCCCCATCCAACCTGACCTTGAATGCCCCAGGGATGGGGCATCTACCACCTGGTGTACCTAACTGAACTGAAGTAGTTATAAAGGAGGGAGATAAGAAGTGCTTTATAGTGAGGGAGAGAATAGTGAATGGAGCTGCGTACATCCACAGATTCTGTGTGTGTTATGCAAGAACCTTGAGAACTTTGGTGCACTTCATTTGTTCAAAATACCTTTGACTTTCTGCCACTAGCAAGTCCACTGAAGACAAGCATAGTCAGTGTATGACAAAAAAATCTTGGA
>Ga0181612_107839_pt1 | contig 16836 bp, 18 predicted proteins | sample HoacroProtozoa21_FD_119630 | JGI IMG/M metagenome (GOLD analysis project Ga0181612, IMG submission 119630) | Hoatzin crop microbial communities from Cojedes, Venezuel. Combined Assembly of Gp0051906, Gp0051904, Gp0051908
GCGCGTCGCCGTGCCACGAGGCCAAGACATGCGGAAATACCCGTGCGGGGGCCAGCCACCCCAGCCCGAGTCCCCAGCCCAAGGCAGATGTGCGAGCAGGACGCGCTGCCGCAGCGGTTAACCCCGCGGGGTGCACAGACCGAGATACCGGGTATTAAAACATCACTCACACGCTAGCGAAACCTCCGCTATTTAAGCCCGTCATGCCATTAGTGGTCTCACCTTTAGGGACACCCACTCAAGAAATTCCACTACCAGTTCAGCGGTAGCTAACAAAACACACCCAGGGAACGATGCTGAGCTGCTGATGTTCCCTGAGCTTCTCAGGGACCATCTTGGGGAGAGCCTGCCTCCCCATCCTCTAGCAGATGCGTTGCTTGTGCCAGAATGGGAATACCAAGAACAAAAAGGAGATTGTGAAGCAAAGAAGTGCTCTTCTCAGGACTGCCCAGGCTCCTAAAGGATGACAAAGCTTTCAGACGCAGTCCCCACAAACTAACTCTATTCACCACATCTTGGGAGAAGCTTAAATGAAAATTCGCTAATTTGAGGTCTTTTATCAGTCCATGCACATCAAAATCATTTGATAGTTTAGCTGACGTAAAACTAGAATAAATACCAAGGTAGGTCTTACAGATTTTGCCCAACTTAAATGAAAATTTAATAAATCCCTGAATCTGCAGTTGTGTGAAAAACAAGACGTAAAAAATATCTGAGGACAGCATTAAAATTGTATGTACCATGTTACTGGCCCAAGCCTGCACTACCCAGAGCCTGGTCATCATTTACCCATGTGCAAAATGAATATAAAATACTGTCATTCTGACACGGAGCCATTTGCACCCATTTGTAGATCTAAGAAAACAGGACTAAGCAGTGGGGAATCAGACTTGGCCTCTCACAGACGTTTTATACATAATTTACCATAAGAGACACTAAAAATATTTTGGCAGTTGCTTCAATGATGGTGAATAAGCTTATTTAGATGAGATTCAGTAAAACTGGAGGCTTTAGCTTGTGTGCTTTAAAAGTGCCTGGGCGGGGAGCAGCAGTGAACAAATCCTGCACTGAACTTTGCCACCTGCACGCTCGCAATGACTAAGAAGCAAGCCTGGAAAGAGAAACGTTAAAAATGTTAGCACAGAAATTCCTCTATCTCACCAGGGTGTCTTGCTGCCTCCAAACACAGCTCAAGTGGACAGTATTGCTACAGAGGCAGGAAAACTGCTTGACAAGCTGCCAGGCTCCGAGTCTGGAATTAGTGAAGGATGAGCCTCAAAAAAGTTCAGAAGCTCTGTTATGCTTGAAAAAGCACCTAAAATGAAAAATAAAGGGCCAAACCCCGATGTCTTTGATCATTCTCATTTGAATAAACTCCTACTGACACAGTCAAGCCCAGCAGACAAGGACCTCAGAAGCTGGCCCGGAGCGCCCAGCTGAAATGCATCCAAAGCACTGGAGTCTCTTGGGCCTGGAAATAGCGTGAACCTCTCCTGTCCTGCAGAGGGTTAGAATTACCGCAACAACAAACCCCGCTGAAGTTGTTTTGACTCTCTTGTTCCCAGTCTCAGCTGAACCCAATAAAAATACTGATGTACACAAAAATAACAATAAGCAGAGAACGACAACTACGGGAACCCCATGTACTCTTGCTTCTCCAAAGCTGCTTTATCTGTGGCCAGACGCGTAGGACAGACCACATCTACTCCGAAGCACTCACCCACCTCTCCTGGGCAACCCGGCGGCTGCCTGCTCGTCCTCAGCAATGAAGTAGGTGTGATGTTAGCACCACCACAACCTCCTACCGAGGAGTCTGAAACACAGAAATCTCTCCTGTATGCCAACACCACGATGGTTTCACGTACTCCAGAAGTTAGTCCCACCAGGCTCCACTGCTGTATTTGCGCGTGCTCCAAATTGGGGCTGATCAGGAGAAACATGTAGAGTATTTGCAGTGTTAGCTGAATTAAGATTATCAGCCATGCCTGATACAAAAAGATGCTAGGTTCTACCATGCAGGTTTTATTATTCTGTGACCTCTAGTAAAAGTTGAAATTATGACAATTTTATGGCTAGAAATACAGGCACGCTCTTGCATTTTCTCAGAGGGGCCCATTGTTCTGACACATGGGGGAAATTCCTCTCTGTTTTAAGATTTTAAACAGGGTTTGCTCTTACAAACGGACGCAAACACAAAGATATCCGACTCCTTAATGCTTGTGCTGCTGATGCTCACTTTTGCCATACAAAAGATAATACACTACTAAATGAAGTATACGCAATCGTCAGTCCCCGATAAGAGTATGAGAGTGTGACTAGTTTGGGGTAGGGCCTGAAAGAGGGGAACAAGAACTCATTTTCTGTAGCACCTGAGGACAGGCATCGTCTGGAACCACGCGCAGCCAGAGCGAGTCCCCTGGGTGAAGCACCTTGGAGGAGGGTCCTCTGCATCGGTCCCTGTGAAAAGGTCTCTCCTCACAGACGCAGCACAATTGTTTCAGCTATTCTCAGAGCAGCAGCAACGGAAATAACAACAAAATTCAGGTATCACACTAACTCTGCCTTTAGCACCTTTGGTTTCATATATTTATTTTAGGAAACACATTCATCACAGGGCTTTTCTTAAACTATTACCCCCAGTCCACAGCATAGGTAAAACTATTTCCTTGCCTTTTACTGCATTTTAACTGCATGAGAACTTTTAAAAGTTTGGATTTGTGTTTTTTTTTTCTTTTCCTAGAGTCATTTGGGACAAAAGGCATCTGGCACTGGGTATTTAAATAAGACCTGGCAGAACTGTAAAATTAGTTTTATGTTTTAATAAAGGTACTTTAAAAAAATCTCAAATATAATTCTGCATTCAAACCATAAGTGCTTGGATTAAGAAAAGGAGATCCCATGTTAAATCTTAATACAAAAAGTAAATCAAGTACAGAACTAAGCCAGTCTTCATCTGCGGCGTGATACACAAGAGCAGCAAAGAAAAGAGGCATTATCTCTAATAGCTTATTTTGGGGTATTCTGGGTTTAAAGAATCAGCACTGACAGTGTAAAATCTGCATTATATTATATGTTACTTTTCCCAGTTTCAGTTTATCTAGAGACCCAGGTCACCTATAAAGCTCAGACTCAGCCCCATGTTTCCATCCAAAATTTTCTCAGTCCTGTTCTCTCCTCCCCGCACTAGAGCATCCCTCCCTCCCCTCCCCACCCCGGGGCGGTGGCCCCATGGATCCGCGCAGGGGACGGTCCCTCAAGGCAGTGGGTGCCATGCTGGCAGGTGACCCCGCTGCTGTAGGTGCCCAGCCTGTACCCGCCCCAACACGGAGAGACAGAGCTCGTTTAGCTTGGAGAGCTCTTCAGCCAGCTCTTTAATCAACACATAATTCTCTTTGAAAATCTTCAGACATAGAAAGGACAAAACCCACAGGAGAAATCCTCCTTCCAGCACTCGCTACCCCGTGCCAGCAAGCACGTCCCACCTTCCTGTCGGGACACCTTGCTGCTGTCCTATTTTATCTCCTTCTACAATCTTTGCAGCAGACAGGAGAAGGAAATTCCCCGCTGCAATTCACACACAGCAGATGAAATATTTCAAGGCAGCCCTGACAGCCACATCTCCATGCCAAGCCCGAGGAGCAGGGCTGCCCCTCACCTTTGCCACGGGAGGATGAAGCCACCTTAGAAACCTGCCAAGGTGACCAAGTCACCCCACGCCTGCTGCCACCACCCGAGCTCAGCTGACTGCCGCTGCTATAGGAGGGGCTGCCAGTGCCCACGACACCCCCCACCGCCAGAGCCACCGGCACGAAGGAGCCTGAGAACGTGCCATGCAGCCTGTGGGGCAAGCAACAGCCCTTGGCAAACACCACCTCATTCATGAGGGCTTTATAGCCCAGCGCAGTGTTGCAGCCACCCTGGGACTGACCCACGGCAGAAGAGAGTCATTTCTCCATCTGAATCATAGAACCATTTAGGTTGGAAAAGACCTCTAAGATCATCCAGTCCAACCATCAGCCCAGCACCACCATGCCTGCTAAACCACGTCCTGGACCCTCCAAGGAACTGGCTAACTTGAACTGGGGAGCCTCTGTGCAAACTCCTGGTGGGGAAAGCGGATGGCTTTCCCTAAACCCAAGCACCCACCAGGCCTGGCCCTCCACCGAGGTCGCGAAGTGAGCAGAGACCCTTTGTGGATCAGGGGAGAGGGAAGGGAAGATCTGCAGGTGCGAGCAGGCTCGGGCCAGCCTCCAGTCTCCCCACAGCAACAGCCACGCCGCCCTCCTCCTCCCTGCCTCCAGCTGCCCCAACCTGCTGTTCCGCTGCAGGTCCACCTCCGGCGTGAAGAGCTAAAGCTCATCCCCCGACCGACCGCCACGAATGAAAAGGAGACAAAAAAGCAGGATGCTGGTGAATGAGGGCAGTGGGTGGCCGAGGGCCCCGGGCTGGCGCGCTCCCCATACAGCAGGCACAGCCAAGTGTGTCTGGCACCAGACAATTATTTCGCTGGAGGGGTGTGAGGCGGGAGCGCCAAGAGCCATTCTCACGGCGAAGCAACCAGCCATGTCGGCTAACAAAACCCGCTCGCCGGGAAGCGTCCCTCTCCCTGCTCCCATCTCCTCGCCGGGCTTCGGGATTTGGGGTTTTTTTTCCTTCTGTGTTGTCCTTCCTGCTGGGGCATTTGCAGCTCTGAAAAAACAGCAGGTCAAACATCCTCACACGGTGTATTTAGTGCTTCCCCTCGGGTTTCCGCGGCTTCCCTGCCATTTTCCTACCGGCCTCGGGAGCGCGGCAGTATTTATGGGGTAGCGAGCTGACCCCTCGGCTGCGGTGGGCGAGAGTGCCTGACGTTAAGTGCTGCTAATGCGTTTCGCATTTGTGCTCGGGGGCAGGAAATCTCAACTTCCAGTGCCAAGGGGTTAATTATAATTTATACAGCAAGATCTCAGGCTGTGTTTTTTTTTTCTCCAGCTAATTAAGAGGTACAATTACCTTCGAGAATCAAAGGGATGTTTTGGTACCCAGCTCTTAGAAACAGATTACAGGCACTTAAAACATGAGGGCATCCTTGCTTTGCTGCATGTGCTTAGTTTTTGATTTAGATCATTAACAAGAAACTGTCATATTCCTGACTCACCACCACAACGTACTGGAGACCACCTATGGAAGCCATTGCCATAGGTAACACAGAGCATTGCTGCTTTCCCAGCGATTACCTGCATTTCCAGCGACGTGTTTTACTGATACATCACCTGCCGCTCAGGGCTCTGGCAAAACTTTCTGCTTAGTAATTGTTGGACCTAATGATCTTAGAGCTCTTTTCCAACCTTAATGATTCCACGATTCTATGATAACCTTGAGGTGGGCAATACCTAAAGAGACCAGTCTGCGCTCAGACTGCAAGCCCAGGACTACTTACTCCCCAGGCAAATGGCAGGTTGATGAACATTATTGTTGTGTTAGTAATAATGATTATTAAATGGCCCCAGACAGCACGGCGGTCCCTCTGCATTGCCTTCTTCTGCCCAATGTCTCAGTGCAAACAGGGAACCACTCGCCAGCCAGGCCATGGGAACTGGAGACGAGGGATAATTAGCAGCACTGGTGCCAAGGGTAGAAATGAGCACCCAACATGGCTGCACAGCTGGGGAGACCAGCATGCAGCACCCATGGGACCCACCTCCAGCAGCTCCAGCCATGGGGACGTGCCAGGCAAACAGTGCTGGGGCTGGGGGCAAGTCCGTCACCTCCCGCCACCGCCCTCCGTCGTCTCCTCACCTTCATGTTTGTGCAGAGCTTTAACAGTTACAGGGCTCTCTTTCTCACCACTCTCGGAGGTGTTTGCAGAGCCATTTGTAAAGGGTTAATGTAATTGAATATTCAGATGTAGGGAGAGGGGGGGGTTTGGACTATAGACAGAAAGAAAAGGTTCTGGGGAGCCCTTAAAGTCCCACTCCAGGGAGTCACTGGGGTTACACACCAAATGCAGGCTGCAACCTCAGCTTGACTTGGCACAGGTTGCGCAAATACATCTTCCACCATTCATTATTTTTTAGGGATGCAGTGGGCTATTACTCTCTGGGAAATTAAGTGCTTAAGTCCAAAACTGATGCTGTATAATTGTCAGCAGACCACATACGCTGCAGGCTCTCATGCATCCGTACCAGCAGCCTCCACCCTGACCCAAAACACAACCAGGAGCAGACACAAGGCTGGCAGTGGCAATGAAGACCAACAGCATCAGGACCACAAGGAACGTCTGTCCGTGTGGGTTAGAAACGAAGCTCACGCTGCCAACGCCAAGAGGGGAGCTCAGCAGCTGGTATCCAACGCCAGCGACGCTCTGCCTACAGCCTGATGACACCGCGGCAGGTCTGTCAGGCTGCCCTTTGATGTGCCAACAGCAGCCAACTCGCTGTGTCGAATCTGCCGCAAAGCGGGCCGAAGCACACAAGCCAGAAGCACGCCGTGTGAAGCACTGTTGTTAAATTAGGAGGAGATAACGCAGTCGAGAGCTCGGCATGGAGAGATACCGACAGGTACAGCTCATCTCAAAGGAGATCACAGAAGTTCATTTAGAAACCTGGCAGCCAACACATCCCTACAGGTATTTCTATCCCTTGAAGCCACTCTTCGCTAGGCGGTTGCCGGAGAAAGGGCACGGCAGTTGTCATAAGCCATTTTACAAGAACATCTGCAAACCCGTACCAAGCAGAGCGTTTCCAGTTCTACAGGAGTCACCAAACAGAATATTCTGTTTCACTGCAGGAGACTGAGCACAGATCAGGAAGGCTTTCCTATGTAAAGGCTGACAATACTCAGGGTGGAAGAGGGGACGGTATTTTTTGTAGGGTTTCTTACATAGTAATTCCTGTGTACAGGCAGGCGTCTCTCCTTGCACCAGGTATGGCAACAGGGGCTGGTGCAGGCAAGATGCTGGGAAAGGACCTGGCTCAGCACTGGAAAAAGCAAGACAGGGATTACAAAACTGTTGCTTGTAGCCCTGGCTTAAGCCACTAACCTGCATGACATTGAGTGAAAAGGACTTGTAAATGCTTAATCAGCAACACGACCCAGTTTACAGGAAAAAAAAAAAAGGAAGGGCAGATCTAGAGGGAAATACATATATACCAGCATTACCTTTCCCTACAGCTTGCTATTTATTGAAGCAGCAGCAAAAGCTCCAGTGCACTTCAGAATACAAACGCTGACACGGAAATTCAGAGCCCTGAACTGCTTCCAACAGGGAAAATATACTGACCGCAGTCTGTTTGGAGGTCAAACAAAATCAATAGCCTTTCTCTCCAGTCTGTCTCTAAACTAAGCTTCTTTCAAAGACATCCAGAGAAAATGGATCATCTTTTGTTGTTGTGTGTGGTTTTGGGCTGGGCTTTTTTTGTTTTGCTTTTTGTAAGTGGTCAAACATTCATACGACTAGAAGAAACTCCTTCCTCCCTCAACGTACTGAAAGGATTGTATAGAGGTCAAAACTGCCCATCAGTTTTACTACACAATAGATGAGCTATCCACTTCTTGGGGAGGAAACCAAGCTGGAAGCCGCTTAACACTCGCTAAGAGAGGAAAAAATAAATCAATGTATTTGCTCGATTGAGCTACATTTAAAGCTGGTTGTCAATTAGTTCAACACAGTTTGCTGTTACAGAGCACAACAATTTAGCCCCAGGAGCTGAAGTTTGCTGCGTTTCCTCAGATTCCTCCTGCTGAGAAACAGATAGCGGCTGCAGGCAGGTCAGGCACTGAGGAGGACAAGTGAGGCTGGGAGTCACAGCCGCAGAGCTGGAGCTGGTAAAGGGAGCCTGACATAGGATACAGCAGGACCGGGGGCTCCTTTCTTCCATTCAAAGCGTACAGTCAACCAGACTTATGTCCAGAAAGGAGCAGAGATGAGAACTGGTTACAGTGCTGGTACAAAGTGTGCCTCTCCACTCCACCTTTGACAATAAACTACGTTTTACACACCCTTGTGCACGATGGCATCATCTTTACAGACATTAGGTGGGTCAATCCAAGCTGAGGGAAAAGGGCAAAGGACTAAAGTTGTAGAATGGAAAACCTTGCCTACATACAGTTTTTTAAATAATATAAATTCTTAAAAATCTCAATACAAAAATCACAAGGAGAAAAGGGAAGGACAAACCATGAAAAGACACTTGCTAAGGGTCCCACTGAGCACATCCAAAGGAGAACCACTGCCTTCAAAGCAACAGATCATTAATGACTCTGTCTCTCAGTTCTGTTCTGATAATCAGTGTCGAAAGACACTCACCAAACCACAAAATCATTTATGCTGGAAAAGATCTCCGAAGGTTATCCAGCCTATCCCTCTGCTCAAAGGAGGACCACCAGGGCTAGAGACCATTGCTCCTTAGCTGTGCACCAGCTCGCCTGCGACAGGTTGCTCTCCCCAAGAAAGCTGGCATCCTTGTCTTGATTTAAGCGTACCTAAGGGTGTGTGGTCACTGCGTCAGAGATGTGGCTGCACAGGGACAGGCACATCTTCAGCTGCCTTGGGCCCCAGCGAAACTGAGAACAGACCTCAGCAGGGGTGAGCTGCCCATGGCCATGACCATGACCCTCTGCCATCCCTGCAGCCACAGTCCACAGAGCCACGCTGATTCACGTTTACCTAATGGGCATCCTGTACTGCTGATGTTTGCTGCTGTCAGTACCTACACTAGCTATATCAAAGCTACTGTATGTCTCTAACTCCCCTCCCGAGTGCAGCACATGTGCAGCACACCAGCGACGCGCATCCTGACTCATCGGCCGCCCTGCACTCACATACGCCGCAGGAAGAAGGGCTTGTTCCACCAGCCGCCGTAAAGGGCACCTCATTTCTCAGCGAACATATTTAGCATCTTCTAATTGGGATCTTAGCTTCTTCTCATGCCCACACAGGTCTAACAGTTCCAGTGCTAGAAAATCCTGGCGAAGCTCAAAACAGGTTACAGCAATGGTGACCGTCAGATGTTCACCCAAACTGCAAGAACAACCAAGGCTAGTAGCTAGAAACAAAAGTGCAGCTTCTTTGCAATGCTTTTTATTTCCCCTCTTCCAGTCCTCCCAGGTGGAACAATTTACCCACTGACTATACAGCTCTGAGATTTGCTTGTTAGCACCCCCAAATTACTAGGTGTAAAGTCAATATCCTTTTGCCTATTTACTCCTAATGAGTCACCAGTCAGAAACTTGAAAAAAAACGGTTACAAATGCAGATGCAGAAGCAAATGAAATAAAGGCAAGCATCACCGCTGAGCAAACCCTGCACAAAGGCCAGGGGCTGGGCACACCACGCAGCACCCTGCCATTGTCACCAGCTAAAACCTAACAGCTTTGATTTGCCTCCCACCGGCTAAAACGGTTTGAAATGCAAGGTCTTAACAAAGGTGCAAGACATGGGAGGAATGGGAGGCACTGCTGGGCACTTAATCTCCTTTCAGTCTCACACAGGAGCTCCAGGAACCGCTCGCCTGAATTCGGTGGAGTTTCATGAGCATAGGAATGAGGACAATTGGGCCTCAGCTGTAACAGAGACCCAGCCCTGTGATCCCTCCATGCAACCAGAAATGTTATTTGGGATTTATACTGAAGTTACCTTTAGGCAAGCTCCTTTGCTGCTGGAACCTGGGACAACATCGCTGATCCCAACAGGGCAAGACCAGCTTTCAGCAGCTATGGAGCTCACACCCTCTACGTCCACACCACGTGTGATTTGAAACAAGGAACCCAAAGCACCCCTCAGCCTGCTTCAGCACTCGCCCCTGAAAAACCTGCCAGAGCAGTAACGGGGGTTTTGTGGTGAGGATATCCCTCACACCCGTACCACACGGGGGGCATCAACACACCGTGACCCTCATGGCTGTCCCTGGCCAAGCGCTGAGGCCATTTGGACATTACATTTTTAGATTTCTCTGCTGTTTACACGCGGCCCGATTCTTCACCTTTCCCTGCTGTTTCTCCACACCAAGGTCTTCACCACCTCCAGTGGCTGCAGGTGACGTCCCCTGCTGCTAGAGCTCCTCTCTCGCATCCAACCACCAGTTCCCTCTCCTGCTTGTCCTTCTGAAAGCGCTTGAGAACATCAGGTATAAACCAAACCATACTAGCCATGCCAACTTGAAGCCAGGATCCCAAGCGTATGTCGCCGACCATATGCTCAAACACCAATGGCTTGCGTCACCATTGTGCCACTCAGGCACAACATCCGCTCCTCCTCCATCCCACCAGCCCAGATCTTGGGTGAGGAACTGAAGGAGCTGAGCAGCATCAGAGAACAAGGACTCCTCTCCATGGCACTACCTGGGGCCGGATCCTTCCAGCCAACACAGCTGCCACCCAGTTGGGATCACTGGGAAACTGCTTGTTGGAGAAGACCCAAAACTCGTTACAGCTAGAAGAAGGCAGGGTCAAGGCAGATGGCAGGATGTTTTTTGTATTGCTTGGGGAGGAAAGGCACCCTCTTTGGCGGCTGCGAATGCAGAGGAGGAGAAGGCCTTTTAGGCACTCATTTCAGCTGTCAGAGACGAGGGCAAAATAAATCTGAGCACCACCCAGCGATTCTTCAAGCTTAACCACTCACTCCAGGTAGCATCAGCAAAGGACAGCACATCCCCTAAACGCCTACAGCAGAAGTCAGGCACACAAAGCTCAGGAGACATTTAGAAGGTCTCAGCTCCTACCTCACCATAAAAGCATAAACTGTCTGTTACGAGCATTCAGAAAATACTTAAAATTCATCAGGGACCAAAGCGTGCGCTATTTATTGCTGGCACAGCTCATTAAAAGTGATGCTCACAGAGTGCAGCCACGCGACCGTTTCCCTCCAACCCCAACACCCCCTCTCTTCTTCACAGTAAGAAAAAACAGGGGGTTTCTACCGGGCCTTCTCACTCCCTTTTACTTCCAGCTCGCCTTCCCCTTCTTGCGAGCGCTGAGACCGCAGACGCTCTACACGTGTTCTCCTCTGCATCCGACTGGCAGGCAGTCTGGAAAATGCCAGTATTGGAACGGCCTGAATTCAGCGGTTTCTGAATGCTGATCGGACACTATTTCGTTCAAGCCACAGATAGTCATTTTTGGGGGGTATTTTCAGCTCCCTTTTTGGACTCTTTCAGATTTCCAAGCGTCATGCATCAGCAATTTCTCTTCTTGGGAGCTTCATTATTTTTCACCTTTCTGCCGAGCCTAAGGCTCGGTGCAGATTTGTAGGGGACCAGGCTCTTCCCTCCTCTTCCAGACAGCCACGCAATGCTACTGGCGTTGGTAATGTTTGCTGTGCTCCACCTCGCAGCTGCGGAAATTCCTGACTATCTGGTTTTGAAAAGAGCTGAGGTGAAATCTGAGCAATTAAAGTGCCTTTTTTTTTTTTTTTTTTTACAACATCTAACACCTTTCTTGAGGAAACCCCAACCTGAAAACAGGAATGGTCTCACAGCATCTCAAAACACTAAATAATTACTTCTAACCAGGTTACTGATGTGGTCTCCATTGCCACCGTCCCTTTAGCGTCTGTCCATTTGCAATGCTTTTATCCGAACGGCACACCTACACGGTGAGGGAATGGTGCAACCCTTGTTTTGGAGATGAGGGAGGGACACATGAGGAGATTGAGGGGATGAAATCTGTGCCACTTCGTTCTACATGAGGAGCAAAGGTCCTTCTCTCTCCACTGTCTAGGGGGCTCAGCCTCAGTGTCCCACCACCTAACCTGGGCAAAGTCGAGGGCGGGAGATGCCCCAGCTGAGTGACTTGGCCAACACCACCAACATTACATCTCCAGCAAAGCAAGCTACTGACTTCAGGTCTCTCAAATGGCAACCTAGCGAGATCCCATGTTATCTTCAAGCAGAAGTGTGCTCTTTACACACCAAGTTTTGAATTTCCCTTCCTGTCTTTAGTTAGGCATGTTCTTAATAGGGTTATTGACATTATTAATTTCCTCCAAATATTTTTTTATGAAGGACAAATCTCAGTGGCCACTTGACAGCATGCATGGTAATGTATACCAAAGCCAACATTTAAAAGGTAATTTGTTGATGATGTTTTCCTTCCCCTCTCTCCAAAGTAAAAGCAATTAAAAAAACCCTTTCAGAAATGTAGACTAGCCTATTCACAGGGTACATTTAATTGCATCCCAAGAACCGACTTGAATTCACGACTGGCCAAATGTGCAGATATGGGAAAACCTCAGATACCACAATACAAGGCTTGATAACAGCCACTAATGTACAACAACTGGAATAAACTCAAAGGAGCTCTCTCAGCATTTGTGCACGGAACCACTCATGGCCTAGAAATATATTTAAAATTATGCAAACTTCTTCCAGAACTTTGTCATAGAATCTTAGAATGGCTTGTGTTGGAAGGGACCTTAGAGATCATCTCCCCGTACCCAGCCGGCGGTCCCCAGGTACAAATGGCAGATAAAAGTAATCTTCGTACTAATATGCACAGTGCATTTTCAGAGTCACGGAGGAGAAAGGGAAGCCCAAACTTTGTTTCTGCATTATTTCGTCACAGCCAGGGAAGAACATTTAGCAAAGCAGCTGCTTGAGCTTCACGGGAAAAACCCGTAATCACAGCAAGGCAGGAACAGATATCATATTGACCTGTCTTCAGGGTCTGGCATTCACATTTTCATAAAGTGTCTCGGAAGATAAATCGCTATACTAATAATATTTGTATTGATTATCTAAACTGAAGCAGCAATCGACTCCATTGTCTCACTTCCTCTTAAATTGCTCACAGATGGGATCCTATTTCCTATTCTGCATTTCTAATGGGAACACTTAAATCACAGCACAGAATTATACACACGCACAAACTGTTAACAAAAACCCTTTTATGACTTGCATGAAAATAAAGATTTTTCACTTTGTAGCTCACTTTCCACTCCACGCAGAAATTAAAAATGACAGATTATCAGCAGACCTCTAAATTACTTCTCGTTGTTATTTCTGGGTCCCTAATATTTACTGACAGACAGGCCTATGTTTTCTGAACCCTGATCAGTGATTACAGAGACTTGAAGTTTGGACACAGAGCTAAAGGGTGATTTTTTTAAATTTTTTTCCCTCTCCTGTGAAAGTCAAGGCTCTTTAAGCTATGTCAAGGTCCAGAAGCAGGGAAATCAAAAATCACTGTGGTGTCAGAGGAAAAATAAGCAACAGCTTCTGCTGTTACTACAGGTACAAAGCAGGGACTGCTGCAGCGAGAGCTGAACTGCAGGTGTGAAGCTGGCCACAGTGGGAGCTCGGGGTAGTGACTATCAAAAGCGAGTAAGGAAATGGGCAACAAATACATTGCTTGAAATAGGTTTGTCAAGAACCAAAAAGCAAAAGGCTTGGATTTTTCTTCCCAGACTTCGCATCCCACCTTAAGCAGAGTTTTTCCTTACCCTGGTACAGGCAGAAAGTATGGCAGAATAAAAAATAAAAACGCCTCAAACGTGCAGACGGTTTGTATAAGCCGCTTACAGCACATTTCAAATGGCTGCTGAACTTTTCAGAGTCACCTGGAAGGCGAGGGCAGCCCAGGCTCCTCGCTGCCCGGCGCAGCCTGGGACCCCCAGCCCCAGCCCCGCACGTTGGTCGGCGAAGCAGCTCCAGTTCATCCCCGCGCCTGCGTTCAACGGAAAACTTCGCCACTGACCCACTGCAGATGAGAACGGGAAGCATTTTAAGGAAAAAAAACATTAAAAAAATAAAGAAAATAAACCAACTGGTGGATGTTGGGCAAGAAGGGGAAAAACACAGAGCCAAAACACAGCAGCTGGATGGCGAAGGCTCCTTCGGCTCAGGCCAGTCCCCAGGACCCATATGACTGTACAGCTGCCATGGTGAATGATCATCCCTTACGCTGAGGTCAGCGCTGCCCCCGGGCTAAGTAAGCGAAAATAAATGGTTTAGAAGATAAAAGGTCTTTTAAAAAAATTATTTGTCTTGTTGTCATGTCAGAACTGTAATGGGAAGGGACTGGAGGGAAGGGACTGGAGGCAGTGATACGGCGCTTAAATAGGAAACAGCCATCCTGATGGTTCAGCGGAATAAATTACAAAGCAAATCACGGCTCAGGCGGGGCAGCGGGCTGAGCTGCGCTGGACGAAGAGCCGCTTTGCACACACCTGGGCAGAGAAGAAAAGCAGGTTTCTGAACGCTCAGCCCGTGGAAATACAGCTATATTTAACTAACCCCAATTGCTGCTTTGGGCTACATCTTCCATCTTTCTTGCAGGTTAATTCTGCGCCTTCCAGGCACATTGAGTTCAGTTTTGTCTTCCCAGGAGGGGGATCAAAATTGATTTTAACTGTTCTGGGAAGGGAAAGGGTTAATCAGGTTTCCCAAGGCAGCTTGCTGTTAAGGTGCCAGAAATACTGAGGGGCTAGAATGACTTGCTAAAGATGGGACAATGGCACTGGTATTTTGCATTTGTTTCCAGGCTTTGAGATAGAACAAATGGGAGTCATTAGTGAAATGAGTTTAGGGAGTTCTAAATTAGCTGTCAGGCTGCCAAACCCGGAGAAGTGCTATGTCAGCTCATTAATTCTGGAGAGCACAGGATTACCCAAACCTAGGAAGGCATCCTGCAAAATTCAGAGTCAATTAAAGGAGGCTATTTTGCTATAATAATATTTTCCACACATATTACACCTCCTCATGGAACAGAGCCCACTTCTACCACAAACGAAACCTCTGGCGGGATGGAGTGTGGCTGATGTCTAGACAGCTGTAATGTGCTCTCCATGGGCTTGTCTCTGGGAAGCTCCAGCTACAGAACGGAAGGCTGGGACTGCAAGCTGCGGCGAACATCACCCAGGCCGGGGTGGCCCCAGGAAGGAGGTACCCGTCTCCCCGAGCTCCTTGCTCTCCCCGTAACACCCAAAAAAGCACATCTGTATGGGGCGTGACGTTCTGCACCAGGAACACCCACCACACGTGGAGGTGACCCCTGGCATCCTGCACGCACAACGCCTCTTGAATTTCCTTCCCTCCTTGGTCTACCTGACCCCAGATTTGTCGACACCCTGCTAGCAAACCCACGCTTTGTCAGCCTCTCCAAACCTCCCGTCTCAGGAGCATCTCTTGAGTCCTGAGCTAAATCCCACTGAACTCAGGAGAAGTCTTTGAGAGGACTTCACTAGCTCAGGGCCCACCGCCCCGGGTGGCTGAAAACGCCAGCAGCGACGGGATGCCGAGGAGGAGAGATGTCACACCCGTGCGCTGCCCCTCGTGCGGGGTGTCCTCAAAGCCTCCCATGCTGTAGACGAGAAGGTTTATAAAACAGATGGTTTGTAACCTTCTAAGGGACCCAAGAGTTTTTCTGAACTGTGACAGACTAGGTCAATGGACAAAATACCACCGGGTAGCAACCTGGAACACACTGACTTAATAATGTACCCGCACATCCCGTATCCCAGCCGTCAGGACACCCAAGCACTCACGGCAAATAAAAGTCACCTCCAGGGAGAGGGCAAGCCCAAAGACCTCTCACACCCCCCTCGCCTCTCTCCTGATGGCTATCACTTCTCATTGCCCCGCAAGGCAGCAGTAGCCAGGGACAAATTAAAACAAAAATCACATGGCTGTGAAATACAAATGAGGCAAAAAAATGCCTTCACCCAACCAAGCGAGCTCTGTCTCCCCAACTGCGCCGGATACAAAGATCGTGAGCAAACAGGATAGAATGTCTTCTGCCTTTTGTGAAATGAAAATAAATGAAAGGATCTAAGGTTTCAGGTCACTGATCCCTCTCTTCCCTATCTCTACCATTTATCGGAGGTAGAATATAAAGGTTCCAGGTCCTTTTCTGTTTTTTTGTCAGCACTTTAATGGTTGTTTTTTCTCCTTCCCCCTTTCATTTTCGGAATGAAAGGACCACTTAGAAACCTGTAAAGTAATAATAAGCTTATAACAGGAATATTGTTTTTTCTGGGCCAGTGCAAACGCCTTCTGAATAGCTCGAAGAGATTAAAGTAAAAAAGCAATCTGTAAATAGATCAGTCTTTTAATTAGTTTATAGTCTGTTAAGAGATAATATTTTGCTCACATAGATCGTCTGTTATCTAAAGATCTCAGAGCACTTTAGGAACATCAATTAAGCCTTAAAAAAAAACAAAACAACCTTAGGAGATAGGTAAGTGTATTTAGATTAATTAGTGTTGCTGTGAGCAGCAGGCATTATTATGAGATTTAATTTAGTCCAATAATTGACTTATCTGTTAATGGATTCTAATTCATCTGAGAAGGGATCAAATCCATCTGATTAAAAGGATTACATCGACTCAATTAATTCTATTAACTGACTTAATTTGCCATTTAATAATTCGACACATGGGGCCAGATCTTGGCCCTGAAGAACACATAAACCAAAAATTACACACCGGAATTCTTACGCCAGGAAAACTGTGCATTGCAGAGCACGCATTCTTCCTTGTACATGGCATTTGCGGACCGGGATAAAACACTCAAGGGGGCTTCCTCGGGGCGGATTCCCCCAGCCCTGTGTATCTTCTCTCCCTGAACCAGGGCTGCTGGTCATTTTGCTGTACTCACGGTGGCCGCCTCGAAAGGAGCAATTCGCTGCCTGAGATTTGCCACCTCCCCTCTGTTCTGGGCATTCCCTTCAACCAAGAGGCGAGAAGTTTTACAGAAGTCAATAAAACCTTGCAATAAAACTAAGCTCCCTTCAAAGGCAGGACAACCCTCCCACACCAGCCATTTGGAAGCTGCAAAAAAAAAAAAAAGGGCATCTCTTCACTTGGACACTGCCCTTTAACCAGGGGGGAATGATGGGGGGGGGGGGGGAAGGGGGGGCCCA
>Ga0181612_110541_pt1 | contig 16835 bp, 14 predicted proteins | sample HoacroProtozoa21_FD_119630 | JGI IMG/M metagenome (GOLD analysis project Ga0181612, IMG submission 119630) | Hoatzin crop microbial communities from Cojedes, Venezuel. Combined Assembly of Gp0051906, Gp0051904, Gp0051908
GAAAACCAGGGCCTGTGATTGTGAGGCTACTTTCAGCTGTCAGTAGAAGGCCTCATCAACTTCCTTTTCCTGATCAGGTGGCCTGTAGTAAACACCCACAACAATGTCACCCATATTAACCTGTCCCTTAGTTCTTACCCATAAGCTCTCGACTCATTCTTCATCTGGCCGTAGGCAGAGCTTGATACATTCCTGTTGTTCTCACATAAAGAGCGACTCCACCACATTGTCTTGCTGGCCTGTCTTTCCTAAAAAGTACGTAGCCATCTATGAAAGCATTCCAGTGATGCGAGCTATCCCACCATTTTTCTGTAACTGCAATGAGGTCATGGCCCTGCGACCACACACAAATCTTTAGTTCTTCCTGTTTATGCTTATTAACTGGTCACCTGAAAGGATTTATAGTGACAATATCAGAGCTGCTCTTCCACTGGCCACACGGTGAACTGAAAGCTCTTCTCCAGTGAACATTACTCCTTTTTTCTAATCTTCACTTTCTCTCTACACAGGCTCAGAACTTTAATTCAGATGTGATTCTCCCTATAACTGGCATTTCTGTGTTTTACAGTGCTTTTATTAGTGCTAGAGACACAGAATTACGGGCACTTTTTTGATCAGCCCAGAAGTCCTTGTACACATCAGCCTTTCCAAAATAAACAGAGCACCATCTTGGTGGTTCCCAATCTTCTGTTCAAGGCAAAAATTGACTTAATGTGTAGTGGTAAGAATCTAAAGTGATTGACCTCTTCTGTTTCATCTCTCCTCTGGGACTAGAGGTACTCTGGTAAAACTGTGTCGTCACAGATACAGAACTGTAACAACTTCTCCAAGCCAAGGAGGTAAGTCATTACCTCTAAATGGGATAGCGGGAGACATGGGGTCTGGGGTTTTGTTTTCTGACTAGTTTAGCTAGCTGCAAGCTACTGTTCGGTGAGAGTGTAGGAGCTAGTGAAGGTAAAAGACAGTGAAGCAGTTATTCAACTCATGATGTTGTGCAGAGGCCATCTGATTTGGATTTTCTAAGCCGCTGTACCTGAGCTGACAGCTGCATTTCCACTCACAATATGGCTTAACTGAGTGATTTTATTTCCTGAGTGAACAATAAAAAGCACAAAGGTTACCACATCTGTTAAATCCCAGGAAGAAGGGAAAGGATGGGGTAGGGGAACAGAGAAAGAAACTCCAACGCACACAGTTCATCTCCACGGTGACAGAGAATAGGAAAAAGATCATAGAGGGCTTCAAAGCAATTTATTGCCTCGTCTTCTTCGTTACCAATATTTCCAGAGCACACAAGCAACAACTGCAACAAACCCAGACCCATTGCTTCCCTTTTGTTGTTTTTTCTGTTGGCTTCACCACTTTTCATCTGCCTCTTGGGTGATTTTTTCCACAATATTATTTTTTGTCACTTTGGATTGCCAGAGACCCCCTGGATGCTGCACAAGGTGACAGTTCCTGAGCAGCTAAGAGGATGAGTTAAATAGGATGACAGAAGCAGAAAAAAAGAGGGAAGAGAAGCCCTCCAGAGCTGTAATTTCACTTTCTTTATTTTGCCTGGTTGCAGGGGCAATACAAACAGGAGAAAAATGACAATAGACTACTGTGCTTCTAATGACTTCAAATGGTTTGAATCTGACATTGATGGGGTACTTTGAGAAGCCACCATCAATTCTCTCAATTCTTTCTTTCCCTCTCCCCTCCCTCTGGACTCCAAACACAGTACTGAAGAAAAAATGCCACAGGTGGTAGCTATTGCCCAGGAATGGAGCAGCAAATTCTTCATCTCCATCTACAGTCCTAGAATACTTCTGACAAGCTCAAGAAAAATATGAGGTGAGTTAACATTCCTGCTATATTGAATAACTAGCATAAGGACTTGAGTTTTTTGAGGTTATATACTCCACGTGACCTCCAGCAAGTCTGTAAACCTGTTGGAGAGATTCCATGTTTTCCAAGGTCAACTGAAGTGCTGCTTATATTAAGGAAGTTGGCACCAATGTAATTACATCACTACAGAGCATGTTTTCTAAAAGTAGAAAGGGCCTTGCAGTTCTTTCAGGAATTAATCTTGCATATAGATCTTCTTGAAGGGAAAATGATGAATAAAACAAATATGGAGCTTACAGACATAGCTTATTTTCTTCTGTTTTGTGGAGAAACCTTTGAAGGTTTTGAAGAAACTAAAAAAAATAATATTTTTACTTTTACAAGACTTCTATTTCTAAAAAATGTTTTCCAAATGACATATAATTTTCCCCCAGAAGCATTTTCCTCTGACAAGTGATCTAGTCATGGTGAATTTCAGGAAGAAAATATGTTTATTGAAAAATTTAGATACAATTAAAAGCAGAGATGTGAATGGAAATTCACTGTCCTACCTTGAATCTTCTGACTCACCAGATGTGTAGGTTCTCCATATTACCAGCTTTGTAAAGAAGATCTTGCTTGCTGTTTCTGCAGAGGTCATAAGGGAGGATTCAGAAATAGGAAGCATTAGGATCTGAGGATAATTTTTTTATAAATTTCAGCTTTGTTTCTCCCCCAGGATTTACTCTCCATATGAAGGTGCAGCCAAACTGTGGACCTGCCAGGGCTCTGCTGTCTCTTAAAGCAGAAGGCAAGAAGTTGCCTTTACTGACTTCAAAACTTCTTACTCCACAAGCAGGATTCAGCTTCATATTCACCCTCTTCAGTGTGGCTGGTGCCTAGATTGACAAGCAAGAGCAGGCTTTGATTAAGTGACTACATTTTTGCTACTCATCTGATCTTCATATCACAATGCATTTGCATTCAAACAGCATGAACCAGAGGATGATGAAACGCTACCATTGTCCTGCTGTTGTAGGCAGGGTAGCACTAGCAATGAAACAGTTTTTGGTAGTAATGATTATTGGAATTTAATGATCAAGAGGCTGGAGGGTATTTTTTCAACAACCTTAACAAGTGGTGTTGACTGTGGTGAAAACAATAGGATGAACTGTAACTCCAGTTCCTGGAAAATGTCATGCACCTCTTGTTTGTTTCCCATCTTGCAGCTCACGATCAGATCACCTTTGTTTAGAGTCAATGAAAGTTGTGTTCTTCCAAAAGAGTCTGTTTTCAGATGCGTTCAAGTTTTTTTGATGTTCCCTTGCTCCTTTTCTCGATAGCAACAGGACTAACAGAACATCATACTCCTAAATTTTCTGATGACAGATTCAGCTGAAGTTTTCTTTATGTGCCTGGGTAGACTCTTTTTGATGGTCTTTCATAGCTGTCAACTTGAATAAAAATACCAAAATATTCTAAAATTATATATTTGATTTGAGCAACCAAAGAGTACTATATGCCAGGCATTACTCCAGGAGGGAGAGCCAATGTGAGTCCTGCTTTCCTTAGCTCATCCCTGACTTTGTGCCTCTTGAAAATATCAAGCCTAGCCTGAGCTCAGTGGTACCTCAGTAAACATCCTTGCTCTACAGAGTCAGTCGTGAGACTGGACTGTCATTCATCTGTCTCATCGAAATGGCACTCACAATAATTCTTTTTAGGAAAGGCTTTATTTTCTGTTGTAGACAACATAGTGGCAACCTGAACCCATCTAATGCAATTGTGCTGTTGCTACTTTGCTCCTCTTGTATATATGCCATTATGATTTTTTTTTTCCTGCTTAATGTCGAATTTTCTGGGCCAAAAAACCACTGAAGGATTTGGTCGATGTTAATTGGAACCCAATTTTTGTCATCACAGAGCTAGTTTGTCCCTCCACTTATGATGACATTACCACCAGCTCTCATGTTCTTAATAGTCCCTCTCTCTCTCCAAGTTTGGTAGCTGATACAAAAGGATAACAGAAGATGTCTTTACTGGACATATATAAGCTAGTTCCTGGCTGGCTGGAGGCTGTCTCAGCTTTGCTTGCTACCCCTGTGGTGGTTTTGAAACTAGAGTGACTGAGTACCTTCTTCCTATCTCCGTGATCTCAGTGTGTAGAATGGTGCCGAAGCAGATGATCTTCTGCAATTCAGTTTATCTTCTATGAAAGTAGACTATATGCCAAGTAACTACTTTTCATAATGCCAGCCAATCAGTCATGTTGACACTATGACATCACCTTTGTGACAGCTACTTTATAGAGATAACAGAATGTTGGTAGCCAATTAGATTTCTCTGATAGTGATACCACAGAGCCTGTCCAACAGGGAGAAGGTGCATACACACAGCTTGACAATAATAATATAATTGAAATGGCAAAACCCATAGAAACTACGGTAGTGTCATAACACAGGCAGCTGTATATGTACGGCCCTATAGGAGGTTACTGGCATACAAGGAACTAGATGATCTTCGAAGGTCCCTTCCAACCCCTACCATTCTACATACTAACAAGTTTACAAAGCATTAATCTGGTCACAAACCATTTTCAGAAAATTAAGCAAGAAGAACAGGCTGTATGGCTGACATCTCTTCCCTCATAGGGACAGGGGAGCAGCTATTCTGTCCACGTTGCACTTGCCTTTGCAGTGACAGAGAAGCATGAACTGATCTGTGCCATGTCCCCGTATGGCAAGAAGGTAACTTTGTCTCCTGTGCTTTTCATAAAGATAGCAGGGAAATGAAAGAGGCTGTAAGCATCACAATTTTTCTGGCCACTGCAAGAGCCCTGTGTGCAGAGTCACCTCACACGTACTCGGAGAACAGCCAAGCGTGGCCACTCCGACTGGGTGTTCTAAATCATTCTAACCTTTTGCAATGTTTTAAGTTTGCTACTTAAAAAAAAAAAAAAATTCTATTTCGTTTCTACTTCTGAATTTCTGTCTTTACACTCCAGTGCGCTCTTTGCAGAAGCAGTAAGTATATACGTACGCTCCGGGGACAGGTTATTTTTTCTAGAATAAAATGAAAAGTATTCCCCATAGTTTTTCAGGAACAAGGATGCAAAAATGCTTGTCTTCTCTTTTTCCTTTTCTCTTCCCATCCCTTTCTTGACAATGAGGAAAGCCCCTTATCTTGCAGTTAATCATCATGATTCCAATGCCAGGTGAAGGTATTTCCAGTTATTTGTTCTTGGCTTTAGAAAGTCTGGAATTAACTGTTTAAATCAGGTCATCTGTCTAGAAAGGCTTTTCTAAACCCTACCTATGTTAAGTGCTTTATATTCAACAACTGACGTGCAAAAATTTTCATATATTTCCTCATGTGCACATACACCTCCTTTGCACTCTTCAGCGCTGCTGCATGCACAGTTGCCATGGGTGTAGTTGCACATAAGAGTGTGGTATAGGTGGTTGTTCCTCTGCTAGATTCACCCAAGCAAGTTTTTATGCTGGCTCCTGAAATGGCACCAAAGCTGGTTTGTCTTCATCAGCCCTGGCAGGTAAATCATATTCACAGTAGTACAGCTGCACTCATGGCTGACAATGGGGTATATTTTTCATAGTGTGGTGAAGGCAGGAGGCCTCCTGCTTCCCTGTAAATTGAATAGTGTGTCTGTTTCAAATGATGAGACAAGCAAATAGGCACAATAATCTGGGGCATGTGCTAGATGGAGCTACTGTTCACGCTCAAGGTAGCCTGTGTGATACCTCTGCCTGTAAAGTCTCTCTTTTCTCTGCTCGCTGCCTGCAAGACTTGTGACTCCAAGCCCACCACTTTCAAAGCCTTTCCCTATATTGTGCTTCTCCTGTGTGATGTTTTGAGATTTTCATTTTAAATGCAAAATTAAATTAATATTTTTCCCCCACTGGTGGAGAAAGCATCACTTCTGGGTTTGTATGGAGGATTTGAAGGCTTTGCTTGTTGATTAGGGGACAAGGGCATGTTGATTAGGGGACATGCCGTTTTCATGTTGGTGCTGGAGTGACTCAGGGTACAGGCCCATAAGGTCATATATAGAATGGCTCAGCATAGAATTGTGGTTACAACCATCCTGCAGCCACACAGCATCAGCTTTAACCTTGCAGTTGCTTCACTCCTCCCCTGAACAGTGGTTCATGTTTTGCAGGACATGTGTCTATCAGGCAAACCTGAGTAAAGGGATGTATTCTCCTGGCTTTAACAGTATCTCAGAGAATTTCCATGAAAACTAGGGTTTAGAGCTGTAAACTCACAAACAGGCGAGGGGCTGCCAGAGTCCCATTATCCAAGCAGAAACAATGAGTGGCCTTGAGCTGCACTTTGTTTGGTCCTGGCAGATGCTGCAGTGCCTCCCAGCTACCTCTCTCCTGTGCCATACCTGTGTTCCGTATACCAAGCCCTTCCATATAAGATACAGGTGGCATGCACACAGCAGAATTGTGCAGGGCTGCTTGCAACACAAGAGGCACATGAGCTCAGACAAAACCTGAAAAGGAATATATGCTTTTCCAGGCATATAATAAATGCAAGAAGAGATGGAGTGTTGTCAGTGAATGGCCCAGACTGCTGTTGTCAGACTTAAGGTACTGAGGTCAGCACATGAGGCTGTGTGAAATCCTGCTTTAGATGTGAAGGTAAAATCCAGATTACAGTGGTTCCTGTTGGGATGTTGAGCTCTCTGAGATGCTACTGTACTGTTGTTTCCGTTACTGTGGGGAGGGGAGGAAGTTGGAGGAAGCTGTGGGGACAACAGAGATCCAGTCTGTCCTCAGTAAGGACCAGAGAGATGCAGAAATAGCTGGTCCCAATGTGGGGAAGGGGCAAAAGGGCAGAAGGAAGAATGGAGAAGGAAGAGAAGCCACCCACTCCCCCCGAATTGGGGGTGGAGGATAGCTGAGCAACAGAAACCTGTCAAGATAGTAACTAATAACAATTAATAATTTATTGTACATCAAATAGCTCTTTTCCTCATGGTTTCCAAAAGCTCTTTACAGACTATATATAGCGACTGCATTGCAGTGTGGTATGCACTTTTCAGCAGCATGGTTTAGGAACAGCCTTGCTGCTGAGGCACAGTGGAGCCTGGTCAGCCCAGAGGAACACTAGCAAAAGACTTGCACCTTCTCAATGCTACCTGCACGTTTCACCGTGGTTTTTTTTAAAAAAAAAACAACCACAAAACAGGAGAAAAAAGAGTCCACTGTAACAATCTTTTGAGGAGTAGTGAAAAGGAAGAGCATTGTACAGGTGTTATTTCTTTCTGCCTCTTAAGACAGGCTGTCCCAATAAATTCAATTGCATAGACCTTGAGAGGAGGAGGACGGGAGTTGGCAGGAAACAAATGCATTTTAGAAAGCCTATGATAATGACTTAAAATTGCTTTTCCTCATAATTGCAATTTTAAGAGCTGACATCTAGTGATAAGCCAAGTGCTAGATGCTGATGGCTCACAGAACATGGTGTCTTAAACAGTGACTGTTACACAATAATTCTTGCCTATCCTTGGACCTGTTTAATTCAGAAAGGGGATGATGATGGTGCTTTTGAGGCAGTTGCAGGAGGCTGAATTAGTGGAAGCAGCAAAAGTGAGCACCCAAAAAGAGCCAGTCAGCTGGTGGACACACTGCCGTGCAATGTACCCTTTTCCCATTGAATCTAGATCTGCTCATCTTTTCCCCAAGATGCCACCTTCACCTCTGGGAGGGAACACACACAGCAGGCATCCGAAGGGCAGAGCTTGGCACTACAGGACAGGAGGTGAAGAAGTGTATGCCTCACTGAGAAGACTGCAGGGAGTATAATGCTAGTAAGAAAGCGGTTAAAAGAGCTGAGCAAACAGATGATAAATAATGTAGCAGGAGTTGGTGTAATGAACCTCCTTAGGAAACCTGGCCCATAGGCCAGCCTCAAGTTCCCCAAACCTGAGCAGGAGAAACCTACCTCATACAACCACCCAGGGCATAAAGTCACTTTGGAGGAGCAATTAGGGAAGCAGCTGCTTACTCCATTGCTCTTCAATCATATGCTGTTAAGTTTAGGGGGCAATTGAAAACCCCAGTGGATTGACTGAGGCTGCTTTTTGTAAGTGAAAGCTTACTTATGTAAATATGTTTAAGAGGTGCCTTTCAGTGAAACTGTTTGCTACATTTCCTGCAAAGAGCTAATGGAAAACCTCCCGTAAGAGATCATGCAGTTAGGGCTGCATTATAGATTTCACCTGTGGATGCCTGAAACTCAGGTGACCAGCTACAGAGATTATCTGCTCAGGGTATGGTCCTGCTTTTCCTGTTGATGGGTACAAATGTCAGGGGACCTATCATTTCCCAGTTGTTTTAATAGCCTTTGATAGACAAGTAGTGCTTTGAACACATTTTGCGTTGTATTTCTCGCCAAAGAGAGTTGCTACTCTGAGATCATGGGATTTTCATATTTTTCCCTTTCCTGCCTATTCTTTGATTTGTAATTATAATGTATTTGCATTCATATGAAGAGCTTGATTATGACACAGATCCTGCAGTTATCATTAGCAATAAACAGTCCCCACAGCTTTGTGCCAAGAGGAGTGAGAATGAACTGCTGAAATGAGATGCCTGAGAAAAACAGCCTGGCTTGGAAACCTCACCCAAACTCTTGTTCAGTTTGTACCTGGGAAAAGGACAAGGAAATCTGAACTCCATGCTGCAATCCTTGTATAATGGTCTCACAGCAGCCTTGAGGTTTTGGGAAGCGGGGGATGGATTTCTACATGTCCTGGAGGATCACGAAGCCAACTGGAGTGGTTTGCTCAAACTTTTCCTGGTAGACCTCATGCCTCAGGAAAGGATGGGAAACATGACTGCGTATTGGAAGGGAGGCTCTGGGATGCTGCAATGACATGAGACAGCAGCTTCCATGTGGTCTAGCTAGTGTAAAGCATGGCACAAACCCAATTCATTCCCAGGACAGTGTCCTCCTGGACCACTTGTGGCAGCTCTGCACCTTTGAGAAGCTGCCTTGTTGAATTGGGCTGCCCCTTCTTCCCAAGTTTCCCTAGTTAATTACTACTTTTCTATTTCTCAGCACATTCAGACAGGTTAAAAGTATTGGCTTCAGTGTGTATAGAGCTATCTTGTGTCATATAGCCATAAAAGTCCCCAGATGAAGTGGGGCTTTTCACTAGCAACAGGTACTGCTATTTGACTCTTTCATGATCCTGACACCTCCTCCCTAATACTGATGTATCGTAACATATAATGATGATGTTAGGTGTCAGTGGGGTATGCAGGTTAGGGTAGGGCTTCTCTGTCTTGCTGTACCCTCACTAAATACCCACCGTCCTTCTCGATCTCACTGTGGGGCTGAAATCTGTTCCTGGGTGAATTCATCCCTCAGTGGAGGCAGCATCCCTTCAGCTTTCATCCTCTATGCCACTTCACAGCACCCTTCCTCACTCACATGTAACCTGCAGGACCCCCACTAACACATCTTGTGGCATCGGCTGTCTGCTCCAGCACTTCTGAAGGGAAGGGAACACTTTTCAGAGGGTTGCAATATCAGCCCTTCCCCTCCAATGGAGCAGAGAGTCCCCATAAGATGGGGAGGGAGGGAAGTAGAGGCAGAGAAGGAGGAGTTTTTTTTTCAGTGAGGCAGGCAGCACAAAGCAAGATACCAGATGATAGAGCAGAAGTTGTTATACTGCAGTAGGGCTAGTGTGGTGTTACTGTTGCTTTCTGCTGTGGCTGCATACAGTGAGAAGGGGCACGTGGCTGTTAAGTCCAAATATTTGCTGTTGCTTCTTGAGCTTTTCTGTGTCTTGTATGTGATGTGGGGATAAGGGTATACTCTGAGCTCTCAGAAGGGCTGTGAAACTTCTAGCACGCTTTGAATCCCTCTGTGAGGACCATCACAGAGAAACCCTGCTAAGTGGAAACTCTATAGCAAACCCCATTACTGGATTTCCTTCTTCCTTTTGTGGTAGTCAGCACACTAGTTGCCCTCTCTCCCAAAACTCTGCTTCTTGCCTTGGGGCCTCCACCGCCCGTTTCATTGCTTGCTTCAGGCTTGCCTCAGGTCCTAGCTCTCGCCCTTCTCCTAGCACCCTGCTCTGATGGTCGGGTTGTCCTCCCCATTCTCTGCACAGGGGTCTGGCTTTCCTCCAGGCATCTTGTATAGGGCAGCTGGACTGTCCTAGAGAGTTTAGCACTGACTGTTTGCTTCATTTTCTTTGTATGCCTCCTTGGCCCCTGAGATCAACCTGTCCTTTAATTTTCTTGTAACTGACGGAGATCTGACCCAGGCTTCAGCAGTCCTGAGGATTTCTGCCTGTTCTCTACAAGCTCTGCCTGGTATATTGTTTGCCAGTCACACATAGCTTCTGATGCACGTGTATACTTAGGGGTCAAATAGCTTCTGATGCACATGTATACTTAGGGGTCAAATAGCCTTTTTCTCAGTGGAAGAGTGGCAATTCCTAACTTTTGAGTGTTTGATGTTGTGACTTTATGCACTTTGTTAACAAATGCCTTGCTATCTTTTAAATCAACAAACAGAAAAATGAAAATGTCATGATGTTGCTATCTGAACATTTGTTTAGCAGAGCTTTAACCACTTCACAGACTTCTTGCTCTTCAGTAGTCAGCAGCCTAACAGCATCTTCTGTGGCTCAGTACACATGGGGTTTGGGAACTTAGCTAGAGGCTTGTGTGGGTAGCTGTGACCAGAGATCTGTGTTTCTTGGGAGCTGCTCCAGGCTCAGAGGGGTGTCCTGCAGTGAGTGAAGATTATTCCAATGTTTAACACTTCCTTAAATAAGACATATTTGGCTCTGTCTTCTCCAGAATTTTGCCCATCAGTCTTTTCCTCATCTACTGTTTCTTTGTACCACTGCCAGGCTCTTTACCCCATCAGTCCCCGTCCCTGTTGGATTTCTCATCCAAGCCCTAGACTCCTCGGTGAGCAGGAGTAAATCTTGCCCTCTCTACTCATTAGGGTCATCTCCTTATCTTGTACCAATTCTCTCAACCGACTATTTCCATTTCTACCTTCTGACTATTTATTCATCTTTTGTTTTACCTCCATCCATCCTCCAGACTCACACACTTCCTCCACATTGATTCACAGCCCCAATACCCCAACACATGCTACATCCAAGCTGAGCTTCTTCCCTGACTCCAGATCTTGGACCCTTTTCTCGCAACAATCACCGTAAGGGATCTTAGAACTTATCTCTGTCTTTTGCCTGCTACTGATTCCTTGTTTCTCATCTACTGAGACATTCTCCTTCTGCTGCCTGGATCTGGTAGCAGTGTACCAGATCTGTACTGGATCAGTGTACAGGTGTCCCTGCTCTTCACTGAAGAAACGTCTCTCAGGAACCTGAAGAGAACAGCAGTGTTTCCACTGAGCAGTCTCAGTGCAGGCGAAACCTGCAAAGTATATTGCTGCTAGATCTAACATGATTCTTCACATGCAACCTGCGGATATTTATATCATAGGCTCCTGTCATGGTAAATTTATCTGTACTTTTCTCAGCTGTATCAATGGCATATTGCTGGCATGAAGCCCATTATCCTGCCAAATTTCATGTTCATGCTTTGCATTTGAGACCATAGAGCTTTCCCAGAAGAAGCTGCAAGGTACCAACTTTCCCTCTCCTTACTGTGTCTTTCAAACAGTAACTAAACACTTGCAGCTGAAATTGAAGAAGGAGCAAAAAAAAAAATCAAAACCAAACACTAAACCCCCCAACATTGTTCACTGCAGATATCCACTCCTACAAATCAAGTCCAGGAAAGTTCTAAGGGACCAAAGAAACGATACATCAGAGACTATCTATACAGGCTTACCTGTAACAATTAATTTGAATATTGACTTTATTTTCAACACATGTTTTTAGAAGAGGCTGTGGTGGGACACCACCTGTCCTAGAAGCAGAGGATCCCAAACCCTTTGGGGTCCTCCTGGCCCACCATCCTCCTGACAGCAAACATATGTCTCCCCTCAGTTATAGGGAGGTGAGATACTGAGAGGGAGGGGGATAATACATCATTGGGGGGAAGAAGGAGTGCTGAGTGGAAAGTGTTCATTCAGAGATTTCAGTCGCATTGCTCCAGCCTCCTCTTTTCTTTGAATCCCTGACTTTTCTTCTCAAGTCTCCAGAGACACTCTGTTTCTGCCTTCCCCATTCCTCCTGCCGGTCCCTGTAAAACAGCCTGTGAGGGGCTGTGAGCAGTGCACGAGGACGGCACACTGCCTCAGGCTCTCCGCATGGAGCAGACTCTTCTACTTCATCCCCACGTCATGGTGTTTCTCCAGAGGTTTGTTGCTTTTGCACACTCCTTTTACACAGCCCCAGGCAGGGAGGTGGCAGGATGCGATGGGGAAGATGGCAGCAGGAGGGGAGGGGGAAATGGGGAAGGAGGGAAGAAACCATGTGGGCCAGAGGAGGGAGGATCATTGCCTCTGATCTCTTATGAATTCTCCTTGGAAACAGCCAGTAGGCTGGAAAGAGAATGATAGCCAAACCAGATGAAGAATTGTTCCATGTCCCTGATGTATTATATCCTTAACAAGGACTTAGTTTCTTTAACTATCAAGCTAACTATTTCCTATATATATATATTACTTAAGCTGTGAAAGATAAAGCACACACAGTATCAATCATATCTGTTGTCAGAATCTCTTTACCTCTTCCCTTCTCTTTATTTTTTTTTCTTGTTATGCCTTCCACTCTTCTTTAAATTCTACTCAGAACAATGGTATTGTTGTAGGAAGTTGACCAAGATGTAATTGACGGACCATTTGATCACTGGTAAGGAAAAAAATTGAAAGGACTGGCTGTGGTATTGTTTTGGATCTGGATACTGAAAAGAACAGAGCACTGGTGTATGCTTTTTTTCCCCCCAGTTTCTATTAGTTGAGAGAACTCCTTCCATATTAAACAAGTTTGTCTGGGCTCCTTAGAAATCCAGCACAGGGAAGGTGGAGTACCAGCTCTTCAGGGTTATGATAACTGCTAATTTCCCAAGAAACCTTCTTCAACCTTCTTCACCTTTGAGCAGAGGGTTGGCTTTTTTTCAGTTTTCACATTCACCGACATGACGTCTGCACCCACAAGCAGGATAGAATCATAAATCAATCATATGGAAAAGACCATTAAGATCATGGAGTCCAGAAAGACACACTGCTGTTGTGTGTCTGACTGGACCTACCAGCTGCATTGAGTGGCGAAAGGGAATTGTGGATGAACACACAGAGACACTTTCAAGACATCTTGTCAGTTCCATGTATTCCCAGATTTGTGTTCCCTCTGCCTGTACCAGCCTGACATAACCTCCAGAATACTGGAGGGTCCTGATATGATCTTGCCTTAGCCCTCACTCTCCCAGTGAAGCAAATGGTCAGAGCCCTCTTTATTAATGTTGCTGTCTTTCTGATTAAAGAGGGAAAAAAAAAAAGGGGCAACAAGACTCATGGACAACATTGTAATCTTTAAAGGTGTTTGCATTGTATGTACTTAGTACATGTGCCCGTGCAAATGTATGCAAAACAGGGTGCGCCTGTACTGTTGTTCCCTGTAACCCCTTAAACCAACTGCACTGTAACTGCAGATTATTTGAGATTCAATATGGCACTTCTAATGTGGTTAGAAGGAACAATACAGCCCCATTCAATTTCTGGATCTCAATTTCAGAGGTTCTCAGTATCCAGTGTACCATCTAAAATCAGCAAGAGTGATGATGCTCTGAGAATCAGGCAGACCCTTGTATTTTTTCTTTTCTGATTTCACCTTAAATTAACCAGACATTTTTTCCTGTGCTTCTTAACTCAGCCTTTTATTATGTTTGATAGAGTGAAAGAATGTTTTTTTCCTCCCCTTGTATCTTTCACAATGGAGAACATAATGCCTTTGCTTTGAAGTCTTTGCTGTTATCCTGCCTACAAAGTCAGGCCTCTCTTTTGGCTTCCAGTTTAATTAAATGCGTCTACATTGAACAAGAAAGCCGTCATGGAGAGCCTGAAATGGCCTCTTCCTCTTTTGATAGTGCACAGCCTCTGACCATTTTAGAATAAGTTCACCTTGTACCAGTGCATGCCGGATCTTGTAGCACACCTAGCTTGTTCTAAGAGCAGGGAAGAGTGGGGAAGGATTGTGGCTATTTTCTGGGTTAAGGTCCTTTGCTGTCAGTCTGAAGTGACTGCCAGGTTGGTACAGCAACGCTTTGGCTTCCTGTCTACACTAGAAGAACTAGCTGACCTTAACCAATCATAGCTGAAGGTGTTTTTTTCAGTCAACTCTTTCAAGTAATAGTTGGGCATACTTGGGTCACTCTGGTGTTCTTTGAAATGATGCCGGAGCTGTAAAAACTGAAGTCTTCTGAAGTCTCCTAAAGTCTTCTAAATAACAGGAATTCGTAATAGTTTTCTTCATCCACTTCATTTAGAGCAGCCATTTGTGTCTCCAGTATTTCTCAATGGAGTGTTTTCTGTGGCCATTTTCTGGACAGTGTCCAAGTGGCATAAACAGGCTAATAACCTGGAAGTACACTGGATCTTCAACATGTTTGTGATAGAAGCTATTTGGTTTTTAATTCTGAAAGAAATATTTGTCTCACTAGAAAATGCTGGGCTTATCCCATTTAATCTTGCATTATGCATGTGGAGTGGCACAAGAAATCACCCAAGCTCCACTTGGCAGCCTTTTGCTGGAGGATATCTACTTTAATGATGCCTGTCAATAGAGCTACCATGGAATTAATTTTAGCCCACAGTTTATCTACTAGGAGTGCATATTGTTAATAACTTACATTGATTTCTGAACCTTAGTTTTTACCTCCTTGTAGTTAGAAATGGGCCCAATTAGCCACATCAAGTTGGACCTTTAGTCCTCAATGTTAGGATACCAAAGAAGGCTTCCAGCCATTGGTTTCATCCAAACCACTTGAAGATGAGTGTCACATAATCCCTCTTAAAGAGCTTGTGGCAATATGTTGGAAATTACAATTTAGATTCAATGCATGAGACAGTCCTCATCAACGCTCAGTTCATAGAAGCACTGAAAGAAAGGATTAACCTCACTAGAGTGACTACCTTTGCCCCAAGAAACATGGCTAATTTAAAAGTGACTCTTTACAGCTTTCCATTGCTAATTGTGCATTTGTTAGGATGCCAAGCCTGGCATAGACTGAATACTCTTACTCCTCTTATTTAGGGTAAGCTGTCCCTTGTGTGCCATGGCAGGCAGGAGAACCAGTCATCAGTATTATGCCAGCCAATGAGTCTGCGTTATTATGCCGATAGAGTGCTGACAAGGACCCTATTTCTGCAATTTTCTCTGTTGCCATGAGATATCTTGCTTTGGAAGGAGGAAAAGAGTGGCTGGCCCACACTGTTTTATCCATTATGAGCATAAGGTCTCATGTGTAAAGGTCTTACTTTGTTATGTCAGCTTCAGTGCTTCCCAGGCAGCAAGGCCGCAGTGAGTTTCCTCTTGCACAAAGACTCTTTGATTTGTAAACAACAGGCAATTAATTGCCATTGGTCATTGTAAAAAGGATAACGGTATCAGACTCACATGTGTTAACATCACAGGTCATTCCTACTGGTAACTTTCATTTAAATTGCACTAGAATAACTGTCAGTGCTAATATATAGAAGACTCTGCTACATACAACTTGCAAATATTAGATTTAGCAAACACATTGCAGCTTTCTGAAGCACCTAGCTGGCTTCTTCAACTTAGGACATATCCTCAGATGTGCCCAGTCAGTATCAGGCAGCTCCTATTTAGGGTTAAAATTTGAATAGGGATCAGCATCTTCAAAAGAATTACCTGCTTATTTTGAAGCACAGATGGATGCCAAGTTCCTCTGAAAACCTGGCTTACAGTGCCCTTGACTTTGCCTCAGTCCAATTGGATGCGATGTCCCAAGGGAGAAGTTCCTCCATACTCCACACAGTTAGTTACCGTATGCCCTTTGAACACCACTCTTACATTGGCAGTGCCCTAGAGTTTCTCTTTTGTCTGTATGCCACTATTGCGAGTCTATATCTGGTCAATTTGCATTTGCTTTGGAAGTACTGATTAAAGGCCTTGAGCAGCAATGGAGGCCTTAGGTCTTGTTATAAATTCTGAGGAGCTTCTGAGCTTGTCACTCTGTTCTCTGCTAGCACATGCCTTAACCCCGTTTGTCCAGCTCTATGGTGCGTTTTCACCAGGACTCATGTCAGCTGCTACAGTATAATATCTGTGTAACGAAAAGACTTCCTGTCACAGGAGATGGACCCAAGATGACAATCTCTTCAGTTCCTTTCCCACCCATTTGCCATGATTCTTCTGTGAATCCAGCTCTAGGAAACTTGCCAAGAATTCATTACATAGCTAGTGATCTTACACAAGCCGTGACCTCCCTATGGTGCTGGTCCCACCTGGCATGGAATAGCCAATTTCCATACTGCTAAGCTTTCTAAACCTCAAGAACAGGGAGCCACATCCAAACTGCTAACTGGGAATGATCCGTGGACCCTATGAGTTCCCACCCTGTGCCCAAAAATTATTTAGAAGAATGCTACTTGGGCTGGGTCCAAACCATGCCAGGAATTGCTCCAACAGTTGAAAAATGCAGATTATGAGGTTCAAGTGCCTGGGAATGTTTCCTGATGCTGTTATTTATTCAAATAGGTGAAGCCATGATGTTCACATACCTTTTGATGTTGCCTTCGTGTCTATAGGAGCCCTTCAAGCAGAATGAGATCTTTCTTATAATGATTTACCTTATTACTCATTAAGCATGGTCACTACTTAATGTATTACACTCAAATTCTCCTTAACATCTTTAGCTGCTATTTTCATTAGCACAGCAATACCAACTGCTTTCTGAAAGGTCAGGGCTTTTTCAGACAACAGTATCGTTTGGATGCTTTCCTTATGTAACTGATATACTAGCTGGTCCTTTTAATGAATACTTAAATTTACTCAAAGAACATAAACCTTGGTGAGTATCTTCAGTTTGAGTACA
>Ga0181612_151503_pt1 | contig 16835 bp, 11 predicted proteins | sample HoacroProtozoa21_FD_119630 | JGI IMG/M metagenome (GOLD analysis project Ga0181612, IMG submission 119630) | Hoatzin crop microbial communities from Cojedes, Venezuel. Combined Assembly of Gp0051906, Gp0051904, Gp0051908
CCCTGCTTCGGCAGGAGGGTTGGACTGGGTGACCCACAGAGGTCCCTTCCAACCCCTACTATTCTGTGATTCTGTGATTCTGTGATTCTGTGAAACCTGCACTCAAAAAAGGTCCTGGTCATGCAGCTAAAAATGTGCATCTGGAGCAGACACTACTGGTGCAAAGCTTTATAATGCCACAGGTGACAGAAATAAAAGCTAGCCAATCTATATATTTGGAGATGAAATGGAAAAAAAAACCCAACCAAACCTCCTTTCCTTTCTTTGTGCACGTGAGAAGCTACAGACCCTTACCTGCCTACATGGTCAGAGATGCTGTCCAACGCCATAGTTCATAATATTCTTGAGGGCATCTGGAGTTTCATGCAGGTTTAGATCTCCCCCCACCTGTACATTCCCACTCTAAAAAGATTACTCATCCTCAGTATAGCCAGTAAGTAAACTCCTCCCTTTCCCACCAAGGCGTTCCAGAATATTACTGTTCTCACCTCTCTGGGAACACTAAAGACCCTTTGGCAGATAAGGTGCAAAATAGGTGGATGATACTATTAGTGGATTATTAACAACGTCCAATGTGCGTATCTCGGTGGATGGTTGGACTCGATGATCTTAGAGGACTTTTCCGACCTCTGATTCTGTGATTCTATGATCTGGGGCTACGCTACTGTGATGATAAGCACTGTGGTGGTCTCTGCATTGCTAGGCCAGCAAGCTGAGATCGTTTCCTCCAGACTGTCAAGAGACACCTGATGTCATTTCTGTCAAAACAGCCACAGCCCATGCTAAGGTGTTTACTGAGGCTCCAGGGGAATGAAGGACACCTCACCCAGCACCACCTAGTTAGAATGGCTTCATGACTTACACACACAAACTGGCAAGTATATCTGATGCAAACACCTAAAAGGTCAATGCATGCGGTCTGTTACTGACCGCTGACTGAGGCCACAAAGTTACTCATTCACAGTGGGGTGGCAACAGCTTTGTTAGACCATTAATCTTTGTCTTCGTTGGGGCAACTATGTCAGAAATCGTGAAAGGACAAAATGCTGTGTTTGGCACTAAAACAGATGAAAATCTAGACTGCACATTATTGCTGCAGTGGAAATAATGATCCCTGATTTACTAACAGCTTACTCAAAGCAACTGAAAACAACTCATGTGTCAAAAAGCCTCTTGTTCTCTTCTCGGGTTCAACCCTCCAAGTCCCTTGTGTGACTGCACTTACCTGTAGTTGTCTGAGCGTGCTTAGCAGCATTCGAACTGCGCAGCATTTCATAGAATCGCAGAATGGTCTGGGTTGGGAAGGACCTTCAAAGATCATCTAGTCCAACCCCCCTGCCATGGGCAGGGACGTCTTTCACTAGACCAGGTTGCTCAAAGCCCAGTCCAACCTGGCCTTGAGCACTTTCAGTGATGGGGCATCCACAACTCCTCTGGGCAACCTGTTCCACTGTCTCACCACCCTCTTTAATTTAATTAAATTAAAGCTTAAGGGTATGAAGAAATAAATATTTGAAGTCCCAGCAAGCATCTCTTCTTGCTTCCTCTCTTTGTAGCTGTCCTGCTTGAAAAGCAAGAGCCCTTCAGGCATCCTCTCCACAGCTGCTTCTGCAGGGGACCCGGCTTCCCGGAGGGCGAGACAACTCTTGAGGCCCAGGATTCCTTCCCCGCTGAGAGACAGCAAGCAAACAGAGCTGGTGCCACGGGGATGTGGTGGTCTGTCTGGCGGCAGGTCCTTCCTTGGCAGGCTGCAGGCTGGTGGGGCCAGATTTCCTCTGTGGGACTTGGGCAGCCCTCAGTACCCCGTAGGAATGACTGGAATTCTCCTTGCTTTGACGGCAGCCCCTGAGGGTCTGGCCGACAAGAAATGCCCCCACTTTATCTGCTGGGGCGGTTTGGAACAATTGGTAGGAAACCGGGCAGAATAAATAGTGCTGCTCGACCTCTGGCCTTTCCCCTTTTGTTCACAGAAGTTCAAGAAATTCCAGGGGCCGGGAGCCAAACATCTGTGTTTCCCCTCGGGAGGTGCCAAACGCTGCCTTCTCCCTGTGAATCGGGCAAGGCATATTTAGAAAATGAGATTCAGAAACCACCGGTGAGTGGGTGACTACATCTGAGCTGTTGCTCTCCTGGTAGAAAGTTTGCATAAGCTTGAGCACATATTTATATCTTCATCCACAAGCACTGGATCCTGCATACATAAACACGAACTGACAGGCACTGTATTTTGTAAGTCTGGGCTTGTTTTGTTTATGCTGATAATTTTAAAGAACGGGGATTTGGGGGCTGTGGGCCTGGCTTCCAAGCTGAAATGTAGGATCTCTGTGCCGTGTGGGATGCCCTAGGGAAGTTGAAATGTATGGCGTGGTTAGGAGATGGGCACAGAGTTTGCAGCAGTAAGGGAGCAGTAAGGTCAAAGGGTATCTTAAATAGCACTGGGCACCAGTGCTAGGCGACTAAAATGAGCCTAATGCCACTTGTAAAGAGAGCAGCTGGGAGACCAGCAGGCTTTTGGGCTACCCACTTCTCCTGCATGCAGGGGCTTCACGGCCCACCGGCACCTGAGCTTCTCAGGGGTCCCCAGTGACGGACTGAGACCCTCCTGTGGGCTGGGAATAATTAACACCTGGTCTGTTCGAGCAGGGGACTTTCCTCCAGGGTTGCTGCCCGCAGAGACAGCAGATCCAGCCTCCCAGCAGCCTTAGGGGACTGCAGTGGACAATGTGGGTGGGTCCCAGTCCTTTCCAGAGAAGGCAATAAAGGGTGGATTTAGCTCACACCCAGAGCCTCGGCTCTGCAGTAGCTGCCCAGCTAACTTGAACAGAGCATTTCCAGCATCAGTGCTCAGGGCAGGGCCACAAAAGGACTGGTTTTGCAGTAGCATTTTGTGTTCTAACTCTCGACTGTGTGAAATTATTGTGTGTTATGAGGGCTGCTTCTCCTACTGCCAACATCAGCGCCCGAGCTGATAACAGCACTGGAGAAATACACTAGTGTGCAATTTGAGGTTGGAAACATTCAATTGTGATGTACCTCAGGTGGGAAGCCCCATGTAGACTTCTGCCTGGTTCTGCAGAACATGGTCTTGTCTTATTTGCATCAGTCATCTCCAACAGCACATCATGTTTTCAGCTTAGGACCTTGTTTTCCCCGCTGGCAGAGATGTGAGAGCTCGGGGATGGTGGCACAGCTGACACCAGAAAAAATGCACCACCTGTTCCTCCTGAGAGGCTGAAGGCTGGAGAACAAGTGGGGAAGTCCAGCAGGAGCCCATGGAGCAAAGAACTGTGAAGGTCCCGCAACGTGGTTTATTGCTTATGGTATTGCATGTGCTGAGACCAAGTGCCTGGAGTCAGATGCTCTCGGGTGCGCAGCTTGGACCCGCATTGCATGATGGCTGGAGAAAGGAGTCGCCTGGGGTTAAATAAAAGCTTCAGAGAAATTTTACCTTATTACACTTCATTTCCCAGGCTTCAAAAATGGGAAAGCTCTCGGTTTTATTATGAGCCAGGTTTAGTAGGGTCTGAGAGGAGCTACTGGGAGAAATGTTTCGTGGATGCTGGCAAATGAAAAATAATAAAATAAGAAGAAGATGAGTTACAGTAATTTGTTATTTAGGTAAGCTCAGTTTGTCCTTCTGCCCTTTGGAGGGCAGATGGGAAAACAGAGTACTTTAGGTCTCCTGATGGCTTACTGAGAACAGTTTGTGTTCAGGATATTGCCAAATTCCACCAGAATTTCTCCCAAGGAGCTGAGGAACTCATGACAACTAAGATCCCTACCAATTTGTCTTCTGTCCACTCTGCATGTGTTTTGGATCCTGATGATACACGTGGGACCGCCGTAGGGTGGTTGTTACAAACTGTTCCCTGAGACATTTCACCATAACACTCAGGACAGGATATACAATACCATTAAAATAACTCATTACCAAGTTGCTTATGCTGGTCGATTGCCAACTTGTTTAGCAATACTTCCCTTCCCCATTTGCCATAAACAGGCACTCCTGCAGTGGAGTGCATCTGGAATCTCGAGTATATTTTTGCAAGCCATAAAGAAAACCTGTGTGTCTCCATAGCAGATTATAATATTTTGATATTTCCCAGATCGCTTGTGCTCTCATTCTTTAACTTTGCCCAGAGTCTTTCAGAAGAACGCTCATCACACGTGTACCCAAAATAATGTAGGCTCTGTGCTTGCTATATTTATAGCTATGCAAACTTGCCCATTTCTGCTTGTGTTGTTTCAAAAAAATTCTTGAGTGATGACATTTTTCATCTTTACTGTATTTTTCTTTAGTTCTGAACACCGAACATATTTGTAATTACTGCCATTATTGCTGCTGGTTGCCTTCTTGAGCCTACAAAGTGCACTCAGATTTAAAGGTAGAATTCTAATTACAGCACTGGCTTGGGGAGAAAGCACAGCATTTGGAGGTAGAAAGCTCTTACACAAACACCAATATGCTTCCAAGAGAAGAGGTAGTGCATACTGCAGTCACTTCCACTTCATAGAAATGATGCTGTTTTATTTTTAAATTCTTGTATCTGAGCATCCCTCTCTGAAGCTCAGGAAAGGATGTGCAATGTCTTGTGCCGTTGTTTGTATGGGATCACAATGGCTATTCATAGCAGGGAATTGTTTTGGGGGTCATCCAGCTCCTCTCTGATGGCTGCAATGAATCAAGCCGTGTGCAGCCATCAGATAATCCCCCAGATGAATTCAAAACAGGCTTATCTCCAAAATACAGAGAGAAAATAGGAATATGTGAGTGTCATTGTAAGTGGTTTGCTGGAGTGACAGAAGTGTGCAAACTCTTTGCGATGTTGTGAAACATTGCTCTGCACATGTCGTTCTCCTCCTTCCGCTTCTGCAAATCAACCATTTAATGTAATTATAGCTGCTATTGGCAAAAGGCACTGATAGCACTAGCTAGCTTCTGAAGAAAACTGCTGCTGAGACAGGAATGCTTTCAGCTCAGAGACATTTAGAAAGAGATCGAGAGGACACTCATCTTTCAGCCTTATGCAGTCCAGTGATAAACGATCTCATTGTCCCCTTGATGGTGTTTGCCTCTAGATTATAAATAATGATCTGGAGTGGCCAAAAATCAGGCATCTTTCACATCCCTTCGTAAGGAACTGTGTTATCACTGTCTCTGGTCACATTTTGTCTGTGTTTGGAATCGCAGAGACTGAATCCAGAACATTATTTACAGCGTTATTAAAACTATACTCACACGGATGCCCATTCACTTGGAAGACTCCTTAGGGCGGGTACTCAACCGATGTGAGAACTCAGATCCAACCAGAAGAAGTTCATATATGTCTATGTATGTATTCACTTATTATGTACATATGTCTTACTACTCTGTGTAAAGAACTTCTAGAATTTCTAGCAAAATTGTTGCTTTGGTTGGCTTTTATATACTGCTGTGTGCAAAATGAATGGAGCTTTACTGACTGGGTTTAGGTGGCATTCAAGGGAATTGAACTTGCATGTTGTAACTGCTTGTCTCAACTGACTCCTCAGGGAGCCATGGGCTGGCAGTCCTCGGCAGCAGATGGTCTTAATTCTCTTGAATTTATTGCTTGATGCCTCTGGCTCCCTCCTGCAATAGTATCTGTGACAACACAAGGTTTGGGTTTAGGGCTTGGCACAAAACCTGAGCAAAACCTTCGGATTCCCTAAATCACAACAAACTAACCCCTGGCTCTGCAATGTCTCTGACCGAAGAGGAGTTTTGCACCTTTGCCTGGCAGTCCCAGGCACTCTCCCCGCACGCTGAGTTGGGGCCGTTGGGCTGTGCTGGAGGATTTACTGTCTCCTGTCCCAGAGGGCAGCAGTAGCTGTCCTTTGCCCATCCTCACTGTATCTTACACTATCGGTAGGCCAGGCAGGAATACGGCCGAGGCATGAAGCTCAAACAGGAGGGCTGTGATTCACATTATGAACCTGCAAAGGGGAAACTGCTGTCTGACTTGTGTGCTAGCTCTTGTCTTTTCATAAAACCACCTTCAAACCCAAAGAGGAGTGGAAATGTATTTCCATATTTCACAAAAAAAGAAAGAGGAAGTATTGTTTGAATTTATCCTCCAGGTTTTGCTCTTCAGTGACAAATCATGGTAGATTAAGTTACAGAAAGCAGCATTTTCATGGTGCCATGCCCATGGCTGCTCAGAGGAGAGGGGAGTTTGCAGCTGACTGCAACATGGACTCAGTAAGACCTGGGGCTTCTTGTGCTGGGTGCTGTACAAACACAGAGCAAAACCAGGGCTCTGCTCTGGAGACAGGCAAACAGTAGCAGGAAGAAAGGGTTACTCTCATCCTTGAGCATGTGGGCACTGAAAGCACGGCACCAGGGTTACTGCTTAAACAATTTACCCAGCACCCGGTTTAGCTCCTGCCAAAGAAAGGGTGCTGTGGTAATGGGGCTTTTAGTCTGACTGCTCTGATATTTTGGGTTTATTTTCAGAATCACCCAGAAAGTCTGAGACAGTGCTAGTGACTGAGCTGCGATATTTTCAGTCTCAGCACAGGGCTCTCACCAGAAGACATGGTAAGCATGTATTATGGTGACGGTGTGTTTCTTATCCCAAGAGTTTCTCAAGAAAACTTTAGAAACTTCAGAAAGTTTTTCAGCATATTTAGAACACATTCATGGACTCGGGATAATTCAGATCAGAAGGGACCTCTGGAGAGGCTATGGTCCAGCCTCCCACCCTTGCCTGAAGCAGGGCTGAAAGCCCTAAGCATCAAGGTCTAAGCCTGGAGTGTCCACTCAGACCCCACTGTTGCAGGGACCTCCCTTGTACCCATTCAAATCAGCAAGTCTTTTCCCAGTGGCTTTATATCTACCAATATCTGGCCTTTCATTAGCACCACTTCTGTCTCATCTGATCGTACAGCACTTAAAAAGGCTTGACCGACGCTACTCAAACCCTTAGATCTTTCTGCACTTGTGGTTTCATCTTTCTTCCCTAAGAACAGGTGGCTTTGGTTGTCATCATCCCCGTGCTGGGTCAGGGAGCCTGACGTGGCACAGCACGATAGTCCGGGCTCAGGGCTGAGCCTCGGGATGTGCGAAGTCATGTTGCCAGCGCCAAGTGTGCTCAGAAACCTTGGCAGGCATTTTGGTGGCTGAGCAAGTGAAGCAGCCCCCCGACACCGTACCCCCTGCTTCATGGGATTTACACAAGGATAATCCGAGCTGACAAGTTGAGATCTCAACCTTGGGAGCTTTTCTGCCACCCCTTCGGGCTCAAGAAACAACTCAACTTGCTGTGTGTGGATGAAGCAGGAATGAGCTTTCTTCCTCTCTGCCTGCTGTTTCATGCCTGTGTTTGTGGGTTTCCCTCTTCGGGTTTTTGAAGAGCAGTGAGATGACAGGCTCTCTTTTTATCTCAGAAATGAGTTTGATGAAGACAGCAGCCTGGCAAGTCCCTTCACACCGCTCACCCCCTCTCCAGTACCCCCAGCCCCAACTGGGGGCTGTCACCAGGGGCTCTGCATTTTCATGCTTTTCCTGCTGGGTCTGCTTGAGATGTGCCAGCTGTGGTAATGATTTTATTGTTGTGGTTACCTGCAGAAGGGCTATTTTAATGCATAGCTGCTCATGCTTTACTTACTTGAAATGCTTTCTCTGAATGCCTCACGCTGGGCTTGACTTTGAAGGAATTTTTATCTGAGAAACGTTGCATTCTTCCAAGAATTCATTCTTTGTTATGCCACATAGCCCAAATTATGGCCCAAAAAGCTCAGAGAGGAGACTCTGTGGCATTCCTTACAGTTTTAGCTGGGATCTAAGAAGACCTATTACCCCTTCCCAGCTCTGGGAGAACCCATGGTGGGACATTAAGGTCTTTCCAAGGAAGCCCATAGCACTACCAGTGCCCAGATATCTCAGAGGGTAAGCCACAGTGTGGAATTAGTGACAGCAGTATAAATCTGGCATAAACTAAAGTGCTTTGACACACTTTCCCACTGGGTACACAAACACCATTTTCAAGTGAATCAGTGAAATCAAAGCAGCACGATGAGAGAGGTCAATTCAGGATTCATGCATATGTCACTGGCAGCAGAATCTGCCTACTGAATATTAAAAACTAAAACAAAAAGAAATTTATAATTTTTCTGAAATTTTTAAGCCTTAGGTGAATAGTTGTCTCAAGATTTATTTGGATATGCTTTTGTTACAGCACATATACATTTAAAAAATCAGATTATGTCTGCATGCAAGCATCTGTAGTGAGTGAAGGATGGACATAACTGCACAGTTATGTGCAAGTACACACAAGAAGTCTGGTGGAAATCCTGTACAGGAAGTGTTCAGCAGTTAAAAATGTGACTGAAAAATAACTTTAAGTAAAAACAAATTTATACTCACCATTGGTGTTCAAGGGCTTCATTTTTTGACTTCCTCCTTCTGAGAAACAAATACCAAGCCAAACACTCTAATTAAGGAAACCTTGTTTTCCTGGATGCTCAGTGACAAAGAGGAAACTTAGTTCATTTTGTCATGCTTTGCAACTTGCAGTAAAACACATTGGCCTGCACGTTCCCCTGCTCTTTGCATAGTTGATATAAAAAACATTCATCACTTAAAAAGGGCTTGATACTATTGGTGTCATTATTCGCTTGTCCTTTTAGGACAAGGTAAGAAGGATAGGTGTAAAAGATGGGAAAATTCATACAAGTATTTACTAGTGAAGATGCTAACCTGCAGAGAGTCATATTCAACTGATAAACCTGAAGGGTTTAACTTTGCCTTTGCAAGATAACGTAGCACTTTAGAGCAAGAAAGCAGAGGTGCGCTGAGATGAGGAGCCAGGCAGAAGTGGTTTCTGGTTTCCTATGCCACCACCAAGGGCAGACTGCCCAGCCCAACAGCACATCTGCTTATCTCCATCGACTGCACAGGACTGGGCCAGGCAGGGGAGAGCGGACTTTAAAATTTACACCATAGTAATCATGATGGCAAAGGCCACAGCACCTGAAATCTCTCTAAATCAGGGCTGTCTGTGCTGGCCTTGGCGCTCCTGCAGGGACCTGGGTCAGGGAGCTGAGCAGCCTGAAAATTTGTCCCCTTTTTGCCCTGGCTGCATTTGCCGCCACAGCAGCTGGCTGACCCACCTCTCCGTGCAGTTGCAGGAGAACCGTTACCAGCTCCAAGATGCTGTCAGGGTGTGGGAAGGACCAGTCCCGCAGTATCTCTCCCCAGGTCAGCAGCTGGTCCTGCCTCTGTGCGCAGCTTTAGCCCCAGGGTCATCCTTCATCCATGGTCCAGGACTGGGCATGGAGCCATGCTTTGGTAGCTGCTGTCAGCATCCCAGTTCCCATCACAGCTGTGAGACATGAGACGCTCTTAACTGGCCACGTCTTCACTGGAGTTCAAGCTTCATTCTGTGGCAATAACCACAATGTGCAGTGCCATGGGTTTATCAGGTGATATGCTACTTAGATGACTTGCTAAAGGGTTAGTTAGGGGATTTGAATGGGCCAGCTGAAATAGTTTATCCAATTGACAGGCCTAGCTGCTGTGGGGCACAAGGAGGCAGGGGTTATCAGCAAAAATTTAATATGAGCCATTCATAGCCTTGACTTGTTTTTGCTTTGACTCTGTGACTGCCGTTGCAGTCAGACTTTCCTTTCCTGATGTGCTGAAGCAGAAGGCATGGCAGGCTTAGCACATAAACACAGCGCTTCCTCCAGAGTGTTTTGTTTAGAGAGGTGCTAATAATAAATAAGGACGTTACTTGGTCATGAACATGTTTTCAAAGGTTTGGCCTGGACAGCCTGAAAATCTTTTTTCTTTTGTAAATCCAGATTTGGGTTGCTGCAGGGAGGGAAACAGAGTTCAAAGCGTGAGGTCCTATCTGAGTTTCAGGGTTTATTTTTATCTCTGCACTGGACAAATCACAGCAGCCAACCCTCCAGATCCGGGGGCTGAGCAAGGGCTGAAGCCTGGTGTAGGGCATGACAGCAAGACGAGGCAGCCCTGGGGCTCAGCCCTGCCCCAGAGCAGGTCTGCAGTGGTGGTGGTGGTCAGGGAGGGCGAGAAGGGGAGGCACATGCCCGGGAGGTGGATGCCCTGGGTCCCCGCTTGTGTCCAGCTATGGAACTCCCTCAATCCACAGCAACTCTGTATCAGCCCCGAAAACTCCTGGAGTTCATTGCGGTGAGGCCCTGAGGCTTCGATAGAAAGCTGCAAGCAGCGATGCTGTGTGTGGTATGAAACCTGCTGCAGGGGAGGTGTGTGGAGAGAGAGGGAGGGAGAGAAATGCTCAGGATCATTTCTGTTTTGTACCCAAGGGTGCCATTTGTTCATATAAGTATCCTTAGCAGAATAAAATACTTTTTATTGAAACATTTTTCTTTGCTTGCTGGCAGCCTCTCCGCTCCAATTATCTCTTCCATCGTATCCCTTGAAGCCAGGCTCCAAGGTAAACAAGTAAAAACCTGACAGCTGGAATGAAAAGCCTCAGCTGAGATTGAAAGCTTTTACAAGATCACATTCTGTACATTTATATTGTCTGGGGTATGAGCAGTGGAAAGGAAAAAACAGATTTTCTAATCTCACCAGAGACAACACCTCACTTCCCCACCTTTGAGAAATCTCCAGTCCACAGCAAAGGCTTCATTCGTCTCAATTAGTGAACAGCCCGAGTAGGCATACTCACAGCTTGCTCCTGATCTGGATTTCCCTCATTCCCAAGTTCTGGGGTGTAACTCGCTGAGAAATTATTTTACATGAGAAAAAAGAATCTCATGCAATGAAAATGCTTTGTAAAGCCATGTTGATTTAACTTGAAATCTTACTTCAAAAGGGAAGCAGCTTCCTGTCATGTAGATATGTCTGGTTTCAGCATAATTTCAGAATAAAACATCTATTTAATCATTATTTTTAAGTGGGTTTTTTGATCTGTTTTTCACAGCACTGTTCAAAATCACAGTTTAAAATTAAAAAATTAAATCTTAGCAAAAAAATAGTTTTGAGAGAATATTACTTTCCTGAAGGCACATGAAATGTCAGGATGATCTGTAGCTGGTGAGAAAACAAATTCAAATCACTGTGCCCCTTGCAACATTTTGATCCTGGGTGTGTGTCTCCTTGAAGACCTGTTGGGCAGGTGGGAGGAGAGAGAAAACCATGGCTGATTTTTTCCACGATAAGGGCAGCACCTGAACAACAGCTCACTCCAGAGATGTGGTTGTGCAGCCTTCTGCTAAAAACCACAGAGAGGCTTTGAATTTCTTCTACTGGTGTTTAGACAGAGGGAAAATTTATTGGTGTGTCTGGGATCATTTTTGCAAGAAATCGAGGTTGTTTTCTCATCCTCTTCAGAGCAATCCAGATTTTACATTTCTCCAGAGACAGAAACAAACTCCAGGCTAAGGCTTGCCTGGAAGAGGGTTCTCTGAGGGAGTCTTCTCCTGCCTAGTGTGAACCTCTGCTGCAGCAACACCGTCAGCATACTCACACACAGTGCAAGGCACTGCATGGAGAATGTAGCTGTGCCAGGTTGTAGTGTCCAGATCAGTGAGATCTCCTCTGCTCCTTGGCCTCATTTGAGCAGACAAGGCAGTTCTTTTCATGTGTTTTAAACTCCGTTCTTTGGGTTAGCTCAGTGCCTTTGTGCCTGCTCAGTATATCAGATGAGGTCGGTGATAAGGCTTGAAAATCAGCCTATCAAAAAAAAGTAAAACCTGAACTAAACCAAATTTCCAGCCAGATCAGCAAAACCATTCCACAAAACTTCCAGTGTGTCTCAGCAAAAATGGTGAGGAGGGAGGAGAAGACTGCAGGGATGGGATGGTGGAAGAGCTGGACCACTCCTTTTATTGGCAGCTCAGCCACTGGGGTTAAGCCAGTCATAAGCTGCACCTTTGGAAGGGCACAGTTTGTATTTGCAAAGTCTTCTGGGAACCTCCAGTTTCAAGTGGTAAAAATTTCGTACATCGATGACATCATCTGTGCTCAGTGCAGATACATAAATGCCATGAACATATCCAGGTATTAGGAGCACATCCCAGCGATGGTCCCCTGGGCCTGACATACACATAGAAGAGGTGCAGCCTGGGTGCGCAAAACTACTTCCCATGCAGTCAGGCGTCCCTCAGCCAGGGTCATCTTCCAGCTGTGTTACAAAAAGCCCCCATTTTTCATCGATGACTTTCAGTGAGCTCCACATTTGGCTTCTGTAATTCATCAGCCGCTTCTCTGGTGACCTTGTCCCGCCCGGCTGGGGCTGCGCCCCGCTCCCGCTGCTGTCGGATGACACCCGGAGGGTTGCTGCTATTTTGTTCCTCCCAGCCTGACGCGCTGCCTGCCAGAGGCAGAGCACAGCCCTTCTGCGAGCTGGGCTGGGTGCGACCGCAAGCAGCTGCTCAGAGTCTGTGCAGGGACAAAAATCCCCAGCTGTAGCTGTCTGTTCAAGGAAGTGTTTAGAGGCCAAGGCAGTGCAATATGAGAAACGCATTCTTAGAAGGCATGGATTCAAAGGGGGTGGCATGTAAAGGGATCAGGAGAGACCAGCCCCACGGCTGTTGACATGGTACCGCGCAGCAGTCAAAGTGCTGAGCTGTGACCATAGAGCAGGATGCAGCAGATGACCTGAACTTGATTTTACAAGTGAAAATCTAGACAAGTTGCATGAGTCTTAACATTCAACTGGGTCTCATGAACATCCAGGGAACTGGGAAATGGGAGGAGAGGGGCTCAAAGCTATCTTCCTCATGCCCTCCCCCAATCCTAAGGCTACTGAGTGCTAAAAACGCCCTTGGCACAATTTAGAAGGCTTTTGACTTCTCTAAACTGGGTACTGACTCCATCTCTGAAGGCTGCCTCTCAGCCAGGAACGAACCAGAGCACTGGGATCTCTGCTTGTCCCACTGTGGCGCAGGAAGCAGAAGAGATGTGGGAAAAGCGGCTGTAGATGACTTAGCACAGAGCTGGAGCCTGGTCCTGGCTTCCCCCTTTCTGGAGAAAAGCTTCAGTGATCTCCTTCCGGCAGCTCTAGGCATGCTGGAGGGGGGAGAAGGGACAGGGCTTTACTTCTCACCAACAGCTGGCCCAGAGCAGGGAATCCAAATGTCTGAGCACGGACATCTGTAGAGTCGATGCCTGTGTCTGAGCCAGCTGTCGGGGGCTCCCAGTAAAGTCAACGGAGAAAAACAGACTGTTTGAGGATGTGATTCATCCGTGATGCTGTGGGAGCCTGAGTCAGGGCAGAGGAGCTGCTTCTGTTGCAGTCTAGAGGAATGACGCCTACACCAAGGGGCTCAGGCAGAACCCATGGACTTAAAAACACTTGGCTTTCTGGTTCATTTTCTGCTACAGGGTCAGTACAGTGGGCTCGTGACCAGCTGAGGTGCCTTTTCTAAGGTCATTCACAAAGAGTCTTGTGGGTGTTGAGTGATGTACCTGGGCAAAGGCAGTGGCGAGAGACAGGAGCCTGACGCACACCTTCAGCTCTGACCTTGAAGTCCTTGCTGGGAAGCCTCCACTGCACAGTTCACGGTGAGAGGATAAGTTTCCTGCCAAGTTGCTTTGGTTTCTAGGTGCAGTTGAATGGTGGATGCCAGGCTGTGCCAAAGGGTGCTCTCGGCACACAGGGCATCAGCGCAGACAGAGATCACAGCCCCACAGAATTGCCCTCATGGCTCTGGCTGTGGGGCTTGGTCACACCTGGGGCATGGTTTGGAGACTCTGCAGTGATGCAGCTTCTGGGGGCCGGCAGATCTGGGACTGCAGAGCACTGGCTAAGCTGGGGCATGGGAAGGCGAGGCAGTTGGTGCCACAGCTCTTCAGGTCTTGAATCTACCGCAGAAAACTTGGGTGAGCTGGGGATGCAGGTGTGGCATAGCTGGACATTGCGACAGAGCAGCTTGGCGGCTGTGGCTGCAGGAGCCAGGGAGGCTGGGATGTGACAAGCAGGGGCTGGGGAGGCAGGAATTACATGTGACCATGGTATCAGCTGTGCTGGAGGGGTGAGGGGGTTTCTCAGAAAATGAAAGATTTCTGAACATGACTTCTGATGGCAGAATTTTGTTCATGCCCCAAAGAAAGCATGATGATTAAAATAGGTACAAGACCTTGATTCCACCCTGAAGGCCATCAACTCAGTTTGGGCACATGTACATCTTAGAGTAAGTGCTACATGGTCTGCTGTACCTATGTGAGTGGTGTGTAGTTGTCCAGAATCAGAAATAAGAACAGATGGTGTGACAAAAGATTTGGAAAGTGGCTTTGGAGAAGGGCATGGAGGGCGAGTTCTGTTTGGATCCTAACAGAGCATAGCACTGAAAGGGCTCCAGTCCTTTCTCCAGTTCAGAAGCAGAGAGAAAGTAGTGATATTCTTGCCAGATGTATACAAGGTTATGATCTTAGACTTGCCTTGTCTTGGGCAAGGTTGAGGGACACCAGCTGCCGTGACAACCTCTGTTACTTCTTCCAGGACAACTTTCTTGCCATGAGGAGCTCACCTAAAGAAGGGCTTTTGGCATGGCACAAAAATGGGCCTTTTTGTGCAACTTGTTGTGCTGTTTCTTGTGACTTCTGGCCAGCACAACCTCAATGGCACCTGTCATTCTGCTCCAGAGGAAGCTGAGCTGAAAGACAATAGTCAGAGGCAGGCAGGGATGATGCCTTGCACCCAAGCTGTGAGGTCCTCTCGAGAAAAGCTGCTATGCACAAATGAAGCATGTTAGAGAAAGTAAAAGGGGATAAGGCAGGTGTGTGTAGGCTGAAATGGAAAACCAGGGGCTGAAGAGATAGATTTATGACAAGAATGGAGGAGCGGCTTAGGAGACCTACTTATTATAGTTTAAAAAATGGTCCCATCAGAAGACTGTCATGAGTGCTCTACTGTGCAAATTTATGACATGCAGTGGGAGTGAGCATGTCTTCTGTACAAGCTAGTTAGGAAAAAAAACCCTTTTCCATGAATAATATTCACAAAAGTTCAATAGAACATTTTTCCCTCAATAAAGTTATTTGCCCGTTGTTGGGAAAAAAATCCTCTACATTAAAGATAACTGAAAACTGACTTTTTTTTCCATCAAAAATTGGAATTCCAATGTTTGTTTGAAAATTTTTTCACTTCCAGATTTCAATTTTAGAGAAAGCAGATCTTTTTCAAAAAAACATTTAAGCCCTGGAAAACCTTTTTTTTTTTTCTCGAAAATATTTTGCAGTGAGATACGTCAACTTCTCTTCTTAACTGCTGTTGCCACCTACCCACAAAACAAGCTCCCATACACTGCCAGACAATCTCAATTGTATAAGATTTAGTCATAACAAATAAATATTTCAGGGTGCTGCATGCCAAAAAATCTTCATTTTAGGCAAAATGTGGATTTGAAGATTTCTGGCAGGTACTTTAAGAGTATGGCCGTGGAGTATTTTTCAGGTAAGTGCCCTCAGTGCCATCGAACCATGGCCAGAGCACTTGCCATGTGAGGAGAGATGTGGGTTTTTTTGGTCTGGAAGAGAGATGCTTTGGGGGAACGTAATGGCAACCTGCCAGCGTCTGCCAGAGAAGACAGAGCTAGGCTCCTTCTGGAGGTGTGCAGCAGTCAGAAGAGAGACAGTGGTGGTAAAATGTTCCTGGGATCTTCATACACGATGTGGAGAAAAGGTTTCCACTGTAAGGGCAGTTGAGCACTGGAGCAGATTGCCCAGAGAAGTTGTGCAGTCTGCTGGGCCGGCCTCCATACAACTCCTCTCTACAGCTGAAAAAAATGCACGAAGTTCAAGCAGATCACCATTACCTCTGTATGTTAGGATGAATGTACTGAAATGACTGAAACTTAATTTCGGGAGACAAATCCACTGTTTCCCAAAATGTTTTGTATCTCTGTCTTCTCTTCATCAGATAACAAGACCAGATGGTGACCTTTTCTTACTTTTATTAAAAATAACCATTATTCTCATAAAAGGTAGTAGGTAAATTCTAAATCTGTGGGCACAGAGTGACACCATATTGAGTTGGGGGAGAGTTTATCCCTAAGAAGCTTGTTTGATGGTGAGGGTTCACAAATCAGAAGCTAACTTTCAGCTCCTGAGTGGGGTTGCTCCTCTAAATGTAGCACATTTTTTGTAAACCAAAGCAATGCTTTCTATGTATATTGTTTTCTTTTGCACAACTGCCGTTCTAGATCTAGTGGCAACTATAGGCTGTCTTTTTGAAGCTTTGGTTCTACCTATGAGAGGCACACAAAACTTTTTACAAAAGCTGCCCTCCCTTGACCAACCAGGGAAGTGGACATTTTTTAATTTTCATTTTTACATGTTTTTCTTACTTTGTCTTCAATTATCATTTTGTAAGAGTCTATGCAGTTTAGTGTTCCTTCACATCCCCAAGCACAAAACTGGGAAACAACGACCAGATCTTTGCAGAACCCAGCTATTTACGTATCCATTTGTTGCCTGCCATAAGGAATAACTTCCTCTACATTTTGAGATGCAGAATTGAAAAATCTTGACAAGATTTCAAAGGGTCTCCTAATACCAAGAAATGGGCAGTAATAAATTGTCTTGTGCTTTTTTTTCTAAAGCCCATGAGGACAGAAGAGGTTTGAGGACCCCCTTTGCACAACTTTATTTGAGATTAGAAGTATTCCTCTACTTTAGAGGTATCTGGCATTTAGGGCTGATGGGGGGTAACAGGATCAAGTAGTGAATGGTATAATATTAGGCTCACTGAAATTTATAAGTCTGCAGGTTAAACTGTGGGGAATTGGGTGCCATGCTTCACAGCATCGGCTGGTTCTCAGAGGGGAAAGCGAGAATTTGTCCCTTCTCCCTTCTTTTTATTGCAATTACAGGGGCGAAG
>Ga0181612_159595_pt1 | contig 16834 bp, 8 predicted proteins | sample HoacroProtozoa21_FD_119630 | JGI IMG/M metagenome (GOLD analysis project Ga0181612, IMG submission 119630) | Hoatzin crop microbial communities from Cojedes, Venezuel. Combined Assembly of Gp0051906, Gp0051904, Gp0051908
AAATAGAAGTATTTTCCTGTTACTCTAACTTAAAGGAAGTATGACCTTGTATTTCATGGTACTGTGGAGCAGGCTGGAAATCACTCCCTCACCAGCATGCTTGCATTTCTAAGCTGCAGCCAGGATTCTCCTTATCTTGTACAGAGCACAGTCACTGATGTGCCATTACGGGTCATTTGTTAAAAATCTCTGCTTGCTATTTTTGACACACAGTCAAAGGGTGGGTGGGTTTTTTTGTTTTATTTTGGTTTTAGTTAAATAATGAAAGAAGAAATCTAGCAAGCAGGGTAGCTCAAAAAGTTAAGTAAAATGATTGCCTGTCAGATCAACGTCTCTAAAAGGGGAAAGAGCAACAAAGGTTGCTGCCTGAGAGCCCGTCAGTGGCAAGAGGGAAGGAACGAGTGGTCCTAAGCACAGCTGGGAGATGGACGTTACTCAGGAGCCACCGATCAAAACAATCGGTAATTGGCAATTCAGCAGAGTGGCTAACGAGTTATGTATGAAACAGCTATCCTCTCACCTCAAGACAGAAGTTTGTTTCCAGATCTGGACTAGACTGGACTGTTCCTGCAAATAATCTGAGGGCATCTCAGATGCACTAATGCCATCGGAAATTCGAAATCCGTAAGGTATTGGATCATCCTATATTTACTGTGTCTCTGCAGGGAACCCTAATTACAGAGAGGAAATGACTTGCCGGCATTTGCACTTTCCTGCTTTGCAGCTGAATTCATCATGGTCAGTGTTTTCCTTGTCTACTTCCAGTTTACTCGGGCTGTAACTTCAGTGGATCCTTCACTCAATCTCAATTAGCCCAGGCCAGTGTGTGGTTAGATCTCCAAAAGAAAATTCAAGTGCTGAAGTCGTTTCTGTTGAACCAAGCATATTTTAGGGACATGTTCTTATTGGATCTGCTGCATTTTGAACGATACAAAGTGAAATTCTTGTCCACATTCAGTTAGTAAAAGAATAGCATTAGCTTCTGTGCCTTATCTAAATTCTAATTCCTGCCCTCCCTGAAACCTGTAATTTCAGGTGTTTAAACTGTACTTCAGTGATCTATGGTATTTTTTGCTGATCACAGTTTTTCTTTGTCTTCCATCCTAGAATTTACTGCATTTTCTATGGGATAATTGCTGAACAAATCCATGAACTTACAGATAACTGGATGATCTCATGAGCTCATTCTTTCCTAGTGCACACGACTCTTAAAAAGTTGGATCTTGTTTCCACACCTGGACTCGCGGATAGCACTGACTTAGTATAAAACTGCCCAGTTGAAAACCAGTTTAGAACCTGACCAGTGCCACTGCCAGGGACCATGGGGGACACAGCCAGGCAGGAAATGGAAATGGAGATCCGTTCTGTTGCAGCAAGGCTGATCTGCTGCCCCTTCTCCTTTTTTCTTTCCTCTGAGGCATCCTTTGGACCTAAAAGCAATTCTTTCTTGGTGGCACATGGTTCTTCCTCTCAGGATGCCTTGTGAATTGGACCTATATAGGACATGAGTTTTCATGAAAATTCAGGTTGCTGTCTGTGGCACTGTCAGAAGTACAGAGCAAACAGTGAGAGGGAAGAATGTGCTACGTTTCGCTCACCCTGTCACACTGAGATGCACCATGGTTTGCTTGCTAAGTTCCTCACGGCTTTACTCTGGCGCTGGAGAGTGATGTGGACTTATCCCATTTCATTTTCAGATGCACAAGCTGAACTTCAAGCTGGAATAAGTGGATGCAGCTTTTCCTGGCCTGCAGAGCGAGCCGGCTTGATGGGAACATCAGCAAGGGAGAAGAAGTTCAGAGAGCCACTCTGTGATCGTAATCACTCCTAAAGCCCACCTCCTTGCTGCCTCTGAGCAGGATCTCGACAGAAGCAAATAAGGAAGGTTTTCTCTCTCAACTTTATCCTGTAATCCCCTCCTCCTTTCTCTTCCCCTTCCCCAAAATCCCCAGGAAGGCAGTGAAATTTGATAGGCAGTGAAATCAAAGCTCTGTCCTGTTACCAGGTTACCCACCACTAAATCTGCGAGGGACTTGGGGACATTCTCTGTGACTGAACAAGTGACTGCTCTGTCCTGGGGGTATAAATCTAATGCAAGCTTGTCAGCATAAGCCTTGTATATTTATGGGAAGCTTTCAGAGGAACTGTACGGGATCAGAGGTGCTGTTCAGCTCTGAGACACAGCATCCCCTGGCATGCCTGCAAACAGAGAGGCATATCCCAGGCACACACCGTTGCCTTACTGCCAAGCCCTGAAGAGCAGTGATGCATCTGCACTGATTTGTTGCTTCTGGAACTGGTGTAAGAGACCTGGAGTGGGAGCATGAAGGATGGAAGTGATACCAGGGTAAGGGCAAGGAACATTCACACTATATTTAGGGCAGAAGCAGATAGTGGTAACAATTGCAAGGATCATATATAATGCAGTAAAAGTGTCTACCTGAAATATAAACAAAAGCCGTTTCCTGAGGCAGTGAGGGGTGATCAGTCATGTTGACAGTCTCCTCAGCTAGGCAGCCAGGACATCTCATTCAGAAAGCACGGACAAAGTGTAGGGCACTGCTTATTTCTTTAACAGCATCCTGGAAACAGTGTCTTTGCTCTGGTGCAGAATAATGACTCCTCTCTAGGTATTTTACATGGGGCTTCATGAGTGTGTGTTTGCACCTTTGGTGTTTGCTCCACCCCGAGCAGCACAAGGATGATATGCATCCCAGGATGCAGCAGAAGATTGGAGAAATATGTCTTAGTTTAGAGTATGCTCTGAATCTGAGTATCTTGTTCAAGGGTATATGTTGATCAGCTGTATTGGATCCCAGATCAAAACATGTTAATTTAACTCCTGGATGCATTCATTCTCTTTCCAGGATATTTCCTTTGCAGAAGCTAAACAGCACAAAACCCAGCCAGATTCAGTCCTGCACCAACTTGCCTCAGTCCTGAGGAATGGGCTTTGCTTTAATCTGCCTTTTCACATACTTTTTTCAGCCCACGTGGAGCAAACATACTGAAAAATTTCAGTATGCTTCCTATATTTTTTTTTTTGCCTTTTCCCAAGACACCCATTTTTGGCCACTCTCAGTGAGAAGATGCTGGCTTGAACACAGCTATTACATCTTTACCTATATTGTGCTAAGAAGGAAGACTGCCCTTGTTCTTCGACGAGTGAAAGTAGGCAGATGCCATCCATTTCTCCTCAGGGTAATTCTCGTGTTCTGGACAGCATCATCTGGGCAACACCCACAGTGCCGACAATAGTGACAGAAAGCTCTGTGAGCGGCAGGTTACTCGGTGTGCTCCCTGTCTCATGCTAATTCTTTACCCGGTCTACTTTTTAAAAGTCTCAGAAGAATGAAATTCCACTCTGAGATATCCAGATACCACTCAAGAACAAACCCTTCAAAGTGGTAGATGGAAGGTAAGAGATACAGGGGGAACCTGATCCCCAGCCTCCGCGCACAGGAGGAAGGCATTTGATTGCAGTTTTATTGTTCTGCATGTCAAAACTGACAGACCATTAGGAACAAGGGGCTGTCTCTGGGGAAAAGCGACCCACGGCTGGGCTAGCAGCGGCTTCTCTGTGTCCAAGAGCGAGCGGCGGGGAGAGGCTGGGGCTGGAACGGGAGGCGGCTGTGTGCCGAACTGCCGTGTGTTACTGCAGCTCTAACTAGCAAAGTGCCCCCCCCCTTCTTGTCTGCTTCTTGGCTACCAGCCCTTCATTTACACTGATAATAAATTCACTCGTTAATTGGAAGAAGTAAATATGATGAGCTTTTGATACAGTTCAAAGGAGCAATAGCCAGTTTCTTGATTCCCCAGTCGGCAACTGTCCTTCCTGCGTGCCCCAGAATCAAAGTGCAGCTCTTGCTCCAGCAACTGTCAGGTTTTTTTACATCTTTTGATCAAGAGCCTGGCTGCAGAAAGAGAAAAAAATCCAACACCCAACTGTTTGGATCTTTTTACCCTACAATTATTATCACATCCATTACTCAGCAGAAGCCTGGGATGCCCTTTCATTCTTACACAAATACTTCCTTTTGCGATTCATTTAAAGTTTTCCTGTGCACGGAGTGGTCACTTGTCAGCTATCCACCTGAAGGGGTGAGGCAGAGAAAGCACAGTCAGCTAAAAAGGAGCCCTGACTTCAAGCATTTAAAATGAATATTGACAAAAAGAGGGGGTGGGGACGAATGGGAATCAAAAGCTTGAAAATTGCTGATTAGGTGAAACCTGACTGCCTCCTGCCTATGGTAGGAAATGGCATCATTAGGAGGGATGCAACAGGGCTGGCATTATGCAGTGCTGGGTCGGGAGCAGTGGACAGCACAGCAGTAACTCCCACTCAGACCAGAAATGCAGAGGATTGCCGTTACATCCAGCTTGTGAAATTTCAGCCCTGGAAAAGCCCTAGGCTGTGGCAGTCCCCATCACACGTGTGGTCTGTGCATATCAGGCTCTGGTGCTCGCTGCCAGAGGTGCTGCACAGACCAACAGCAGAAGCCCTGCAGTAGGCACGTGTGGGATATTTTGGTCTCCCTATCGCAGGTTACACCAAACCCTATGTTAAGCCATGATGTCTGGTGTTTCTATTCCTTCTCATGTTTTACCTCTAATCTAAAGGTGCTAGTGGTGGCATCATCAATAGACCAGGTGACTCAAGCATGGACCGGGACGGCGCAGCACCTCAGGTTGCTGGAGACCTCCAAAGAGATGGGGGCTAGAGACACAGAGAGCTGAGCGTCCTGCACAGAGCCTTTCCTCTGCAGATATTTAATGGTAAGCAGGACTGGCGGTGCCTGTGGTGATCAACCATTGTTGGTTAGAAGGTGCCTCACAGCTAATGAATGGTGCCCTCAGGCTGCCTGTGACCACAATGTGAAGGAAAAACATCAAGACTGGCATCTCCAGGCATTGCAGTGCCAAGAGCTAGGGAGCTGCCTTTTTTAAAAAAAAAATACCACCAGGCATTCACTGCAAGTCCGGACTGAGACACGGTGGGGGTGAAAGCTGCAGCACTGCTTCCCCTGTACTCTCTTCTGTGCTGAGCAGACCCAGGCCCCTGGGATATGGATTTTGAGAGCAATAAATTCACTCTAAAAATTTAAAGAGGATGACGCAGAAAACTTAAAAAAACACAAACAAACCAGCTCCACACAATAAAAGCCATTGCCCTCCTGACGTCTCTCTCTAGTTACGGCGTGACACATCAAGGTCAGATACCCTGTCCCACGGGAGCAGGGTTTCATGCGGGGTGGAAACCATTCCCTGGTGCCATGTGATGTCTGGGGTCCTGTAACAGTAAACTGTACTTACATAAAACCCAGGATTCTCTTAGTGGGACATCATTTATAGCAAGCGTTCCCTCTCACGGGGCGAGAAAGCACAGAGCTGAAGTGCCTTCAGGAGATAGGAAGTGTCAAAGAGATATTTAACCTGCAACTGCTGACTCCCTGGCCCTCTTGTCTAACTCCTCTATCAAACTGCCTTCCTCTCTGCCAGCTCACATCTGTAGCTCAATAAATTAGCCATTCATACCAGGAGGTTTCTCTATGGCAGAAGCTGAACTCAACAGCAAGAATAATAATCCATATGTTTGTTATTGTGATCTGCTCCTCTGGAAGATAAAACTTAGAAAGCTCTGCTGGAGCATCACAAATGCTGCGGCGCTCAAGGCCCCTGATGCTTTCCATCCGGAAAGGGGACAGGAACAAGGAGCCCCTCCCTGCCTAGAGCATTTCCACCCCAGCAGTCCCCTCCATGGCTTGTTTGTCTTCCCTGCTATACTGATGTTTAGAAAATCTCTTTTTTTTTTCTTTTAATGCAGTGGGTTTTCTCATGCGTTATTTCCTAAATGAATGCATAGGCTGTTTCTGGTGTGCTTTAAACCTTCATGCATTTTTAATGATTTACAAGGAAAAGAATTTTCCCCCTCTCTCTCTTCCCCACTTTTCCTCCTCCTCGATTCCTTTTTTCTTTCCTTGACAAAAAAAAGAAAAAAAAAGTAATGACTTAATACGTATCAAGTGGAATTGTTGGTTTGTGGTGACGGTTTTATAATTCCAGGTTCAAGCTTTTTCTATTTAATTATGCACAATAATTCTCATGAACTATAATGTAATAACAAAAGCATGCACCAGAGTTGGCAGAAGTCTGTTCTTTATTAGTATGGGTATGGGTACTGCGCTTTATGTGTGAAATAAAATATTTGGAACTAATGCTGAGTCTGTTTCTTTAGACTTACACAGAACACTTCTTCCTTTAAAACACTGAAACTGGGGCTTTCTGTTCCCTGTTTGGCCTGCTTCTCCCCTGATAAATTCAGTTGTACTTCATGATGCCTTACTTGTTTGTAACTGCCTTTGTAATACCTTAATTGAATAGAGGGTTCGTACATTAACCTGAAGTCCTCTGTAGTGTCTTAGTTTATGAAGGTTAAAAGTGATTAAGTGATGAAAGGCTGCTTGCTGTAAATATTGACATTTCCCCAACCTGCCAGGGTTTTGATTAGCTCCTGAAGTTGCCTTAACATTTTTGTTTATCAGGTTATCAGCAGTTCCAAAAGCTTACAAGCACCAGGACTTTTCTCGTGCCAATTATCGCTAATGTTTCAGGCACTGAAGGCAAATGCATAACAATATATGGTTGCATACATTCATCACCTTTGAGTGTATTTGTGTAATATTAAGCTTGGTTATAAATACTTGCACAAATGGGACTACTTTTGCAAAATTTAATTTCTCTTTTTTGCAGGCACTTTATTTGCTTTTCATTCAGTTTTGATGATAATGTTTGTAAGTCCTTCTAGTTTTTGGAAAGAATAGTTTCTGGAGCAAGCAAGATCGTTTTTTACAGCTGCAGATGGTTTATGTGCAAGATTCTGCCTTGCCCAAAAGCAGCTTGGATTTGACAGCAAGTGCTGGTGAACTTTGTAACGCTTGTAGCTGGTATTTTAGAGAATTCCTCTGAAATCTGCCTTTGGTCGTGGCTCTGACTTCCTCAGCATTTCCATAAGTGTCCCTGACAATGAATATTTAACCCTTCTGTTTACCAGAACACTCATAGAGATTAAAAACTCTTGAACCTGTAAAAAGTCAGATTTTGTGAGACTGCTGCCTTTGCAGTGCCTTGTAGGTAGCAAAACAATATCAACTGACTTAAGTAACCTGTCACGCAGCTTGTAAAGTCAATACTATATACAGCTCATGTACTTTACTGCAGACTGCTCACAGGTGACCCAGGGGCTTCACAGAGCGAAGGAGAAACCCTCCCACACCCAGGAATAATGTCAGGGGCAAATTTAGCCAGGGCAGTGCTGCTGGATGGCTCCCTGAGATGGGAGCTGCAGAGATGTGCAAGAGCTGCTGGTATCCGTGCTGGGCTCGCAGCCTCGCTGCAGAGACGCAGTGGTAAAGACCCTCCCTGCCCTTTGCCAAGTGATTCTCAACAGCTATAAGCTTCTTTATTTTAAATTTAGCATTGCTATTGAGGGTTTGCATGCCTCTTCCCACCTACGTATTTTGGGGAGGGGGCTACCTTGCTTTTTATTAGCTCGTGGTCTCATTGATTTGCTGAGATGTAAAATCCCCTCAGGTGTGGCCTAGCCAGTCTTTCCTCAGGTGTTTAGACAATTCTAGTCGTCTTGCGTAACTCCTGGCCTTACAATGTGTGCTGGGCTGTTTCTCAACAAGCAGCAACCATTGTGAAGAGTGGATGCTAAGGAACGTTAAATCCCAGTTTGCTAGTTTCCCTTTTGATTAAAAAACAAACAACAACAACGAAAACCACAGGCACCCATGACTATTTTTATGATTTCTTTTCTAATGCAGAGGAGACATTTCTTAGCTACAATTGGTAAGATGTTCTTTGTAACTTTAAATATCTGTTTTCATGGTAGTGTTTTACTTTACAAACTGTGACTGGGCTGTGATGTGACCTGCCTAAAGGTGTTTTCTTTAGTCTTTGAGAACTATGAAAATCTTTCTAACGTAGCTGTGATTTAATCTCTGGCAGTGTCAAAGAAAGACAGATGCACACAAATAATACTTCTGAAGTTTCTTGCAAGAGAAATGTATCATAATGTAAAGGTATTTAAAGCGATTTTGTTCTTCTGGATTAGGGACTTTCAAGGTTTGGGGCTTTGTTGTTGTTGTTCATCCTACCCGAGCAAGTTACTATGCGTGTGTTCATTTCTGTCATCCTGGTCTGAACTTCTCACAGGCTTACGTTGCACTAAAGGAATGAAAGCTGAAAATATGAGTTGTGGTATTTATAAACTTTGCCCTTAAAAGCTGCAACCCCTCTTGCAGACTCACTTGTAAGTGAACAGAGAATTTCTCAGTAAGTCCCAAAACTGACACCATTGAGGAGCTGTTGCAAAGAGAGCTGTGTGTTGAAACTTGCAGTGGAGCATAAATCAAAGAATTGCTTGGATTTTTTGTTAGGTGACAAATCTAACAATTTTTTAGGTTGCCAGTATTTCACTGATTCAGAGCAATGCTCAGTAGACATGGAGATGTGATGGTTTTGGCTGAGTTCTGCTGTCCTCCTCCGTCTTCGACTGCATTTACTTTCCCACAACTCCTTAGTTTAACTGAGCCTTGCTTGTGCCCTACACGTCATTTCCATTCAACCGAAGGGAATAAACATCTGGCCACAGGCACATTTCAGTTTCATCAGCCAGAAGCGCAGGCAAGGCAATGTTCTCCAAGCCCTGCATTGTCCTGTGTCCCTGGAGAGAAGGAGGGTAAATAAATCACCTTCTTTTTATGTATAAATGCCATTTATACTGAAACAGTGCTGCATTTTAATAAACACACTATATGGTGCATCGCTTTAATCTTAAGAGGAAAATAGCTTTAGTTTTTTGCTACTTGATGTCTTCCTAAGGCTATGCTGCACATTCAGCTGCTGGGTGACTTCTGACGGAGGACTTCTGCATTTTAAGCTCTCTTCGATACCTGTTTCTACTCTTGTGCTCAGGCTTTAAAGTGAACCCATGGGCTGAGTGCTGCAAAGGCGGACTGGCTTCCTAAATGCTATCCTTGAGCCTCATATATGTGGAAAAGAGGTGTTGCTGCCTGCTCCGAGGGGTGGGCACTGTGCTTGGGTGGATTAGCTGAAGGCATTGCCAAACGTCTGCCTGGCATTAAGGCAAGCAGATTTCAAAGGCGTCATAGCTGTCAAGTTCCTTTGGCAGTGAACGGGTGTGTGCCATCGCTTTGAAAAAACCCAGGCCCTGTTTGCTGGGAAAGGGAAGCATAACCTTCTGCACCAGCTCCACCTCCCTCACCTCCTTATGATGTGCTGAGATGTAATCCTGCGCCTCCCTGGAAGATCAGATCTCCCTGAACGCCCATCCTGCAAGGCTGAGCCACTTGCATGTGTCATGGTTGTAGAGGCTTCTCATCCTTTTAATTGAAAGGTGTTTAAGGAATATCATCTTAAATGTATCCTGAATTAGTAACAGCAAGGCAGTTATTCTGGTCCTGGGTGTCAAAAAAAGAAGTGGGGGGAAAAAAAAAAGGCACTTTATGCATCGGAGCCTCTGGAAGGATGAAGCCACAGTGCTTGCCTTGGAGCAGAGCTTCTGCTCTGCCACGTTGGATCCCATTACAGCTGCAACAGCCCCATCGAGTCCTGTTACCTTGCTCTGGCTTGCAGCAGCGTGACACCCCGTGCAGCTCAATTTGCTGCGGCATGGCACAGCCTACCCCGACGGGATGTATTATTGATGCTGAGGAAATGCAAGTGTTACAAGGGCTTTGTTCTGAGCCGCTGAGCCAACTAACAGTACAGAGGTAGCTAAAAGCAGGGAGCGCCCATAAATTCACAAATGCACTTGTTTAGGCATTGATTTAGATGTCTGGCCCTTTGTTCTGGTTGCCCAAACCTTCAATTGTGTTCCTCTTGTATCTGCAGTGAGGACTGTAAGTGCTACAGGGAATCCTGCAGATAAAGCAGGACCTCAAAGGCAGCTGCAGAGGAGTATTTCTTGTAAAGCTGGCCTCCGAGGCTAAAGGGAGGTGGGGAGGCAAAAGGGATGTATAGCATGTGTGTGCCCCCACAAACCTGTTTCTAGCCACCAGGGAGAATAAGGAGCAAAATATTTCGCTAAAGAAATCTGTAAGATTTTCATGTCTCTTATGAGTTGGTGTGTTCATTGTGTAAGCTGGCATCAAAGTTCAGAGAGAGTCCCCAAAGGATTGGCAGGAGTGCCTCAGCGTGCCGGCTGCTACCCGAACACGCTGCCCCTGTCTCTCCGCATACCTGTCACGGGCGCAGAGCCAGTCTCTGCTGCGTGGCAACGCTGCTTACTGGAGAGATTATGAAAGTCATAAAAATGTCAGCCTCTGTATCTCCTTTCTGTAAGCTACAAGTGCACAACGCTCTGCTCGCATTCTGTACAACCAGCAAGGGTTGCCTTTGGCTTTCTGCTTGAACAATAATGGGGACATCGCCCACCATCCTGACAAGGGTCTGTGATGCAGACGTCTCCCTGGCACCGCTGCCCTCCTCCAGTTCTGGATGGAGCTGAGCTCAAAGAGGCTTGGGGGCATGAAGGAGTGGCTGGCTGCGCTGCGACCACCAATTTAGGATAGGATGTGATGGAAAAAGTTAACTGGAGTTTTTAATGCTGCTGGTGCAGCTGCATGAAACACGTGTTGCTACCGATTGTTACTTGTGCAGAACGGGCTGGGTATTTCAGGAGGTTACTGCAGCTGCTGGTTTGCTTTGGACAACATTAGAGCTGTTGTTTCAAAAGGTGGCCATCTAAAATGCATTATTAAAGTACCATGTAGCCACGGGTAGTAAATCCCTAAGCTTAGGGGTGAACCTCAGCAGCTGCCCATGAAAGGGGAATCCCTACACTTTGGGTCTCAAAGGAGGCGGCGGGGGTGGGGGGGGGCAGATGTGGAGCATGGAGGTGTCTGTGACTGCGGGCACCAAGTCTATCAAACCCTTCAGTGCGCACTTGGGTTTACCACCCATCCTTACTTAGCAAAACCAGAAGTGTTTAGGCAGATGCCTATGGGCTTTCTGGGCCAGGCGCAGCTGTCGTGTGGGTCCTACAGAGACTGCGCAGCTGCTCTACCTGTCATATATACCTGCCCCAGGTAGGGCTTGCAGCAAACCACAGCCCCTTTAATTCCCCAAAGCACTGGTTCAAGGGGAGCTGAAGGAGTTAGGTGCATGCGTAACTGCTGTGTGAAAGATCAGGACTTTGGAGCTTGATTTGCCTTCTTTTGGACTCCATATGAGCCTGTCCATTGATTTCAGGGCTTTGTATTGGCCCCTTATCTGTGATTAAAACTTTTTTCAGATGGATTTTGGCACGAAAGCCAGGTGCGAGTGTTACGCCCCTGGCCCAGAGCCAGCGCGGCCCCTGGTCCCCAAAGGTTGGTGGCCTTCGGTTTTGCGCTACTTTGCCTATTGTTAGAGCAAAGTCCTTCTGTTACCGACTTCATTGTTTTTTGCTATTTGCAAAAGTGACTGGCTTTGCTGCACACATGGAAGTTTTAATAATTATTCCCAAGCAGCTCCGAGAGTTTTTTAACATGGAAACAAGTTCTACATTACTCGTTAAATTGGTCAAATTTCAACAAAGTCAGGAAAACATCTTGAAAACAGCATGAATATAATTTACAAAGAAAACAATCCAAGCGTTACTGCCAAAGAGTTTTCCAACAGGAAGGAAGAAAGAATTTCTCTTTCCCCCCACACAGAATCACTGTACTGTACATTAAATTAGTGGGTTTTGGAGTGAAGGAAACCACCACAGAATCCACAATGTCAATAAGAGTGAAGCTGGTACCCAGTGTGAAGATAGGTATTGCTTTTTTATCTTCCCAGGTAGGTTGTATGAATCCTGGCTGCCAATATACATATTTCTGTAAGTAGCTCTGTATCAGCTTCCGTATCCTGGAAGAGCTCAATCTTGGTGTGGTTTTAAATCTAGCAGTCAAACTGCATGCAGGGGCTAAAGATTGGTGGAGAGGGTCTGGATTCTTGGCAAACATGGAAGTGAATGCGATGTCCTCTTTCCCCTAATGTCACATTGTCTTTTAATTAATCTGTTGAATCAGAGCCTACATGAACCAAATACAAAAAAACAGGGGCTCATCTGCCTACTGCAAACCGCTCTGGAGTCCTCAGGACCAGCACCATGCAGTGAGGCAGTGCCCGAAACACTGTGCAGTAACCTTGGTTAAAGGGTCTCATCACGGGTGAAACTCCGGTTGATTCTCCTACTCAGAGTTCAAAGCAAAAAGATGGGGAGTATAGCAGAACATTAGTAGCATATTTCATGTTTATTTCTTAATTAAGTAGATTCAAACATACCCATGCCGTTCTACGTGTACACAGCCACTGGAAGGGGTTGTTATAAGTAGGTATTGACTGGAGGCATTTTTGTTGTAATTACTTGTACTATCAGCTCCACTACCTGAAAGGGAAATATAAAGCAGACCCAAACTTGCCTGATGATAGAAGTCGACATGAAACTACAGCTGGGTCTGGTGACCACATTTTGCAATTTTGAGATGTTTTTGCACTGACATGAAAAGTAGTCTTTCCAACATTTTTGCAATATAATACTCAGACCTCGAGATCAGGATCTGGACTGATTGCACATTCTCCCCTTCTTTCATGGAGAGTGACCAGTTAGTCCACCCTGAACTTCAGAAACCGTTCTGTTCAAATCTTGGGCAAAATCAAGATAATTTTTGGAACAGATTTTAGCTTTGGTAAGGGGGTATTTTTTTTCTTTTGCTTATGAAAAAAGACACAACAAACCTTTCAGTAGGAATAACTCTAATGCATTTTCTCTGTCAATTTGTACATAATCTTCCCCTGAGGTTCTTCTGCAACTGATAACGAACACAGAGGGTGGAGGGGGAGAGTGGCTGTGCAAAACCCACAAACAATTTTGGAAGTGCTGTGTTTTGCAATGAAGTTGCTGCACTGTTTAGTTTGACGCTTTCAGAAATGTTGTGAGGTTTAGTTAACTAAAGCACTTCATCATTAGAGAAATGGAGTTTTACAAGGTTATTAGTAGAGTTTTTAAGGGCAACATCTGTATAGGAAAAGTTGATATCTCAAACTATGTTTCTCACCAGTAGCATTGGAGGAAGAAACATGGAAAGGGCACAGCTACTAATGAAATTATTGTGTACTTCCCCCCCCCCCCACCTCCTGTTAGTTTAACAGCTGTGCTCCATCTCTGAGACATATTTGTCTTTATCTTTGGCCACTTTGTCAGAGTTGGCAGAAGGAATCTTAGGTGGAGTTGTTCCCTTAGCAAATTAAACAATGACCAAAACTTTTCTCATTTCTTCCATCATTATTTCAGATTTCCATGTCTTCATTTTGACTTAGCAATATAGAGACAGTATGTCTCTGCTCTTGAATATGGAGCAAGGGGTGGGGACAACTCAAGGGCTGTAGGGCCTACAAGGGTCTGCCTGTTTCATGAGAGTGTTCAGGGACTTCTCTATGCACCGTACCTTCCACCTACGCACAAAGACAATACAATAAAATGCTTTTACAGCATTTTAAGTGCATGGAAGTACTCAGGTCTATAGCTTGTGCTCAAGCAGAGTAATGCATTGGTGAGACAGATTTTATCTGAGCTAGGTGACTATCGGGGTAGTAAGTAATATTTAATGTGAATATAAGCTATTTGAGATCTGAACAGTTTCAGTATTTTCTATTTCTTTGTTTCAGTGCCTAACAACCATCAGAGGATTATATTTGTCAATAGGCTATACAAATACCCAGCCCACCCACATTTGCTGCTGTGACAGAAGATGATTAACAGGAAAAACACGGATGCTTGCCTTTGCTAATCTTTCAAGTCTGCTTTTGGCCAGTTTAGCAAACTTAGGTAAGAAATCTGACTCTGAAACTTAGGCTTGCGTTCAGGCTTTATTGTTTGGTTGTGTCCGTCTCGGAGGAGAATACAGATGAGGGTGGAAGGAGCAGAATGGGGAAAAACAGACCAGAGAATGGCCAGGAGATGAAAAGAGGGCCAGGTTCAGATGTTTAAATAGTCTTCATAGGGTTCTTGTGCCCTGGTGTCAGCAGGCCCATTTGTACTGGGTCGGGTTTGGCTGAAGCGTATGCTCTACTCTCAAGGCGTTGATTTGTGGCTGCTGAGGTCTTGGGCTGAAGGAGCTTGATCACAGGGTGTCAGCCACAGCCTGGGTTTCCCTTCCCCTTGCAAAACTTCAAAAACAAATAAGCAAAACCTTTGGGCCAGAGAGGCTAAACCACCTGCAAACTGCTCCCAAATTAAAAACCAAAAAAATTTCTTGGAGTCTGAAGATATCCGTGACTGTGGTGGGCAAGGTTTTCTGGGCTTAATGATCCTGACTAGTGGGTATGTTGTGGTGTATAACTGGAGGTACCTTAACTGGAGCAGTACACACTCTGACACAGCCTTCCTCCGACTGAAACCAATATAAATCTGTAGGGATAAAGGCACTATCTCACTCCACTGCGGACAACCACATCCCTGAGAGTTATTTCCAGTTGTACACCCAGAGCTGACGTTTGGCACCTCTCCGAGGATGGCAAGCAGTCTGATGCCATGACACCTGCCTATCTCCAGCAGAAAATACAGTCAGTCAGTGCCTGCATGTGACAAAACCATGCTGAAGTAACCTGCTCACTCAGTAACACTCTCTGGTGTCCCTTATCACTCTCACCAGTGGTGGTTGCGTGCTGAAATGCTGGGTGAGTGTTACTACAATCTTTCGGCAACCCCTGATGGAAGAAATAGAACACCAATTTAAAACACAAAGAAAAGGCTCAAAGAATCTATCGGTATTAATCCTGCTGTCAGTTTTAATTTTGGGGACATTACCTCACTCAACACTCGCTGGAGAGAGCTGCCAAAAATGATGATGTCATCATCACCAGGCACATCTGACCCTAGCTGCTGATTGCCAGTGTTGAGTGCAAGTTAATAAATCCCCTGGTACCTGGATACACATTGGAGTTTTATTACAATGCAGGCATTCCACAATACCCCGGTAATTAAACAGTCTGGGGCGGAAAGAAACCAAGCCACTACTTTCTCCTATTTAGAGAAATTGTAAAATATAATGTCTTTCAGATCAGCTTCCTTCAATATCATGTAAACTTCTCTTTTGACTGAACCAAAAGGCTACAAGGAAAGCTTGGATGTAGACAGAAATATGAGATAAAATATAGGTGTGAGATCCAAGCTGCTTCTCCGGGCTTGGTACTTGCAGACCAAAGTGGCTGCTAAGTTTGTGCATCAGGGCAGTAGCCTGAGATTCCAAAGCAGTGAGGTGGTGGTTGTGGGACCTGCTTTGGGCAGGGGTGTCTGTGACAACTCCATGTGTTTCTGTTAGTGCTGGTGGTCACCAACCCACCCCTATCGATCTGCCAGGTTGGCTGCTGCTGTCCTGAAACCGCATACCAGGAAGAGGACTTGAATTATTTTGTGATCTGGCTGGTGGAGGTTAATATGAAGACAGCCACCCCTTGCCAGCCTGAAGCCCTCCTCACACCATTTTACCTACAGGTGGCTGTACGTGATGTGGCTCAGGCATAGCTAAGCCAGTCCCTTGGCTTTCACAGCCACCCACCTATCCATCCTGCTCACCCTAAGTGGTGGTGACTCAGGCTCTACATCTCCTCCCCCAGAGGGTTGTGGGATCTGGCCCAAAGTGCTGGGCTGGTCTCCCTGATGCCTGGTCTGCCCGGACCATGGGAGCAAGAGCCAGACTTGCCTTCAGGTGCTGAACTTGCCAGACCTTCCTTCCCCTGGAAGCTTGGTCAGGATGCTCCCAACTGTGGTCTGCGATGCCCTCATTGTGCAGCCTTGGGGAAGTCCAGTGCAGATAGTGAAGGTGAGCTTTGAAAATCAGGGCGCTCCACCCCCATGAGCCAGAAATATTTTAATTTCTAAGGAAAACTGCAATTCTGGCGCCTCTGTCTGGACTCAGGAGTGAGTGTCCCACCACAGCCATGCCTCCACCTCCCTCCCACCCCTGTTAGCTCCCTGCCACTGGGATTTTGGGTGGTGTTCCCTAGCAGAACAGAAGAGCAGCCAGGTCTGAACCCTGTCTGAAGTCTTGAATAGGAGCAATATATATAGTTTATGAGTAGTGGATCTGCATTCTCACTCTTTGCCCATCTCTAGCCACAAGATGAACAGAAAAGTATTCATCGGGTTGCCACATTCCCATGGTAGTAACAGCATAACTACTCTCAAATTTATAGCACCCATTGAATAAAAGAGCAATTGAAGAAGTAAAGCCTTTGAAAGTGGGAGCAGAGCTGAGGACTTTCACACTAGTGAAAGCTTTCAAGTTGTGCTCGTTTGGAGCTGACATCTGTTTACCTTTAAAGGTCTGTAAATAATATTACCTTTCCTCTTTACTGACTAAGGGAGATGATGCTTTGCTTCTGTTTACGGACCCTCTCCTCCTCTATCCTGACATTGGAGTTATCTGGCTGAGTGAGTTGACATCATCACAGACGTTTCCCCTATCTCTATAGCAACATATGATGATGCCACAAACAGAGGATTATGCAATCTGTGTAGGCTCAGATGGAAGGAGAGGCAGGGCTGGGAGCTCTGATTTAAACACAAATGTCTCTAATAACAGTAAGGGGAATACAGAAACTTGTTGGCAAAGGAAATGTTTTTTTGTATAAACATTCTTATTTTCCAAGTTTTGCTCTGGTGGGAAAGGCCTTCCTTAAAGTTCTCTTATATATGTGTTGTATATACACATTCATAAAGAGATATGTGTATTTGTGTGTAAATGAATACATGCAAATACAATGTTATTCCACCGTT